>Ga0307960_1001602_pt1 | contig 13210 bp, 12 predicted proteins | sample OrgLakmetagen542_FD_201832 | JGI IMG/M metagenome (GOLD analysis project Ga0307960, IMG submission 201832) | Saline water microbial communities from Organic Lake, Antarctica - #542 | ecosystem: Environmental > Aquatic > Non-marine Saline and Alkaline > Saline | place: Antarctica: Organic Lake... | reverse complement strand
CTTAGGGCTTTTTATGAATAATTATAAATTTTTGAAAGAGAAAATAAGCTATTACAAATTAATTTTTAATGGTTATATTATAGGACTCACTATCTATTTTCTGTTCTCAAGTTCCATTTTGGTTTTAGTAAACAGGGGTAGTTTATACTTTACTTCTATGGAAGCCTTGTTATTGTCTTCGCAATTTTTGCTATTGAAAAACAAACATTATCAAGTCCATTTTTTAATTATGCTGTTTGTGTTTGCTCTCTTTTTGTTTTTTCAATCTATAAGTGGTTATGATGATTTGTTCATACCTTATAAGGGTATTTTTATAAATTCGAATTTTGAACGGTACAGGCTAAGTTAATTTCACAAATGAAGAGATGATAACCAAAAAAAACGTAGTAATATCAGCCATAAACTTTTTTGAAGGTGGTCCTTTGTCTGTATTAAAAGATTGCTTGGGCTTTTTAAATAATAGCAAATATTTAAACCAATACAAGCTTATAGCATTAGTTCATCAAAAAAGTTTGTTCAATAAGAGTGAATTTTCTAATATTGAATTTATTGAATTTCCTAAATCAAGAACTTCTTATGCGTATCGTTTGTATTATGAATATGTTTATTTTAAAAGTTTTGCTAAAAAAAATAAGGTTTACTTTTGGTTGTCTTTACATGATATTTCTCCTAGGCTTGGTAAAGTAAACCAAGCTGTATATTGCCATAATCCTTCTCCTTTCAACACAATAAATTGTAAAGATATTTTCATTCAACCTACCCAGTTTTTCTTTAGGTTATTTTATAAGTATTTATACCAGATAAACATACATCAAAACAAGTATGTAATTGTACAGCAATTGTGGATTAAAAACCGCTTTAAAAGCATGTTTAAACTAGATGAGAGAAAAATAATAATAGCACCACCACAAATTCCAAAAATTGCAAAAGCATTTTTAGAAAAAAGCAACGGTGTAAATAAAAGGAAGAAGGAAGACCAAAACACATTTTTCTTCCCTACTTTCCCAAGACCCTTCAAGAATATTGAAGTTATCTGCGAAGCTGCAGTTTTAGTTTTAGAGAAAAATATTCCTGATTTTAATATCATCATCACCATTAATGGTTCTGAAAACAAGTATGCTAAAGCCGTAGTTGAAAAGTATAAACACATTGATAATATCAAATTTATTGGTTTAATTGAAAGAGAAGAAGTCTACACTTTATATGCTGATGTTGATGTTTTGATTTTTCCTTCAAAATTGGAAACTTGGGGCTTGCCTATAAGTGAATTTAAACAGTTTAATAAACCCATATTTGTTTCAGAATTGCCCTACGCAAAAGAAAGTCTTGGGAAATATGAATTTGCTTGTTTTTTCAATCCCAATGATGCAGTTCAATTGTCTGAATTAATTATAAATTCCATTGAAAATAAATTGGTGTTTAGTGAAACTCAGTCTACGCTTTATAATGATCCAATTGTTAATGGTTGGGATGAATTATTTGCAAAACTTTTAAAATAAAAGCTAAAATAAAAACTAATGATAAAAAAATATGGCTTCCTAGGTACTATCAAACTGATTTTCTCTGTGGTGTACACAAAGCTTTTCTTTAGCAATGCAAGGCTAATTAGGCTTCCATTTGATATTAGAAATAAAAAATTCATTCAAATTGGCAATCAATTTACTACTGGTTTTGGCTGTAGAATAGAGGCCTTTCCTATTCAAAATGAGAAGATTCCAATCCTAACCATAGGAAATAACGTTGAAATAAACGATTATGTACATATTTCTGCTGTACATTCTGTTAGCATTGGTAATAATGTACTTATGGCAAGTAAAATTTATATATCTGACTGTACGCACGGAAGTTATTCTGGAAATCAGTTGGATAGCAATCCCAATATGCCACCCAACGAAAGACCATTGTCTTATAAAAAAGTTGAGATTAAAGATAACGTTTGGTTAGGAGAGTTTGTAACGGTTTTGCCCGGGGTTAGTATTGGTAAAGGGACAATTGTTGGTGCCAATTCTGTAGTATCTAAAAGTTTACCAGATTATGTTATAGCAGTAGGATCGCCTGCTAAGATTATTAAACGATATAATGAAAACACCCAAAAATGGGAAAAAAGCAATTTATAAATAAGTAAGAATAAGGATTATGAAAAATATTTTAATTACAGGAGGAGCTGGTTTTATTGGTAGTAATCTAGCATTGTCACTAGTAAAAACTGGATATAACGTAAGTGTTTTAGATAATTTGTCTCCACAAATTCATGGAGAAAACCCAGATGAAACTTCTCCTTTGTACATTAGTATTAAAAATAAAGTGAATTTTATAAAAGGTTCGGTTACCTCAAAAGCAGATTGGGAAACAGCTTTAAAAAATCAAGAGGTGGTTGTGCATTTTGCAGCAGAAACTGGAACTGGACAATCTATGTACTGCATTGAAAAATATACAGAAGTAAATATTCTTGGTACTGCACTACTTTTAGACATATTAGCCAATTCTAAGCATCAAGTATCAAAAATAGTAATTGCTTCCTCTCGCTCTATCTATGGCGAAGGTAAATATGAGCATCCTGATTTAGGATTTGTCTACCCTAATCATAGAAATGAAAAGGACATGCTAGCTAAAGATTTTGAAGTAAAGTACAAAGGCGCTTCAGATTTAAAATTAATGGCAACAGATGAAGAGTCTAAAATACATCCTTCTTCTGTTTATGGTATTACAAAGCAAAATCAAGAACAAATGATTATGACCGTTTGTCCAACATTAGCAATTGCTCCAGTAGCTTTTAGATACCAAAATGTATATGGTCCCGGACAATCTTTATCTAACCCATATACGGGAATTTTATCTATTTTTTCTACCCAAATAAGAAATGGAAATGGAATCCAAATATTCGAAGATGGAAAAGAAACAAGAGACTTTGTATATATTGATGATGTGGTAAGAGCAACTATCATGGGCATAGAAAAAGAGGAAGCAAATGGTGAAATATTCAATGTAGGCACTGGAGTGGCAACAGATGTTTTAAGTGTTGCGAATAGCCTTATTGAAGCCTATGGTATAGAGGTTCCTGTACACATCTCCAGCAGATTTAGATTAGGTGATATAAGACACAACTTTGCAGATATGTCTAAAATTAAACAATATTTAGATTTTGAACCAAAAGTTTTCTTTAAAAAAGGTATTGCTAATTTCACCGAGTGGGTTTTAGCTCAAAAAATAGAGAAAGATACCTTAAACAAATCCTTAGAAGAAATGAAAGCAAAAGGATTATTGAAATGATGTTAAGCGAATATTTAAAGAACAAAAGAATACTCTTCTTTTCCAATCAAACTTTTAACTTAGAAAAGGAAATTATTTCTAAACTTAGAAGTTACGGGGCAAGTGTTGATTATTATGACGAAAGACCCAAAAACAATAATTTCACAAAAGGAATAATCAGGTTAAAAAGAGCTTTGTATCAAAATAGAATAAATAAATATTACGAAACCATTTTACAAGAAGTAAAGAACAAAGAATACGACTATATTTTTGTGAATCGAGGAGAAGTTATTACTGAAGTTTTTTTATCTGAATTTAAAAAACAGCATCCAGATTGCAAATCTATTTTCTATACTTGGGACTCTTTTAAAAACTGTCCTCATTCTGAAAAGGTAATTCCTTATTTTGATAGAAAATTTTCATTCGACCCAGAAGATGCCAAAAAATATGGCTTAGAATTTAGACCTTTATTTTTCTTAGACGTATTTAGAGATACAAAACCGCCGTTAAAACAATTCAAATTCGACCTAATGTTTTTAGGCACCGCACATTCAGATAGATATATCTTAACCAATAAAATTATAGATTGGTGCCAGGCTCATAATTTGAATACATTTTCCTTCTTTTGGATGCAAGGTCGCCTGGTATACGTCTTCAAATCACTTTTTGATAAATCATTCAAAAAAATTGACTATAAGAAACTTAGCTTCAAAAGTTTAACTTCAAAAGAAATAATAAGCCTGTATGAAAACTCTAAGGTTGTTTTAGACATTAATCATCCTGAGCAAAAGGGATTAACAATGAGAACATTTGAAACCATTGGTGCACAAAGAAAAATGATAACCACTAATGCAGAAATAGAAAAATATATATTCTACAATCCCAACAACATCAAGATTATTGATAGGAAAAATATTCAATTGGATTTAGCTTTTTTTGAATCTGATTACGAAGCAATAGATCAAGAAGTATACAACCAATGTTCAATTGAAGGATGGCTATCTTATCTCTTTTTAGAAAATGACAGGTTTAATTGGATTTCTTAAACCTCGCAAAAAGCTAATATTGTAGGTGAATTTTCACTTATTTATAATTCATTGATACTGATGTCTAATTCAAAATTAAAAGAGTTAGTTTATCAGCTTAGGGTCTGTGATGAACTATTGTAAAAAACAAAGCTCTTTAGTAACTAAACCTTGAATCCTCTCCGAAAAGTCATTGTAGCTAGGAATAGACACGAATAATTTATAATTAACTAATTGTAAGTTTGCAGTTTAAAAAAACACTCTATTTTAAAAATTGGAGAAACATATTTTTCAGAGTATACACAACCATAAAACCTTTGTTTTATTTGTTCGCATGACATCCATTTTATGTTGCCATACAATGTCGATCTGCTACTTAAAAATCTTCCACCAAGGTTTCTTTGTATCTACTCCATATCCGTAACCATAGCCGTAACCATAGCCATAACCGTAAATTCCATCAGGTTTACTATCATTAAGCACAATTGCCATGTTTTGTAGCTTGTTGGTTTCGTACATTTTCTTAGGAATTTTCAACATTCTTTTGTCTAAATAATTTGCTCTTATTACATAAATAAACAAATCTGCTCTATCTTGGCTTAACAAAACGGTATCGGTTACCTGATTTACCGGTGAAGTGTCTATAATTACGTAATCGTAGTTTGCATTGGCATAGGCAAGTAAAGTATCAAAACGTCCATTGATTAGCAATTCTGAAGGGTTAGGTGCAATAACTCCACCTTGTAGTAAGTCGAATTTTAAATCTGGTAAAGATTCAATAAGACTTTCTGGTGTATAAGATTCATCTGCCAAGTAATGGGTAAGGCCTTTTTTATCTGGGATATTTAGGTATTCAGAAAGTTTTGGATTTCGAATATCACCACCAATTAAAAGTACTTTTTTAGAATTCAAGGCAAGTATTCTAGAAATATGTATAGAGATAAATGATTTGCCTTCTCCCTTAAAAGTAGATGAAACAAAAATAGTTTTGGAAGGTTTTTTGTTTTTTAGTAACAGGAAATGCAAGTTGGTTCTAACAATACGTAAAGCTTCCATTAAGGGGCTTCTGTTGTTTTCTATCTTGCCAATTGAATTACTCTTCTCCTTTGAGTTTGGCACATCGCCAAGTATGGGAGCATCTAGTTGTAACTCAATATCTTCAACTGAATGAACTTTGTTATCGAATAAATAAAATAAATAAATAAATACAAAAGGGATAATTAGCCCCATGGCAAATGCAAAAGCATAAAAATATAGTTTTTTGGGATACACCGCAATATCGCTTCCATAAGCATTATCAATCACTTTGGCATTGGGAGCTTTTACCGCTAATGCTATTGCATTTTCCTCTCTTTTCTGAAGTAAATACAAATATAGGGTCTCAAAAATTTGTTGCTGTCTTTCTATAATTTTTAAATTTCGCTCTTGGGTAGGTACTAATTTTATTTTAGAATTTAAATCTTCTTCTTGGTCTTTCAAATCGCTTAAAGAAATGGAAAGTGATGACTTTAAATTGTTTAAACTTTGTTTAATGCTCGTTTTTAGATCTGTTATTTGGCTGTCTAAGTTTACGATGATGGGGTTTAATGCATTTGAGCTTCTAAGCAAACGTTGCCGTTCAAGTAAAATCTCATTATATTTTGTTGTGCTTTGGTTGAGGGAAGCTCCTTCTAAACCAAGATTGGTTGGTATAAGTTTATTGTCATTTTTCTGAATGTAATCTATAATGTAATCTACTAATTTTAGTTGTGTTTCTAAATCTACAGTTTCTTTTACCAAGTCGCTGTTGGTGCTTAAAATAAGATTAGATTCTGAACTTATATCGGTTAAATTATTGCTTGTTTTAAAGGTTTCAAGATCAATATCTACTTGAGTTAATTCTTCTGAAATTGCATCTATACGGTCGTTGATAAAAATATCTGTGTTTTTAGCAACAAGGCTTTTATCTAAAATAGATTCAATATTATATTGTTCAACCAAAACCCGTAAGACATCATTTGCCTTTTCTTTGTTTTCATCTTTAAGGCTTAAATTTACCAAGCTAGAATTCCTATTTACTGGTTCAATTTGCACTTTAGACCTATAATAGTTGGCAACAGATTCTACTTTAGTAATGTAAACGTCTATTTTCAGGCCAACATCAATTGGCTCAATAGCGGTAGGTATTACTGTAAAATCGGCAATTTTGCTCTCTACATTTTCACCAAACAAGTAACTGCCTACTTTCTTTTCTTGTGCATTGTACAAATCGAAATTAAGTTTAGAAGTTGGAATGATAGAAAATAGGGTATCCTTTTTATACAATAAAGAATCTTTACCAAAGAAATTGACTTTAAAGGGGAGGTTATTTCCATATAATTCTGAAGCTCGAAAACTTCCTTTAGCAAAATAGGTTTTATTTATCCCTAATTTTTTTACTACTTTTTCTTGAAGACTTCTGGAATTTAAGATTCCTAATTCGGTATCAAATTTAGATTTCCCGTTAGATACAAGCCCTAAATCTTCAAAAGCAGAGAGTTCTGATGATGCTCCTCCTTTTTCTTTATCTTGAATCAATATGGTAGACACTACTTGAAATTGAGGAACGGTATATCGTAGATACAAATAAGCACATCCTAAAGCAATTACTATTCCTAAGAGAAACCATTTCCAGTGAAATAAATACTTTTCTAGAAATTCTCTTAAATCGAAATTATCTTCACTTGAAGGAGTTATTTCAGTTTGGTTGGAGTTTTGCATAGGATTATTTTAACGAACCAGAATTGCAACTAAAGTGATTAGTACAGATACGGCTGATATGATGATAGAAGTATTTGGACCTACACCAGAAGAATTAACTTTTGTTTTGTTTGAAGGCACGTAAAGTGCATCGTTTTGAGCTAAATAAAAATAAGGAGAATCAAACAAATCTGTATTGGTTAGGTCTATGGTTTCAAAAATTCGTTTTCCGCCTTGTTCTCTTATTAGGGTAATGTTTTTCCGATCACCATATATGGTTAAATCTCCTGCCAATCCTAGTGCTTCAAGAATAGTTATGCGTTCATTTAATACCGGATAGCGCCCAGGATTCCTAACTTCACCAAGAACAGTTACCCTAAAATTGGTAATGCGTATATTTATAATAGGATCTTTTAAGTAGGGTTCTAGACTTTTTGCCAAGTACTCTGTAAGTTGCTTTGTAGTACGTTGGGATGCTTTGACTTTTCCTAGGACAGGAAAATTGATATTACCTTCCACATCAATTATGTAAGTTAAGGGAACTTGTGCCGCCACGGTCTGAACTTCAAAAAGATTAAATGGCACAATGGCTTCTTGATCTATAGCAGATACGTTTATAGTTAACATGTCTCCTATTTGTAAAGGAGGTTCGTAATTGAAAATAAACTCCTCCACTACCCTTTCCTCTTCATTTTGAAAGTAATTAATTTTCTTTGAAGAAACGCAAGACATCACACAACTGATAGTTAGAAATATAATAACCCATTTAAAGTACTGTTGTTTTCTTTTCATTGAATACATTCGTTAATGCTAATTTACTTTCAAAACAATTGCCTTGCATTAGTTTAAGACTAATTTCCAAATCTAAACAATTTAGCTCGTAAATTTTAAATAAATTGAGGAATAAACAAGTATTTACCTGCATACTATAACTTGCTACTGCAAAATAAAAAATGAATTGAATAGTATTGAAAATGAAATAAAGCTATCTAATACTTTCAATCTTTAAAGCATTCCCAGAAAAAACTCATAACTTAATGGCTTTAAGCCACTAACTAAAACTTAGCCTTATATTGAACTAAGTTTTTAAAACCAGATTTGTCTCGTCAATACAAAAACCATTACTCGCTCAACATCTGAAAATGGATAAACGAATCCTTTTAAACCAACAAACAAAGGAAAAAGACTAGAATAATTAAAAGCTATTCAATTGTCCTAATTTAAGGGATACTAAATGTTTCTATAGATTAAATTTAGTAAATTTCCTAAGCCAGCTAAGCCAGTTATTATACAAAGAATTAAATTCATTTTAGTGGCTAAAGAATTTAACCTTTTTTCAATTTTGCTAGCGAGAGTTATATAACCAAAATAGACGATTAGCGATCCTAGCACAGATCCTATTGAGAAGAATAAACTATTTTTAATATTGTATTCAAAAAAATTTAACCTAGATAATAAAATACCTGCTGCAAAATAAAACGGAATTGCAAAAGTATTCATCGAGGAAATTATCAGACCATGCTTATAGGTATTTATTTCACTGATGTTTTCATCTTCTTTATGTTCTTTTTCCTTTAAATGTAACCTCAAAAAATAAATTGATATTAAGATTAGAATAAAGGTTCCTATTTTTTGCAATAACTCAATATAACTAGAATTTCTCAATAGCACATCAGAAAGGTAGGCTCCAATATTGACTTGTATAATTATAACAGATACTATGCCGAAGGCTAGTAAATATCCTGCTCTTTTTCCAACTTTTAAGGTATATTTTACGACAGACATATTAAGTAAGCTTGGCATAACACTGCCAGCTATTGAAACTACCAAACCTTGAAGTACGAAATATAAAAGAGACATAAATAAATGTAAAAACAAAGAAAAGCAAATTAGATAGGATGTGTTGTAACCCTACATATAATAATTGAAGCTTATAATTTGAGAGATCAAAAATATAAAATTCGAACTAGGATTCATAATGTAAAACTTAAAGGAATGAAATGGATACCAAAAAAAAAACCCTTCTTTTTTGGTAATTTGTTTTCAACTCTCATACCTCGCCATTGAATGTACATGACCAGTAGTTTTTATTTATTTAGTTCAAACTTTTCAAAGCTTTTTCCATTGCTTCTATAAACTCCGTCATTATCTGTTCCGAGCCATATTATTCCGTTATTGTCTTCATAAATAGTAATGAGCAAAACATCTTTTTCTTCAGTATTGATTTCAAATTCTGATAAAGTTTTTCCGTCATATTTCCATACCATACCACCATAATTTGTCATCCATAAATCACCATTTTTATCTGATAATCCAGAATTGAAATAATTAGGTTTATCTTTTTCAATTCCGTTTATTTTTTTATATTCTAATGTGTTCGGTTCGATTTTATATTTGCTTATAAAATTACTCAGCCAAAAATATCCATCTTTGTCTTGAATCATTGAACGAACTCCAGGTGCTGTGCCATTTGGAAGAATAGACAGTTCATTTTCACCAAACCATATAAATGATTGTCCGTCATATCGAAAAGCTCCTGCTACGAATGTCCCAAACCAAATATTTCCATCTTTGTCTTTGTTGACTTTATAAACTGAATAAGGGTTGTTGTTATTGAATGGACTTACGAGCGTGTCAATTCCAAATGTCTTTTTTAAGTTTTGTCGCGGTAATTTTAATTCATAGAGAGAATTTCCATCATAGCGATATACATCGTTTGCATTATAACCAAACCATAAATCATTAAGTTCTAATTTCCATTTGTTTTTTGATGAAACGATTGACTTTAAAGTTGTTAATGATTGTCCATCATATTTACTAATTCCATTGGTTGTTTCAATAAATATATTTCCAGATTTGTCTTCTTGAACTCCTCTGATTTTATTGTCTACCAATCTGTTCTCCGTTGTAATTTGTTTTAAATCTTTTCCATTTAGGTAAAAAACACCTTCTCCATTACTTCCAAACCAATAATTCTCTTTTGAATCTTGAAATATGACCCAAATTTTATTATCAAGCTGCCATACTGATTTGCCAAGTTCAGTTGCTTTATTTTTAGCAATTATCTGTTCGCTTTTTACTTTTCTATTGCAGGAAAAAAAAGTACTCAAAACGAAAACCAGTAGAATTATTTTTATTGGGTTAATGTTCATTTTATTCAGATTTTCGATTTTTTGATCAAATTACTGGCAACGGTTTTGTATAAGAATTGTAGGCGATTTCGAATTACGAAACTTTTGGTAAGCACAAAGTCTGATACGAGCTCCAAGGTATGATTTTACTGCTATTTCGCCTATTTTTTATATACGATGTTACATGTTTGCTATTTTTTTATTACTCTCTTCATTGTCACAACACTGTTCAAAGATTTTACTTTCAGGATGTAAATTCCAGATGGTTGAGAACTTAAATCGATTTTACTTTCATTAGTACTCAATACAAGTTTACCATAAACATCAAATACCTCAACGGATAAAAAACTACTGCTTTTAATAGTTAAATAATCATTTATAGGGTTGGGGTATATTACTATGCTATTTTCGTCTACTTCATTTTCATTAACAGAAAGAGTAAATTCAAAATTCGCAACTAAGTTTATATCAGAAGTTATTTCAAAACTATAATTTGCAGAATTACTAACAACCGCTCCGTTCTCAGTCCAATTCACAAAATTGTAATTTGTATTTGGTACAGCGGAAACGCTAACATTACTTCCATCTGCAAATGTACCACCACCAGATGTTGTTCCGCCAATCATTGGATTCGATGCAGTTGTTACCGTATAATTTATTACTGGTTGTTGAAACTCAGTTGCCCCTATATCAACTATCGTATTGTCGATTCTATTATTACCAAGCACATCTGTATTTGGAATGTTAAGCCCTGTTGTAAATGGATTTCCATTATCTATACAAGGAGAATTGCTCAACAACGAGTAATCATCTCCCCCACTATTTGTGAATAGCGCATCTTCATTGAGTACATTATTACCTAAATCTGTAATTTCTGAAGGGAGACTATTTTCATCGGTTAAACTGTACTCCATTTCTATTGTAGCTCCTCCAGGAGAACTTACTGCAAAATTCAAGTCATTGTTTTGAATAATCGTATTCGCAATTGAAGTATTAGCTCCACCTTCTACTCGAACACCTTGAAAGTTTCCAAAAATCGTATTATTCACAATGTTGATGTTACCATTATTGGTTGTAAAAACACCAAAATCATCATTATTATAAATCAAGTTTCCGACCAAATAAACATCTGAAGAGCTACACCGAACTGCAGAAACAGATCCTGTTGTTGAAAATGAATTATTATAAAATGTATTGTTTATACTATTCGCAGTTGATTCTGAAATAACCAGACCATTCGCGCCATTATCGTAGAACTCATTATTACTAAATTCAAATAGTGTGCTCGCTTCACGCACAAGCATTCCCGCCCTTTGGTTTTCTCTAAGTACATTGTTATCGAAAGTGATAGTGTTTCGGTAGATGCTAATACCGGCATCAAAAGTTACCACTGAGGTAATACCCGTAACATTGCGTGACTCCTTAGAATACTCAAATATACAATTCGTAAAGGATGAACTAGAACTTGCGTTCTCATCTATTAAAATTGTTCCCCAAAACCCTGTGTTGTCTCTCGTGAAAAGTATTTGATCCGTTGACGTACCATTGGCAATAAGTTCTCCTTGAACTCTAATAACCCCCACGTTGCCTACGCCATAATCAAACCAAGATACGGTTGGAGATGCACTTGATCTTAATCGAACTTCTACTCCTGGGTCAATTGTTAATGTTTGACCATTTGGAATAATTGCACGTCCTTCAATTATATAGGGCGAATTAGCTAATGTCCAGCTACCACTAACGTTTGTATTGTCAAGAATTGTTGTTTGACCAAAACTGATTTGAACAGCTAGGATGATAATTGATAGGATACTTATTTTTTTCATTTGTTCTAATTTATTAAATTTTTATTTTTTCTCAGCTTGCAGGCAACGTTTGGGCTATACGCAGTAGCGCCTAAAAAAGCCATTCAGTTTTGTTGTCAATTACAAACTTAGCAAATAAAACCTAAACTTCGATTTAACGCGTTAATACAGCATTACTTATAGCCTCTTGTTGAACCAAAGCTCTGGACAGGCAATACTAAAACTGAATTAGAATGCCTTCAAATCACCAGAACACTCTCTGTATATACCAAACAAAGCACCCTGTTAAAAAATAAATTACACGGCGAAGCTGTTTTAGGCGAACCTAGTAAAGCTGTGGTACAATCTTTAAAACGTAATTTAAAGCAAGTACAACAAAAGGTGGAAAAGCTAGAAAAACGATTACTAGGCTTAGTAAAAAAGAATCATCAAATCTTGCTAACTCAATTAAAATCAATGCCTGGAGTTGGACCTAAAACTGCACTTATGTTAGTGGTTTTAACTGACGGTTTTGAGCGATTTACCAGCGCATCTCATTATGTAGTTATGCTGGTTTAACACCAGTGATTAGGCAAAGTGGAACTAGTGTACATAGTCGTGCTAGAATTACTAAAATAGGAAATCAAAAACTTAGAAATTTATTGTTTATGTGCAGTTTTAATGCATGTAAACCTGCCTGGCCGGCAAGGCAGGTACAACAAAGCTTGTCGTGATATTTATGAACGTATAGTAGCTAAAGGAAAAAGTAAAAAATTAGCCTTAATTGCGGTGTGCAATAAGCTACTAAAACAAGCTTTCGCAATTGCTAAATCTGGATTAATTTATAATCAGGATTATGTAGGTAGCCTTAATGTTTGTACTAGCTAAGGCTTGTTTTCAATAAATCAACATAGAAAAACCCATTTTTAAGGGTTTTTCGTATAATCTTGACTTGTTGTAAACGGAAAAAAATAAAATTTTACTTGTTTTTTACCACAGTACTTTGTTGGCATTAGTTATTTAATTTTTTTTTCACAAATTACAACTCTCCACTTGTTGCTGTAAATCACACGGCCATTTTTCCTTGTGTGTGGTTTTATAGCCTCTTTCATTGTTTTATGAACTTTTTCAAAACCATTATTCTCAATAGCTTTTGCAGCAGGACCAGCTGACAGTAATCCTTTAATAGCAATTTCTGAATTCGGATAATCCCAAATTGATTCTATGTCATTATTAGTAATAATTTTAAATCCAACTTCTTCCAAAGTTTTTTCCAACAACCGATTTTCTGAAAGTGCAAACG
>Ga0307960_1001589_pt1 | contig 13245 bp, 17 predicted proteins | sample OrgLakmetagen542_FD_201832 | JGI IMG/M metagenome (GOLD analysis project Ga0307960, IMG submission 201832) | Saline water microbial communities from Organic Lake, Antarctica - #542 | ecosystem: Environmental > Aquatic > Non-marine Saline and Alkaline > Saline | place: Antarctica: Organic Lake... | reverse complement strand
TTCCTTTTCTGAACCTTTCCCAATGCAGAAGGCAGCCATGCTTGTACTGATGGTATGCGCGTGGGCGACATGTACAGTTCGGGAGATTTGTCGCGCCGCCCCTCTGGTTCTTCTCCGAAGTCTCAATTCCTGCGCCAGTCTGGACCCCGTGTTATCAACAGCAGGGGGTCTGAGAGTGGTGTGCCGGTAATGCAGGAGAAGATGACAGGGCTACAGGCGCTGCAGGTAGGTGTGTGTATGTGTGCCTGTGTGTGTGCTTGTGTGTGTTTGGGTGGAGCGAGGATGGGTGTGGGTGTGGGTGTCGATGCAATTGTGGGGATGGGTGTGGGTGTGGGTGCGGGTAATTTTTGTGTGAGGGTGTAGGTTTAGGCGTGGAAATGCGTACATGTGAATGTTGGTGATATAGGCTTAAAAATTCATAATGAGCCATAGCTAAGCATGGATTAACAGGGAGTACGATTTTGCTAACGAGGCCAGATAAGCTTTTGGTGCTAGACTATAACAGTATTTTCAGACTGAAAAGCTCAGAGGTTTGGAGAAATTCACTTGGTGCATTGCTTGAGCAGGAGTAGGTAAAGCAAATTTTGTCAACATTGCTTCATTTTAAACGGCACCTACATATAACTATAAAAAAAATCCTGTGACCGTTTTGGGTGTGCGTGTGTGTTCCTGTGTATGTGCTTGTGTGGGTGTGTGTAGGGGGGACGAGTGCGGATGTGGGTGTGGGTGTGGGGTTGGGTGTGCTTTTTGGGGCGCGGAGGAATGAAAATCTGATGTTTCCTGATCAAGGTTGCAACATTGTAACGTGCTATTCTCCAATAAACATAGCAAAAAGATATACAAGAATATCATATGAAAAGAGACATTGTTTTCCTCGACTATAATCTAAAGTTAATGGGGAACCTCTTAAAATTGTGAATACCCTGATTGCCACAGCAATTTACGCGTGGGGATAGAGCTTATACTTATTCTGAATTTGACATCAGACAAAGTAGATTTAACGATATGCTGTACTTTTATGGCTGCTGCTCAGCCCTCTCACCTTTTACACCTTTTTCACACACCTCTCTGTCTCTCTCTCTCTCTCTCTCTCTCTCTCTCTCTCTCTCTCTTGTGACTTTTTACTCTTCACTCCAACCCTCCAACCCCTGTTTCACCGCTTGCAAGCTCATAGCGACACTAAGCTGTCACATTCACATTTTCTGCCTTACTTTCCACACACCATTGAAGTTTTTGAAATGTATACCATACCTTATCGTACTCATCCCGCACCCCAGGTTTTAGAAATATTTTGTTAAATCCCGCACCTTCCTGCACCAAAAATAAATATGTTTTGCCCTTACCACTGTCATCCCGAAAGGCTTTTAGCCCTGTTCGGCACGAATTAGCCTGAAATGAAAGAGAACGTCACAAAAGGGAAAAGGAAAGTCACCATGCTGTATGCAAGGCTCTTTGTTCTCCTGCCCTAAACCTTTTCTGCCCTTCCCCCTGCTTCTGCTTCATCTGACCTCTGTCACTGCTGCTGGCGCTCTCCTCGCTCTCCTCATTGCTGCTGCTGCTGCTGCTTGTGCTTGCGCATGCTGATGGTGCGGCTTGGGTGCAGGCAGCTTTGGTGCGTTACCTCATCTGTAGCACCAGCTGCTCCACCTGCTCATCTGTTAGCTGCTGGGCTCTAATCTGCTCTGCGTGCGCAAGCATTGCAGCTTGGTCCTCTGAAACCAAGGTTTTTCTTTGGCCTTCCATAAGGCCTCTTCATCGCTGCAACCTGCACCTGTCGCTCATCCCGTTCCACTTGCTGCTGCTGTTGCTGCTGCTGGGGCGGGGGGGGCCGGGAGGAGGCCGGGGGGCCTCTCGTCGCTCGTGACTTGCAGCGACCCAAAACAGTTTTTTACACCAATCCCGCACAACCCCGCAGGGTCAAAAAAGATAAATACTAAAGCATACCGCAGTCACCCCGCAGGGCAAACAACAATATTTATGCGGGGTGTTAAAGGAAAGGTACAATGTTCTTCAGCCAGCATACGTCAATAATGCCCTCCGTGCTGTGACGTAACAAAAATCCGTCTCTGACAAATGCTCCTGTATTTGCATGCAAATTTGTGAAGCACATCAGCATGCATCTTGGAAGTGTAGACATGTTTGCGTTAACCCTACATTCAAGACGCACACCCTAAACAGCTTCGTGTATTTGAAACGACACCCAAAAGCCTTTCCTCACCTTTTGGCATCCCATCTTTTTCGGCTGCATCTAGGCCCAAGAAGAAATGCGTAAGGCTTTGCAATACGTCAATCAGGATGCTGCGTACGCTGTGGAGAGAGACCAGCAAGGCCCCAATCGTTTGAGACAGGTGTGTGTGTGTGTGTTTGTGTACGCACGTGTGTGTAGGTGTGGGTGGAAAAATGGGTGATTGGTTGAATGCGTGCGCACTTAATTGTGTGCGTGTACATTAGCGTGCGTGTTTTGCGTGTGCAACTTGTATGTGCTTAATTTCTTTTGTTTTTTATTTACGTGTTGCTTGAATCTGTGGATGTGCCTTTTCTAAAATTTTGGTCTAATCTACTGCCCGAAGTTGCAAAGGTGTAATTTGGTGCAACTGCGCGGGATCAAAGAGGCCCAGCTGCTTTAGCCAAGCAATCGTGGCTTGTGTCAAATAACATAGAACTTACACGTTAGTTATGCTGCCTCAAACCCACCCTATTTGATTGTGCAGGCACTCATTGCACACACACACACACACACACGCCATTAGACAAAACAAGCACCTGTACACAAATGCACACACAAGCATGCACGCACACAATTGCACACACAAGCACGCACACACACATTCACAAGCACACACACTTTCACACACACACATGTGTCACTGTTTGTAATCAGGGCTTGGAGGGCTACATGGAATCCCGCTTCCTTGTAAGAACCCCTGGCAGCAGTGGCAGCAACCCCATCACCCGCACACATGTCAGTGGAAACCTTTCAGGAGAGGATGAGTACACAAGAGAAGAGCAGAAGCAGCTGGCTTTGCAATTGCAGGTGTGTGTGTCTGTGTGTCAAGGAGTTTGTGCGGTCCTGAATGGTTGTAGTCTGTATGCAGCACACACTAGAGTCTGTAGAAAAGAGGGAAGCTGTGTTTGCCTTATACAGTAAAGTTCACAGCTAGAAGTTGTGTGAAGGTGTTCACAGCTAGAAGTTCACAGCTAGAAGTTGTGTGGAGGTGTTCAAACCAATTAAGGGTGACGTGCAGCAGCCCTAGCTGACCAAAGCGAGTAAATGTAAGATGCAGGAATGCACCCAGTCGCCATTTAATTAATACAGCTGTTCTTTGGAAATGAGAGTGTGGCTGGCGCTTAGATGGTCTAATACAAGGGTATCAAAAGCATGTTTGATTGCTACCTTGCCAGATTGATGGCTGGTGCTCTGTCCAAGCATTTTTGGATTCTTGTTTCACCTTGAGGTGTGACCACCCGCTCGAGGGCGCATGTCTGTGCAATGTGTGCGTGTGTGTGTGTGTAACCAAAATGTGTGAACAAATGGTCCTACCCCACAAAGTATATCTGTATATGTGTGTGCGGTTGTGCACATGTATGTGTGTATGCCATAGTTTGTAAACAAATGGTCCTGTGTAACGAATGGTCAGACCCCACAACGTAAGCAAGTGTGTGTGTGTGTGTGTGTATGTGTGCGTGTGTGCACGTTTGTTCGTGCGTGGGTGTGGGCAAGTGCATACATGTTTGTGTACGTCTGTGCATCATCGTACGATGCCACTGGTGTTTAACTGCTGATACGTTTCACCTGCCTGCTGTGCTGCAGCAACGAGGAGGGCAGCCAGGAAACCCTCCTGCGGGACACGAGTTCAGCCAAGACGCATCATGGGCAGCATCAGGCGCGAGCATGCAAGACACTGAGGTGAGAAAATTAGCATTAATAGCACACAAGCAAACACACACACACAAGCAAACACACACACACACACACCATACGCACACACACACACACAAGTACACCATGCACACATGCTCCCATACGCACAAAGGACAAAGGACTAGTCCCACACTCATACACACAAATAATCGTACGCACACTTATATACGCGTACACCCACTGGCACACAACAAACACGTACACACACAGGTAGATGTTGAAGCTGGTGCTGGAGAGCCTGTTGCTGGCAGCTCCAGCTTCAGGGTCTCCTCTGCTGTGGGAAAGGGTGAGAAGGAGGTGCCCTTTACTGGGAGGAAGTCAAAGGATAAGCTTGGAATTCAAGAGGCTCCCCAGGGACGCAGCGCAGAGCAGCAGCAAGGTGTGTATATGTGTGCACTGTTGTACGCGGTTGTGTTTTATGGGGGACAAACCACAACCCAAAAACAGCACAGCCTCTGTAGAGAAATTTTGAAGAGAAGCACGCAGCTTGATTGCAAGAATGTGTAAGTCCATGAAAAATGCCATCCCACTGGATGTTTGTGGGGTCTTAAAGTCGAGGTACTGAAATCATTCGACTGGCGTGCTTGAGGAACCTGTTGCACGTCTCGCAGGGGACGAAAGGGAGCATAGCCAGCAGCACAGTGGGCTGACGGATGAAGACAGGAGCAGTGTGAAACATACAGAGAGTGAAGCACAGTCTTGGGCTCCTTCGCTACACTACAAACGGAGGCCCCCTGTTCCGCGGCCGCAATTTAAGGTGGGTTACATGCAGGTGAAGGTGTGGGTGTGGGTCGCAATTTAAGGTGGTTACATGCTGGTGAAGGTGTGGGTGTGGGTTGCAATATAAGGTGGTTACATGCTGGTGAAGGTGTGGGTGTGGGTCGCAATTTAAGGTGGGTTACATGCAGGTGAAGGTGTGGGTGTGGGTCGCAATTTAAGGTGGTTACATGCTGGTGCAGGTGTGGGTGTGGGTAGGAATATGGGTGTGGATGTGTTTTGGTGTGTTTGTATGTGAGTGTATGTGGGTGTGCATGTAGATGCATGGTACACGGTATTGACAAACCGTTTTGTGCTTAGTACCGTGCTTTTGCGTACGTGTGTGTGCGCGTGCTTTTGCGTGCGTGTATGAAGTGGAAGTGTCTGTGTGTCTGCGTGTATTTTCTTCTACCTCCTCTTCTACTTGGGTTCATGTGTGTGTGTGTGTGTGTGTGTGCGTGTGTGTGTGTGTGCGTGTGTTAATGGGTTTTTGTGCGTGCATGTGTGTGAGTGTTACTTTGGCAGCCAGGTATGAATGTAACTTGCCACAAACGTGTTGTGCACTTCATGATCATTTCTTCGTCAACGAACCTTACAAGCCTCTGGCAGGTGATTTAAGTGATAATTAATGAAATACAAGCTCTCAGATGGAGAAATGCGTACGCAACATTGTAACCGGCCCGTCCTTGGCCATGCTAGTTCTGCTGCCATCAGGGTCAGCCAAGTTGTACATTAAGAGAATTCTGCCAAAAGTATGTGTATGCCTGGAACAGATTTGAATACTACAACCTGCACACGGTTACGTCCGATGTTTCAAATGCGTCCCAAAGTTGTACATTAAGAAAATCCTGCCAAAAGCATGTGTATGCCTGGAACAGTTGTGTAATACAACATGCACACGGTTACGGCCGATGTTTCAATTGCGTCTTCATGTCCAGGTCACCGCCCGCAAAACGTGCTTTGCACGCCAGCCACTCTTCCCTGTTCTTCTCCTCTCACTTCCAGCACACCAATATCTCACTTCCTCTCACTTCCTCTCACTTCCTCTCACTTCCTCTCACTTCCAGCACACCAATAATCGTGCTGTCCCTGGCAGTGTTGCTCCCCCTCTTCAAGGCCTCTGCCCACCCTCTTCCAGCTCGCCGGCTCTCACACTTTTTGTGGCATTTCTGTTTCCCCTTACCCCAGGTCACCGCCCACCAGCTCAATGTGTTTCTGGGCGGGCACGTGGGTGGGGGCAAAAAGGGCACAAGCGCAAGTATAGGTGCGCCAGGGCAGCAGGGGCTTGAGGCAAGCTCGGCCACCCCATTCTTGAGCACAGTACTGGTTGATGTAGAGGCTGGTGATGCTGGAGGTGCTGATAGAGGAGTGGGTGACCAGGGGCGAGCAGCACAACCTGAGAGCAGTGCTGGTGTGCAAGAAGTGGAGGCAGCAGCAGTGCCAGGGCTGCAAGATCAGTGGAGTCCTATTCATGGGGGCAGCAGTGCGGGGTTTGAGGCGGTGTTTGACCCCTCAAGAGTGGTTCGCAGGTGTGTGTGTGGGTTTGGCTGCATGTGTGTGTGTGCATGTGTACGTGTGTATGACGTTAAGTGATTTTTTTGCAAACATTGGATTTGTATCACCATCCACATCACGCTTCGTGCCTCCATCATGCACTGTGCCTCCTTGCATTTTTACTCTATGTATGCCTGTTACTGGACAGAATGATGCAATGAAAATATGGTGGGTCGTATTCTATACTGCCGAAGCTCAAACCACATCAGCTCCGTCATGCACTGTGCTGTGCCCTCTTGCATCCTAACTCTATGTATGCCTGTTACTGGACAGAATTAAAAGAGGCCTCCTTGCATCTTTACTCTATGTATGCCTGTTACTGGACAGAATTAACAGAGGCCTCCTTGCATCCTTACTCTATGTATGCCTGTTACTGGACAGAATTTAATAAGGCCTCCTTGCATCCTTACTCCATGTATGCCAGTTACTGGACAGAATTAAAAGAGGCCTCCTTGCATCCTTACTCTATGCATGCCTTTTACCAAACAGCACGGAAAGATGGTTGATCGTATCTATGACCGCCAATACCAAACCCACACCAACATGCACAACAGCTCCCATTTCAATCAATCACTTTAGTTCCCCATCCTTAGGCTCGATGCAATTCTCCTCATTGCCCTCCAAACTCTACACCACGCATGCAGCAGCTTTGCTGCAAGACCCCCTTGCAACTGCTGAATGGAATCACTTTTATAACCTGCAAACCTTACACCACGCATTGCAGTGACCCCAATGTATGACCACCTAAATTGCGTAATTAAAACTCTGACTTCTTTATGATCTTATGATCTCCACGCCGAGCATGTGTGACCACTACTGCATGACCAGTGGCTACCTTGCTCAATGCACACTAAAATGCAAACCACACCGTTCTTAACACACACACACACACACACACACACAAACACACACACCACCTCTCACTGTGCCCTGAAACCCCCACGCCCTACCCCTGCCCACACACATAGTGATTCCCATCGCCGTACGCACCTCCTGGACGGCTATGACCTGCGGCATGAGCTGCGTGAGCTGTTACAAGAGGGCCAGACAGAAGACAGCGGCATACGTGCAGGAGATGGTGACTACTCTGCCCTGGCTCTAGCAGGAGCTGAAGCGGTGCTGTTTGGTGCTCGTGACCTGTCGGCTGAGGAAGAGCGTGCAGTCCGAGCAGGTGTGGCGTGTTGATGCTACATACAAACTTATGTGCCATAAGGAAGAAGCTGAATTCGGGGGAAACGTCAAGCCATCCAGTTTGAAGTGCATTGCAAAGGGCTTCAGGCTTACTTTCCTGGTTGTGCGCTTATACACAACTGGGGGGTGACAGAAATAATCCCCCTTTTCCTGTATGTCTAGCCGGTATAGCCACCAACTGGCTCAGGACTTCCCCCCTAGAATTGTGTGTGCACAGATGATCCAGTTTGGTTTGTAGACATCACTGGACTCAGCTAGATGCTCTGCTTGCTCCACCTGCCAGCACTCCAACCCTGTTACACTCGTGCGCCGCAAACACAGAGTTGGAGCGGCTAGAACGTGAGCTCCCAAAGGTACCTCGCCAGCCTCCCAACCTTGCTGTTGGAGTCCCCCAGGCCATCTCCCCCAACCGCTCAAAATCAAGCAGCCCGGTAAGCCACTCCCTCTTTCATTTAAGTCTGCACACTGTCTCCTTTGTTACACAGTGCCGTCAGGCAAAGCACACTGTCTCCTTTGTTGCACAGTGCCGTCGGGCAAAGCACACTGTCTCCTTTGTTGCACAGTGCCGTCGGGCAAAGCAGGCCTCCATGTGCATCTCTGAGCTACAGGCCTGTTGTGATAGCCAGCATTCAATGTTCTTTAAGCAGTGCAGCAAGTTCCATGTGTGTGCTGTGTCTTGAATGAGGGCGTCCTCTTACAGCTATGTGGCACGGCTACATGTTGTTGGGGTTCAGTTAGAGGCCAAAAAATGACATGTGCACTATCTTGAAGGGCACTCCACCCCTTATTAACATCTCATACTACCCCTGCACCCACTCATTCTCATCTCATATTAGCATTTAGACATACTGCATGGACAATGCCTTTTTACTCACACCAGTTAGGTACAAAGGCTTCCGTAGCAAATACTTACAACAGGTACGCACCTTTTGGTACAACACACAGTTACTCTACTGACAGCTAATGCAGATGTTATAAGACATACCTGCAATCAAAGGCTCACAGCATATGCATACGTTACATACCTACTCACGTGAAGCGGCGCTTCTTAACAATGCCTTCTTATCCACAGCTAGTGCATACAATGAGTACACCATACACAGCTTCTTCCAACTCACAGCAAATGTGCACTCACCACAAATGCTTGCTTGCACACAGAGACGACAGCCCTTGCACAGCCCACGAAAGGCCTCTGACATGATCACTGGAATAGGACTTGCAACTGAGAGCAGTGTTTGGAGTGCACTAGGATCTGAGGTGGGGAGTTCTGTGCCATTAGTGGCACTCTCTTTGCCTGCTCGTCTGTTTGTTGCAGCTGGCAGGCAGGTGCTCTCCATGGTGCTCGTGTGCTCTGTGCTTCTCCATGTGCTTCCATGACGTTTGTTGTGTTAGTAGCTGCTAGCAGGTGTGAGCTCTGTGCAATGTTGCCTGCAGTCCCCAGCAGCTGTCTGTCAATACTCACAAACCGTAATGCTTCAATGCTCGCCAACGTTATCATCTTTTTAATGAGGTCTTCCTACGTATGCCTTTCTCCAACTCTCACCTGCAGCCCTCGATTGTTGGCCATTCCGGCAACCTTGCTCACTGAGCCTTTCTGCGTTTACAGATGCAGCTCTTGATGGTCAACCATCTCAGCACCTTTGTTCAATTTACCTTGGTTCCTTTGTAGCCCTCCACGATTGCTGCCGTACCTGAGGAGACGTCTGCAGGAGGCCTGGAAGGAAGCAGCAGTAGCTTCAGTCAGATGATGGAGCATTTGAAGCGGCAAGCTGCTCAGGTGGGTGTCCTTTCTTTACATGTGACTGATGCAGCCATGTATGGAAGTGGGAATGCTTGACGCTTAAACGGCAGTCACCCTCGATCAAGTGCTTTATATTTCTTTGAGCACAATTTTTGTGCAAGAAATTTGTTGTCAGCTTGTTGTTTTGTGGGGCACACATTTGGTGTCAATTCCTGGCATGTCTTGAATCTTTGGTGCCAACAAGTAAAGCCAATCATTGACACATACAGAAAAGCAGACACACATATACAAATACGCACAAGCACGCGCACATGCAAATGCTCACACACACTTGCATGTGTATACATATACACGCACTTGTATACACACACACATACTCACACATACACACTCAACACACACAGGAGACTACCCCTTCCTCTGCCGAGGGCCTCAACCAAGTTGCCCACGCCAATTTGCAACATCAGTCCCCGATTCTTCTCCCCCCGCAGCCTCTGCCTGTCTCTCCAGGCGAGGTGAGTTGGTAGGGAGCGTATAGTGGTTCCACGCCTTGATCTCACATCACACTCCCTTGATCTGAGATCACACTCCATGCGACAGGTCAGGATTAAACGAGGCAAGTGTTCACATGTAATTTGGATGCTATGCCCATAAGTTGCGCAACTTGCTTGCACTGTTACAGGTTGGAGACTACAAAGCGCATGAGCACCACAAAGCTCACACATATACTCAACCCTACCTAAGCGCACACACATACAAACACACGCAAACACACACACAAACATACACACACAGATGCAGCAACAGCAGCAGAAAGGCGCACCAAGAAGCACAGCTATCGAAGATGCATCCATCATTTTCCCAGAACGGCCCAGCACTATTGACAGCACAACTCAAAGTGTCTACCCAGGTATGCTTCACGCTCATCCTTGAAATAAAAGTGGCAAGGCAATGTGCCTCCTGGTCTTGTGCTAATGCTGCGTATTAGGGCATACAGTCTCCATGTAAATAACTAGGCGGTTTCTTCCGTTTTGCTGTGACGCAACGCCTCTTCTCTTTGTTTGTTGTCCAAGGTGTCCAAGGTTTCATCACAAAGAACGAACGCACAGTTGTTACCTCTTGAGCTCTTATCCAGTGCCACTGACTGAGTTTCTACGAAAAAGTGCCCTTCTTTTTCCTTCCCTTTTTTGCCTTTGGCAGACCCGCCTCTCTATCGCTCTCGCTCTCGCTTTCTCTCTCTCTCTCTCTCTCTCTCTCTCTCTCTCTCTCTCTCTCTCTCTCTCTTTCTCGCTCTCTCTCTCGCTCTTGCTCTCGCTCTCTCTCTCTCTCTCTCTCTCTCTCTCTCTCTCGCTCTCTCTCTCTCTCTCTGACACAATTGTACATTTTCCCTGTGCCCTCATGCAGACTCGTTGGCAAGCAGCACGACTGCAGCAGCAGGATTGGACAGCCAGTACAGAAGGGACGAGGTGATACGGATTGCCAATGCGCGTGAGGGTCTAGAAGTAGTGTATGGGCAGATGTTGTGGGAGCTGAGTCGACTAGAGGTCATGCCCTGCGAACCAACCTACCTGCCTGTGCTTCCTGGGCCTCGTTCATGTTTAGATATTCGTGCAGAGGGGGGTGGCATTTCAGAGCCTGATTCTCAAGCCTGAATCTGCGGTTATAAATCACTTAATTTTGCAAGGGCTACTTGCGTACATGGGAGTGGTGAGGGCTTGCCTTTTGATGAAATTGGAAAGAGAGCAAGTCTGCAAGGCAACTGACCAAATGCAAGCACCAATAAAGGCGATGCAGGATCTTGGCTTGCTTCTAAAGACCTTCTTAACTAACTAAAGCAATCGTGTTTGGCATGCAGGCACTCAAAGTCTCGACTTGCCTCTGAAGATACTAGCAACCCAGCAAATGCACATGTACGTTACCTGGCACGCAGGCTTTCAAGATCTCAGCCTGGTCCTCCAAAGGCTTGGAGAGTGCAGGCAGCATGGAATATGAGCCTGGCACCCCTAAGAGCAACGTCTCAGGGCAAGACTCTTCTGACAGTCAGGCTGCATTAGGTGCGTTATGTCTTTGAGTGGCCACCAGCCACAGCTTTTGTTTAATTGCCTTTGAGGCAACTTAATGTTGAGGTGTAGTTTAGGTTTGGCATTGTTCCAAGTGTTACCTGTGATAGATGCGTACAAGTAAACTGTGACGGGTTTGGTACACGCATGTTAAGTCATCCTTCTTTTGGGGGGCTTGTACTCTGTGTTTATATGTGTAGGGTTGGCCAGAACCATAAATATATATATATATATATATACGGTGTACATACGGTATTTTTGGCTAGGAAATCACCAAATGTACGGTCATATACGGCGTACATATACGGTTCTGGCCAACCCTATATATGTGCCATCGTGTCTTGCCTTTTGCAATCGTGTTGTGTGTGCCTTTTGCCGTCGTGTGTGCATTTTGCCATCGTGTTGTGAGTACCTACGGTCGGCCTCTTTCACGTACTGATACTCACAGTCCCTTTTTCCACAACCCAGTCCAACACGGGGTTTCAATTTTGTGCGCTTGCTAACGCAAAGCTGTGCAATGTCACTGTGTGCTAATTAAGTCCAGCAGACCAACACCCTTCAAAACCGAGTAATTGATATCATAATCCCCTACTCTTCCCACACACTCACAGGGGCAATGTTTGCCCATCGTCCGGGCCACCTGCGTGCATGCCGTCGAGGCAACCTTCGTTCCTTGGCACCATTTCCGCCCCTCGCTCCCTCCCCTCTTTCCCCTGTGCTAGAGCAAACTGCACTCCCTGGTATTACAGGGGCTGAAGCACGGTGCGTGTATTTAGAACTCGCACCTAGTTAGTGCATTGCCTGTCACACATTACACATTACACTCACACATACACGTCTACCCATAGACTGTCACACATTACACATTACACTCACACATACACGTCTACCCATAAACATTGATACCCTCAATCTCTGTTTCATACGCATCCTATAAATTTAAGTCCAGGGTTGCCTGGACCTCACAAACAGGATGACTTGAAATGAGCCTGTGACAACTTTGAATTGAATTGAAGTCAAACTGGCATGTGAGGTTCTAAGTCAATCTGGCTTGTGAGATTCTAAAGAGGCATATGCACATACACGCGCAGGCCCAGGCCTGGTTCAGCTCCTGAAGGCTCTGTAGCTCCAGAGAGCATCAGATCAGGCCTCACTGCACAAACACAGCAGCGGCAAGGTCCTGGTTACCCACAGGGTGAAGCCTTTGATCAACAACAGCAGGCTCTGCCTGCTGGTATGCAGGAAGAGGGACCTCTGGACTTACAGGTGCGCAGAAAGCCAAAGGCGTAGTTGTCGCAGGCAACGGTTTCACATGAGCCATTTACTTTGTTGATGAATGAATTTGTTGATGAATGAGAAGTTACTAGCGCGTCTTGTAAGGAAGAGTATGAACAGAGTGGGCAAATCTGTGACTAGGAGGGTTTGCACGCTTGTTGCTTATGATGTGGCGGCAAGAGTCCTTTTTGATCAGTATGATGTAGCAGCAAGAGCCTTTATTGCACACACAAGTGTACGTGATGGACGTGGTAAGGAAATTTGCTTAGACAGTGCCTCTGCAAGTGTGCACGCTCGATTTTTTCTGTGCCAACTCCAGCACCTACAAGCAATGCTGTGTTTACATATTGTGGTGTGCATGAGGACAGGAAGAGCGCTACAATTCCAGCACCTACAAGTAATGTTGTGCTTACGTATTGTGGTGTGCATGACGACAGAAAGAGCGCTACACATCAGTTGCAGTACATACAACAAGAAGCCTCGCGTGCATGGACGCCTAGTTGCTGCTGCCAACGCCATGCTTGCTTTGTTTTGCATTTGTACCTGCAATACCCGTCGTGCATGAAAACAAATAGTGGCGCAACGCAGCAAGGCATTTGAGCAGAACGCCCTGCGCAAGGAGCGGACGACCTAAGCGGCAGCTGCTGATGTTTTACTTGTTTTGGCTGTTTGTGCTCGCAGGGTGTGGTGCATGGAGATGAGGAGAGCAATGCAGCTGCTGCAGCTGAGCAGGAAGCTCTGCGTGC
>Ga0307960_1001580_pt1 | contig 13280 bp, 18 predicted proteins | sample OrgLakmetagen542_FD_201832 | JGI IMG/M metagenome (GOLD analysis project Ga0307960, IMG submission 201832) | Saline water microbial communities from Organic Lake, Antarctica - #542 | ecosystem: Environmental > Aquatic > Non-marine Saline and Alkaline > Saline | place: Antarctica: Organic Lake... | reverse complement strand
CGCTTTTTCCAATGTCTGTTGCGGGTTTATGTCTGAGCAGAATTTGAATCCTACAAGATGTATGTCTCTGCCCTTTGGGGGAATCTGTTTGGGATCCAAATGCCTGCCTATTCCCTCAATGAACATAACTAACACGCCATCTGGACGGCTTTGATGTCTAGTTGGAAGGTTTTGTTGTGTTGGGAAAACCCAGTCAGGAATGTTTCTTTCAATGTCATCTTTCTCTATTCATTTTTCTCTTCTACATACATCAGTTTCATGTTCCCTCTAGCTTCTTTTTCTGGTGTCTTGTTCAGTCTGGCCTCTTTCTCTTCTTGAAGCTGGCTTTTTATGCTATAGCTCAACTGCCCTCGCTGGCGGATATAGCTGTGTAACCCCTTACCCCTTTCAATGTCATCAGGGGTTTTAATGTTAAGGTCAGATGACTTTTCACTGTTACAAGCATCCATTGTAACAACTGCCAAGCCCAGCTTGCCTTTGCTGATCTCTTCCCCACGGCGGCTAATTGCGTGGAGGTGTCGGTTTATGCGCATTCTCTTCAGAGTATGGTTGTTGCACCTAGAAGCTCCCACAGCAGACCCTCTCAGCTGTAAGAAAATCAAATTGCAAGTCTCCCAGAATTCAGCAAAGCTCGAAAGCCAAAACAACAAAATAATACCATATGATTTATGCATCTTTATATATGGGCTCACGTTTATCATTTTAGTATTAGTAAAGGAGCCCCTCCCTCCCGTTGTGTGCCAAAATCTACATGCCGCCTTTTCTGGCAATGACAACAGCTGTGCACAATAAGTAGTTGCACTGCTCTAAACCAGCCCATTGTCCCTACATTGACATTGGTAGCTACTCACAAACGCACCTGACCACAGACCAGATCCCTGCTGCCTTTTCTACTGCTTATAACTTCTTGCAATACGGCACATCTTGAGCCGCTCAGCAACAAACTTTCAACGATTGCAACCCCCGAGTCCTTCTCTATCTCCCAGTCTGACAAGCTCCTTCACAGGTAACAGTCATTCGATCGCAGCAAGTGCCAGCGCCAGTCTGTGCACAAGCAGACACGCTGATGCACAAGTACGTGTGCACAAGCGAATCCGTACGAGCACCATTGCTTAGCTGTCCTTGCCTTCTTTCTCTGTATCTTCCTTGGTATCCACACTTTGGTCCACTGGAGTGCCAGACATAACGCCTGTGGCAGGAGTCAATCATTCATCAGCACGCATGTTGAGCTGAGGTTGAAAGGAGGGTCTGGGCAGTTGTTGCGAGCAGGCACATAATTTTGCGCACAGTTATGCAGTTATGCATCATGCCAGTGCCCGAAGCAAGTGGTTTGCAACAAAGAGAAACGGGAATGCTGGCAAAAAGGTATGATTTGTGTTGTGATTCACACAAGGCCGAAAGAGGGTGCTTGTACAGTCAAAATCTGTGGTAAATGTGCTCTGAGCATGGCTTTATAGGGTGCAGCATCATCTTGCTTAAAAGCAACAAAATGTTGCATGTTGGCATCAAACTCAGCTCGCAGACACACACATTCGCATACGTACGCGTGCGCACACACACACGCACACACACACACACACACGCACACACACACGCACATAGACTAACCTTGTGTCTTCTGCTGCACAGCAAGGCATGCACGCAGGCTTTCCTTATTGAACACAGGGTATTCAGGCTGCACCGTACGCAGGCTCAAACGCGTCCACACAGGGACGATGGAGTCCTTGTGAATGGGCTCAGCTCCCTGAATGAGCATGGCAAAAAGCATCTGACATCTAGAACGTCGCTCAACCGTCCTCAATTGCGTTTTGTACTTGCTCAGGCGTGTCCACACAGGGGTAATGGAGTCCTTGTGGGTGGGCTCAGCTGCCTAAGTAAGCTCGACTAGTGCGATTCAAGTTTTGGAACACTCCTTTGACCTTTGACGTTTGTTTGGCGTTTGCTCAAATATTCCGACACTGACACAAGCACACTGCACACTTCTTGCGTGATTCACATGTGACTGTTCCTTTTTGGCCAGGGGTGGTTAAATGTCGCCTGCCGTGGGCGCTTTCATGCCAAAGGTGATTTTATACTGCCTGCGTGGTTTTCCCTATTTTTTTTCTTGTACAGTCGTACACGGACTCTGGCTCACAATAGGATGCACATACTCAGCAAACAGTATAGGCAGCTCGGACACACTGCAGCGACAGTGTGTGCTACTAAGCACAAGCGGTGCTGGAACTAGCTGCACACCTTGCTCTTGAAATCTGTGCTGGCAGAGATCTTGATGAGGTTGTCAATCGCTGCATCCCGCTCGGCGGACTTGTAAGCACCTTTGGACAGCTGCAGGCATCATACGCAGGCACAAAAAACACAAGTTTGGCATTGCAACAATCAAGGCGTTACCATATAAAACCAACACGATCGCATATATTTGAGTGCAGCAAACAGCACACACTTGCATCCTCTTCCGCTACATCCTGCTCCTTGTCCAGTCTTGACGTCTCTGCAGGGACGTGTGCTGACGGCACGGACGTGTGCCGAGGATGCGGCACACGTCCACAGCCACACCCATGCGCAATATTCCCATGCCCACACCATCACAGCGCATAGTTTGTCAGCTGCAGCCACTTCCTTAACCTCCCACCTTGTCCTTATGCTCCTTGCCCAGACGAGCGGCACACATCCACACTTGCACGGAGCACGCAGCACCCCCGCCCACACCATGTCCGTAATCACTCACCTTTTCTTCCACCTCGTCCTGCTCTTTGCCCAGTCGTGCCAGTGCATCCTCAAAGTGGTGACGCATGGCGGACTTGTACCAGGGGTGCTCCATGATCCCCTGGATGCTGATCCTGCACGTGCACGCACCGCAGCAACCACCATATGATGCGCATAGTACGGTATGCCCACTGACTCTTTCCCAGGGGGTTTCAAGTGCTGTTTTGGTGTACCAGATGTACTCCATGACCCCCCAAATGCTGATCCTGGATGACACACATACACACAAACAAACACAACCTCCTTTCCCCCCTCAATTCTGCTCCTTACAGCAATGCACACAGTTGGTCAAAGCACATCACGTCGGCACACCAGGATTGACTTCATAACACATTCAACATCGAACCGTTTATGGGTTTAGGGCTTAGGGTGAGGGGAAGGGCAGCTTTTCACACATCCCAACGAGGAACTCCTTTCCAAAAAATCCAGCTGCAGACTGCCAATCCATAGATTCATTCAGAGCAAGCTCATTTCAAGGCTGCCTCTCACACACTGGTAGTGTCCATAGTCCCACTGTTACTGCCCATTCCCAATACTATTGCAAAGAATAGACGATGTCTAATTCTAAGTACACAGACAGAACCCTGACCCTCAATCCCAACAAAGTTTTGTACGTAGATAACACAAGGTGCTCCTGCAATCCTACCAGGAGGTAACACGTCACAAGGTTTGCCAGGACTGTACGTACGTTCCGTTTACGACCATATATCTGGAAACTCCCTGGCTGAAAGTTGTGTGCATGTACGTACGTCACAGACACGTGCAACACTAAGCAACCTGTACCTTGCGCCATGCGCCCTCCATTATCCAGCAGGCATTTCAATCTGTCACAGCTTCAAAGAGCCCCCACCGCTGCTGACAAAACACACCAAAGGATCTGAATGCACGTGCTCAAGCGCGTGCGTACCGGTTCTTCTCATCCAGGTCAAACATCTTGTCCAACAAGTCCCGTGCATTAGGGCTGAGGTATTTGAGTTGGCTCTGCAGCATGCTGTTCTCATCCCACTTGTTCCGGTGCTGCTGCACCCACACCTTCTTCATGGGGTCCGTCACACCCATTGCACTGACATTGTCGCCCTGAGTGAGAGGGTGAGTGTGTGTATTTGTGCACGTGCCTGGATTTGAATCGCTGCTGCTCCTGCAATCAAGGTACGCTGCAAGTTGTGTGATAAAATCATGCCGCCACCTTCACACAACAAAGACTTGACAATTAAGGAATGGCAAGCATATGTGTAGGGTTGGCCAGAACAGTATATCTGCACCATATATGACCATATGTATGGTGATTTCCTTGCTTAAAATACTGTATGTATGTACACCGTATATGCTTATAAATTTATGGCTCTGGCCAACCCTGTACATGTGTGTAAGGCTGTCCCCATGTCTCAGGCCTCAAAACGGTGCAGGGGTTACAGAGATATGGTGACGCAAAGTCAAGTGGGACTGTTTAGCTTGCAAAGGGGGGAGTTGTTCACGGGGACAGCCGTAAGCGCAAGCAAAACACCATACAACAACCACAAGCGCAAGCAAAACACCATACAACAACCACAAGCGCAAGCAAAACACCATACAACAACCACAAGCGCAAGCAAAACGCCATAAACAACCAGACACGTAAGTAAAACAACGTGCAAGCGCAAGCAGAATAATAAAGACACCACACTTTTCATTTTCTTCCAACGGTCACAGAGGAAATGTGCTCATTCACATGCCACCCACGAGCACATACTCAGGAACTCACCTCAAAGGGGAACTTGCCGATCAAGATAACGCATAGAAGCACGCCCATGGCCCACACGTCAGCCTTGGTCCCATCATAAAACACCTTTCCAGCGTCACCTGTCTTGGCAGCCGTCAGCTGAGGTGACATGTAATCGGGTGTTCCTACAGGTGTAAGTGTGTTTGAGTGTGTGTGTGTGTGTGTGTGTGCATGTACGCGTATGTGTGTGTATGTGTGTGTGCGTGTGTGTGTGTGCATGTGTGTGCGTGCATGTTTGTGGTTGTTTGTGCACCAAGTGTGTGTTGAGTGTGTATGTGTGTACCAAGTGTGTACGTACGCACCCTGGCCACTCCATACACATCCTGAATACTGCCCTGGTAATCAGATGCAAGTTCGACGGAATGCAGGCCAAATCCTAATGAATAGATGCAAGCCCTACCAATCACAGTGCTCATGTTCGACTCCTCCCCAGCGTCCCAGTTCCTAGCGAATCCGAAGTCGCAGAGCTTAATGTAGGGCGGGTTGTGCCCGCTCAGGAGCGTGTTGTCCAGCTTCAGGTCCCGGTGCACCACCTGTGGGTGTGAGAGTGAAGTGTGGACTTAGTGTTGCGTGAACTTAGTGTTGCGTGGACTGAGTGAAGCCAAGTGTTGCGTGGACTGAGTGATGTGGACTGAGTGTTGCATGGACTGAGTGAAGTGTGGAAGAAGTGTTGCGTGGACTGAGTGAAGTGTGGACTGAGTGTTGCATGAACTTAGTGTTGCGTGGACTGAGTGAAGCTGAGTGTTGCGTGGACTGAGTGTTGCGAGGAGTGAGTGTTGCGTGGTTGAGTGAAGCGTGGACTGAGTGTTGCGTGGATTAAGTGAAGCGTAAACCGAATGGAGAGCAATGACCAGCAGACCAGCTTTATTTTGACTGGCCTCATCCGTCTACACCCAAGGTGTTTTGGACTGAGGCAAGATTGTCAGACCTCAAGGAGCCCACTATTCACAGAAAGTGGATCTCGGGCTGAGCAACATGCCCAATTGTGAGGGTCGTGCGTCGGCTGACAGGTAACGTTACCTACATTGGCTGTTATGTGCTTCCAGACTTTGTGTGAGACTTTTACATCGTCTGCGTGCACATAGCTTTACTCGCAGGACAGAGGGAGGCAGGGAGGGCGGTGCAAAGGCGGGTGTTTAAGGCAATGCTCACTCGTTAGCCGCACCACTGAGTTGCCAGCACGACCACGTAGCAGTTCGTTTCCGGATGACACACCATTGCAATCCTTAGACATTTTGGTCATACGTGGCAAGGGAAACAAGCGTGAGCCCCTCAGTCAAGCACACTCCTCTGTTTGCAGACCACAGCTTTAACACACCTCATAGCAAGTAGCTCTTGACGTATGATATAATCATACCTGATATGCATATGTATTCATGGTTAAACCCTTCCTCGCAGACAACTCTGCTACAATAATGCAGGACGCACGGTGCTTGCAAATCTTTCAGCTTGTTCACAAGGTTCTAGGGCTAGCAAGCTTGTTCTAGGGCTAGCAAGCTAGACCTAGCACAAGGTCTAGCTTGCTCATAAACCAAGGTGCCTGCTGCTATGACAGCACACATCCAGTGCACGTGCCTGATGCCTGTCGACTCTACATTTTGGCATATGCAGGTACAAAATGCAACTAGCTTGCCAGGATACAGGCAGGCACAAGTGCATGTGTGTGACAGGTACGGCTGTGCTCATAACTTGCAGTACCAAAAATACAGTGAACAGAGGAACAAAGCACACTGTGGTGTCCATGAGTGCGCACCATGCTTGGGTACACGAACAACAGTAGGCGCACCTGGTGTCTATGGCAGTAGTCCACTGCGTTCACCATTTGCTTGAAGAAGTAGCGCGCTTCGTCCTCAGGCATCAAAAGACCCTCTCCCCTGCGGAGGCAGAGTTAGCAATTGCACAGGTGGTCACAGTGAAGGCCACAGCTGTACTGCATTGTCTCCGCTAGACCCACCAGAAAAATATCTCAGCAGCTGGCTTGCACAGAGTTACATAGACTACGCAAATGCAGACCACGACAGCGGAGGGCGTCGCCCTAGCACAACCCCCAGCAAGCAAGCGCCCTGGAAAGCACCAAGAGCTTTTTTGTTCACCTAAATAAAGAAGTGCCACCCTTTAGTTCCAAACAAATTTCATGCCCATTATTGCTTAGCTGCTGGTTGTGAGGGACCGCTCCCCGCGCTCCCTGCACGCAAGCTATCTCCATTCTGAGACACTATTTCAACACCACGAGCAGAGGTACGTGAATTACTCACGTTTGCACGAACATGCACACACACATACAAACACACGCACGCACGCACGCTCACATATACACGCATACATGTACGCACACACATACACAAACAGGCGCACACACAGACGCATACACACAAGCACACACATCAATACGCACACGAACAGGTGCACACACATGCACATACACACGCACACGCATAAACACATAAAAGCACATACACACACAGGTGCCTCCATCGTATTGGTACAGTGAAGCACACCAGTCACGAAGCACATGCAGAAAGGATGCGCACCCGCACTCCCGGAACTTGTTTGTGATGTACTGCGTCAAGCTGCCGCCAGGGGCGTACTCCATGACTAGACCCAAGTAGTGTGACGTGAGCACCACCTCTTCAGGTGTGATGATGTTGTGGTGACCTTCTCCAAGCTCGGACTGCAGCCTGATTTCTCTGCATGTGGGATTAGGGCACTCATGAGAAACAGTACTGTGTACGATGTGTATGTGCCGTGCTGATTGTAAATGCAAGCATGTGCTCAAGGCCTAGGGCACGCAAGCTGGCCTGCTGCTGCGGTCAACTGTGAAACAACTTGTTTACATCGTGCTGGCAATCTGAGGGGACAGAACGAGAGCACAGACTGACCTGAACACCGAGGTCACAAAGCGGGCAGGCAGAGGCAGCTTCAAGAGCTTTAGAGCCCAATTCTTGTTGGAGTTGATATCCCGCACAAGGTATGCATTGCCCTCAGCGCCTGCGGGGGAGAGCCCAAGGTGAGGCGGCAAAACCTCCAGACACTTCCAGAGTGAAAACAATGGGCATGCTTGCACCTCCAGCAAGCAAGCAAGCAAGCAAGCTGCGTCTATCTTACCAGAGCCCAGCAGTCGGTCCACTTTGTAGACCTGTGAAAATGTCTGCTTGATTTCCTTGTGCTGGCTCTTGGCCAAGTCCTCCCGGCACGGCTGCTTCACGTATTTCTGCCCTTTGCTGGAGCCTCCTTTTGCTGCCCCTCCTCCTTTTGCCCCCTGTTGCTCCTCCTTGCTGCCCATGCACCCCATGATAGTTTAGGCAAGTGACCTTTTGGTAAGGTTGTCCTAAACTTCCTGGCCTGGTGCAGCACGGCCTCGGCTGTCCCTTTACGTGTACGTGACGAGAATCAGGCCCACGAAACCGACACCAAACAAAGGATTGTTAGAATGTTAGAATACCTAGGTATATTTAATTACAAAATTTATTCAGACTTCTGATGAGCACACACGGCGGAAATGATGCACACACGGAATAAAACAATGCCATGCATTTCATTATTGCACTGGTGCTCATTACAAGCTTTTGGTCGTTTGCTACAAATGAAGGCGGCACCCAAACGGCTTGAGCTAAACCTAGCCTGGAAACTAATATTTTTTAGCTACTTACCACCTTAAAACTTGACAGACGTGTTACGAGTAACTCTTTAACAAGAATGCATGGTCAGAGCGAGGGCGAGGAGAGCACCGAAACTGCCGGGTAGTAATTACTACAATCAAGTTTTTGATCACATTTTTGATGGGCTGAAAATCATTTGTAGTAATAATTTGTTATCAACCAGAAAACAAAGCAAATGTCGCTGTCGGCAGTTCTCACGTTGCTGTGTGGTGCTGCTGTCGTCACTGCCTCAGGCTCTTTTGAAACCGTCTTTATCACAGGTCATTGGAAGGCATTCGTGCACAGCAACTCTAATAAAGGTTCTCTCAAAAACGACAACACTTGTGCCCCATGCATACGTCTCCTCAGGTGCCAACCGTGGCATCGGGAAGGAAATGAGCAGGTGTGGACGCTAATTTTGCATGGCCGTGTAGAACAGGGAGAAGGGGGATAGCATGGGGCTCACAAGTAACGTAGATCATTGTGAACAGGTCTAGCTGATGTGATGGTCGTACGATCGAAGCTGCTGAAGATTGCCAAACATATGATGCTCAGGCTGGAAATGGTAGAGAGCATAAAGGAGTAGAAAATACCAGAGATATGGAATTGATTCATCAGATCTGTGTGTCCAGGCGTGCACATCCGACAGAGGGTCACTGAATTTGATAGTCACGGATAGGACCCACGCCTGATCAAAACGCAAGACACTCAAAGAAGAGGAACGAGAAGCCTCTATTGAAAAATGTGCAGGAAACTTGCAGCGGAGGGGAAGCAAGTCATCCACTCCTGCCGCAATCCCACCCTTTGTAAAGAGTCGGCCGTTGAGCTCCGGAAGTCAACTGGAAACCCTGACATTCAAGTTCTGCTCTTGGACGTGACCAATGAGGACTCTCTGAAGTCAGCTGTGGATGAGGTCAAGGAGTTTTATGACGAGGAGATTGATGTCCTTGTAAGTAAAACAAGGCTGAATTAGCAGAAATAGCTGCGATCTCAGGACAACACTTTTTTCCCCTTCCTTTTTCATATCTACTTGCAGATAAACAACGCTGGCATTTTTGTGCAACGCTATGAAAACAGGCAAGCACTCTCAATTTCCAAGCGACAACACTTCATGACAGCAAAAGCCCATAATGGAAGAGGGTTACAAACACTGAGTATGATATGTACAGCATGGAAAACAACCAAAACCTTATGTCACGCCTATAAGCCAGACGTCCAGATTGAAAGAGCACCCCAAACATGAACGGGAACCCTGCTAGACGCTCTCCCTGCATCTTTTACAGATCTGAGTGGACGGAAGAGGACTTTAATAAGACCTTGGAAACAAACTTCAAGGGTGAGTTTAAAATGCTAATGCAGAGGCCTTGACTGGTAGCTTTCCAGAATCAAAAAACATTGAATCCTGCTCCTCCAACACTCAAGCAGGTTGGCAAGGATCCACAGAGTGTGATGATTTGACCACAGCTGTTTGAGCAGTGCTGCACCTCTTCCTTGCGTAACCAGGTGCTGTGGACACTACGTTAGCTCTTGTGCCCTACATGAAAGAAAACTCCAGCGTGTTGATGGTCAGCTCTGGATTCTCAAGGAGGTGAATTTGGTGGAAACAAAATAAGGATGAGGATAACTTAATCCATGTTCTGTTTTCTGTCAGTAAAAAGAACGAGGCCTGGTATTCCTGGTGAGCTGCATGTTAGCTCGCAAAGGACATCATAATTTCCCCTCTCATGCAGGAGGTTCCTTGTTGACCCATTTTACCTTGACTGCGTGAACTCCGCCTCGACCCTGGAGGAGCTGTGGAAAGACTGCAAGGTAACAACAATAGGGTGTAAAAAATTTTAATTGCAGGACTGATGTCAAACTAATAAGTCGAATCCTGTAAGAACCAGCGTGTGATAAGGAAGCCAATTAGTACACACACATTAGCAGAGCACACCACCATACCTAATTGTTTTTATGTATGTTAATTCTAACAAATTCTACATCCAGGTTTTCAGGCCAGAAAGTAAAATGAAGGACGAGGAGGGGCCGGCCTACAAAATATCAAAGGTAAGAACACATGTGGTTTTACACGAGGAGCCTCACATCATTGGCGTGTGCACACAAGCTCTAGATTCCGGGGAACACAGTCAGACAGCCTGTAAATAGCTTACAAAAAGCAAAGACATTTTAGATGGGAGGATGTACCAATAATTGACCCAAATTGATCATCTAATTTACCCTGTGGATGTGGGAAGCAGTTGTCATATTTTGCTTGTTTCTTCTGTTTTGTGTGTATACTCTCTCCTTTTTCCTCATGATTGCACATCAGCCATCTTACCATTTATGGCACTCGTAGTGGTTTAGCTTATTAGGCGTATTCGATACTTTTCCCCTGAACTTTAACCCTCGCTGTGTTGCACAGGTCATGCTCAATCGTGCTGTTCAGCTGCTAGCTGGAGACCCTCTATTGACAGTACGCAACATAACGATCAATGCAGGAAATCCTGGCACCACAAAGTAGGTTTATCATTAAACACGTTAAAGCAAATACGCGAGTGGGTGCGTCCAAGAATGCACATCTGTGAATAGCAACCCAACATCCATGCAGTATCAAGCAAATGCAATTGAGGCTCCTCTTAGATACAGAAGCATTCCCTCAGCTCAAATGAAACAATACCAGCAGCTGGAAAAAGGACACACTGAGCATATAGCAGCAAGAAATTGCCGTGTGACCACCAATAAACGCACAAACGCACGATGTTTGTTTGCCCTTAATCAGCCACGCATGCTGCTACTCAATGATCAAGGTATTTCAGAAATGAGGTTGGCCAGAACTGTATATATACACCAAATATGACCGTACATCAGGTGAATTCCCTGCCAAAAACATCGTATACCGTATGGTTCTGGCCAACCCTATTTAGGAACCGTTTTGCGTACCAAAAAGTATCTCTAAATTTGTTACCAGTTGCTATTATGTTCCCTCAGCTTGCTCCCTTTTGTGCACCTACAGGACAAGAATGGCCCCTGATGCAGACAAGACCGCCCCTGAAGGTACAATATATAATAGCCGCTCGCAGCAGTGCAAGTTTACTACCAGCACACTTGTGGCGGAATTACGGTCAATGTTGTTCCTGCAAATTAAAACCTGTGTATAACTGAACTAACATTGCAGGTGCTGAGTCCTTGCTTTGGATTGTGCGAAAAAGCCTAAATCCCTTCCTGTATTTTGGAACGGGCAACCACTACGATCAGGATGAGCAGGAGCTTGAGTGGTAGCCTTATTTGTAACTTAGGCGCAATAGGTAGATGGGTGTAGCTGGCACTGTGTCGCAATTATAATAGATGATAGAACAATGGAGAAAGAAGAGAGTATTGGCTTTGTTTAAGCTTGTCCGCGTTTTCTTATTGTTTCGCTGTTTTATGCATAACAGAACCAAACCGCTTAAGATGGTTGTAACGTTTGACTGTTTGCTCTACAGAACATTAAAAAGGCTATGGTCACAGTGACTGTTCTGGCAAGCCACACGTGTAAAGGCAATCACACTGCTGCCATAAATTCAATCCACCTAGCTTACCTTTTACTGCGTTACCGCACTATGACTCAACCAGTTCAAGCGGAAGTCCAGGCTATCCCCCATTTATAACAGGTTCTATGTGAGTAGATTTGAGGTATTTAGTCATCATGTTATCTGTTATCTTAATGCCGCAACACAAGAAACAGCATAATGCTAAGAAAAGCATAGGACTCAATAATCAAAGCAAGTTAAGCACAAAACATTAAAAATTAGGCAATAGTATCTATTATCACCCTGTTGAAGTTATCATCCTGTTGACACTCATCCCTGTTAGCATCATCTACAGCGCTCACACTACGTTTTGTAGGAAAATGGGGCTTAATTTTCGGAGAGTGAACAAGCACAAAGAACACTCTGTCAGCTACGCTGCTAGACTCGTCCAAACCATGCGCTTTATATCACCCAATACCACCACAGCTCTCACTATTTGGGAGCCGGTTCAGGCCATGCCTGCAACCCTCCTGGTCCCCATCGTTCTCCCCTATTTGTGGTGGAAGAAACCTGAAAAACCCAGTACGAATTTGGTTTGTGCTGAAAATAGGGAGTACTTTTCACTGCCCGTGTGGTTATTTTCTGACAGCACAACAAGCAACATGTCACAGGCATGGGCAACTAAAGCACATGCTGCCTTAATCACTTTCATGAGACTAACAGAATGGTATAAGTGATTTTTTCTTTGGGCTTAATTATCCTGTATGGGATGTTATTCTATTGTAGCTGCAGGCTACCTTCCAGCATATTTTTTTTCTTTTTACACCCCCTTATAGCTGCGGGAATCGTCATGCAAAATGACCTTTGGATAGGGACTACCTCCTCATCCACAAGTCATTACACGCTAGTCCCCTCGTTCAGGCGATTCTCACACAAGTTGGTTTGGTGTTGTGTCCTCTGAGTTGCAGTATTTAAACTAGACGCTGAAACGCAGGTTCCAAAGCAGTTAAGCTTGAATAATGCCAGTCATGGTCCCTGTGTCTGATTAGTCACGGTGTTAACCTAAATTTTTTTACCACCAACTTTTACGTGCTGCCTTACATACGTACACTATGACCAAGAGAGATGCTCAAAGAGTCTTTAGAAGTCAGGACGATAGCAGAAACAAGTGAGTCAGAACATCACGGCAAATAGTCAGAATGTAGTTGAGGTATTTGGTATTTATATTGAAGGGTTTTGCTAAGGAGTCAAAGAAACACACAATTGTTTGTAATGGCCTGCAAGGGGAGGGAATACTGCTGGGTCTGCTCAATCACATTAGCATGGCTCTCACCACCATTAAATTTCTGCTGCTGCTGGGATTGCTGCTGCGCGGATCATATCAGCGGGCAATAACCTGCACCGAAAGGGAGAAGTCACTGTCTCGGACTATATTGTGGATTCATTGGAAATATAGAAATGGCGACTCCTGGTAAAATGGTTACCCTGCATTTTCATTAAAGCATCCTTCATACTCATACCTCATACTCATACTCATACTCAGGAGGGTAAAAAAAAAAGTAGTGGACGTCATGCCAAAATTCTCGGCGGGAGGCCCAAAAAGACCACCCACCCCCCCCACCCCCCAATACT
>Ga0307960_1001576_pt1 | contig 13315 bp, 22 predicted proteins | sample OrgLakmetagen542_FD_201832 | JGI IMG/M metagenome (GOLD analysis project Ga0307960, IMG submission 201832) | Saline water microbial communities from Organic Lake, Antarctica - #542 | ecosystem: Environmental > Aquatic > Non-marine Saline and Alkaline > Saline | place: Antarctica: Organic Lake... | reverse complement strand
GAATAAGATTCTTCATAGACTGTTCAACCGAATGTCGTCCAGACTTAACTGACAGATCACCAGTTAATGGATGCGGTATGAAATTTAAGTCTATGTCGTTTCTCATATTTCTATTTATAACTCTTATTATAGTACTTTTTCGATAAACGGAGTTGGAACTGGCCCAGCGCCTGTTGGAATAATTTCAATGACTGTCCATGTGATTGTTGGTAGAGCAATTGCTTCTATGTTATCAATCAAAGTCTTCATAAGTGGTAATTGATATTCTGATGTTAATGATGCGGTGATTGCTGAAGCAAATGCTGATACTTGGGATGCTGCATCATTAGATACCGACTGAACAGCTATACCACCATGAGCAGGAATACCTGGAACGATTAGAACAGTTGCCCAATAATTTGCTAATGCTGTTGCAAAATCAATTACGGTATTTGAAAATGTTTTTAAATATGCTTCAATAATTCCAAGTTCTTGGGCACCGTGTACTGCACCTAATACTTCACCGGTTAATGAATACGTTTCATAAGCAGAAGCAAATGAATTTGGGAAATCGCCAATAGATGGTTTCACGACACCAGGAGCTGTCGTAATAGTAAGCCCACTAGCATCTATTGACATGTAAGCATTCATATCATCAATGAATGTTGTTGAAAATAATATTGGTTGTAATGCCATTATTGATTCGTATTCTTTTTAGAGTAAACGGCTCCACCTTTAGCACCAGTGCCAGGTTGAAAAGGACCTGAAGTACCAGTTGCAGCAGGTGAAGTTGGAAATCCAAAATTACCAATGTGATTATGTGTATTAAGCCAAGGCACGAGTTCTGATGTAATCCAAGTAGCAAGTTTATCACCAAGTACAGATGGCTCAATATCTGAATCTTCACCAAGTTGAATTTCAGGAGCTCTCAATGTTGACTTACCCTGAACATCAATTGTATTTGTGCCATCAATCTTAACATCATTATTACCTTTGATGTAAAGATCGTTCTTACCACCTATAAAGCCAGATGCATCTCCCTCAATACAGAAATAACCATCTCCTGCAATGATAGTGTATTCATCTTTGACGATCTTAATTACTTTTGATCCGTCTGGATGTATTTCTTCAAATGTACCCGACTTATGATATCTGTGTAACCTTTCAGCTCCTTCAGTATCATCTACTTCATTAATATGTCCTGACTCTGATTCATGAACATGATTCTTTTGATACTCGGCGGCGTATGGTGTCTCTGGTTCACTCCATGTTCCAGCCGTTGTTTCCACGTCAGTTCGAACATTGTCTCTTTTAGACTGCACGATAGTCTCTTCAATGTTAGCATTACGAGCTAATCTGTTGACGTCTGATTCATTGATAAGAATTGGATAGATTCCAGAAGGATCATTGAATCCTTGATCCGCTAATGCTTCTGATGTTGGCTTTCCTGTAATTGAACCAACAACAATACCTTCTTGTAGCTCTTCGCCCATGAAGTATCCAAAGACAGTCGATCCAGTTACATATCCAGTTGGGCTTTGACCAATGCCTGATGTTCCAGCTGAGTTAGGAGTGATGCAAGAAAACCACTTCAATGTATCAGATGGAATGAACGATTTGTTTTCAGTGTGAAATCCGTAACAACGAACTCTTACTCTACCGAGTTGTTCAGGATCATTGACATCTTCTATTACACCGAAGAATGGAAAGAATTGATCTAGTTTAATCATACTGTCTCGTAAGAATCTTTTTGAATCATAAGGGTCTGCATGTATTTATCACTGAGTAGCTGATGATGAACATACGTTATCAAATACTTGCCGCTTGATGTTTGTGGTGTCTGTTCTTGATCTTTATTCCACACAGGAAGATTTGCAATGCATGTAACACCTGCTCGTATAGATGAATCACCGAAGACAGAAACTTCAGCTCTCATAGTTGATATTTCAATGCGTTGCATTTTCTGTTTGGTTTTCTGATCTAACGAAATCGGGCTATTGCTCGTATTAACAATAGAGCCTTTTGATTCATACGATGTTTCAAGCTCTTTCTTATACGGAGATTCACCTAAGCTCTTTGCTCGATTATAGAACTTTGCTTTGTCATATTCAGTTTTGCTTAACGATTTTGAAAACAGGTCAAAGCGATAAGATGTAACACCGTGTTGCCCTTCCATGATTCGATCAAGATACGAATTTTCGTCTAGAATTTTTACATCCTGAAATGTATTAGCTGATTCTTCAGCTCTTTGATCAACATTATCAAACATACCACGATTTCTTGACTTGTATTCGATCACAGGTTCTTGAGCATACAAAGACTGAAGCGGTTTATAATTGAATTGCAGGTTGTCTTCGTAAAAGTAATATCCAACATCATTAGTCTTGCTGTATGATTCTTTAGAAAGGATCGAGATGGCTTGTAATGGATTGAACCATCCAAAGACATATGTATAAACAACAGAAGTATCAACAACCTCTAGCATCTTCTCAGAGGCTTTAATGCGATTGAATATTTTCTTAACAATTTCAGACTGCGTATCTTCGTAAGATCTCTGAACAACCATTTTTTCTGAATTGATTGCTTCAGTTGAAATAAAGTGTATTGTGTAACCAGATGCATGTTCTGTAACACGATGTTTTTCACTGATCTTATACACAGTACCTGTATACTCTACAGGATTACCGTCGTTACCTGCTGTATTAAAAACGAGTGTGATCTTTTCTTCACCATAAAGTGGAAGAACATCTTGCAAGTTGAATGAATCAATGATAGCAATTGATCCAGACATTGCTTGTTCAAACACAGACTCGTACAGATCAACTTGTACAAAAGCATTGACAAGATCAATCTGTTTTTCATCGTCAGTCTGATCTTTGTACTTCAATGTCATTTCAACAATTGCGTACTGACCGTTCGCTGTATATTTGCTCATTGAGAAATAAGCCTATTATGTTCTCGAATTAATTGACTAACTGCTTCAGGAGCTGGTACTTTGATTTTACGCTTCTTATCATTTTCATCTACTTCATATTCAAAATTAGTCACTGTAAGTTTATCGTATTCTGGCCAATCGGAATCTACGATTGCTCCTGATGCAATTGATTCATAATGATGTACACCGTTTCTATCATCGTAGATTCGAGCAATATATGTTTCTAATGAAGAGTAGTCCAAAGGCCAGTCTTCACTAATATCATAGACGTTATTAAAAAGCATAATGATCCAATATAGATCGCTATCATTATATATTCGGTCAGCCAAGACGATAGGGGATTCACCATCTTCAATTTCATGATCAATGTAAAGAGCTTCATTGCTTGTAACACTTTGTAAAAAGCCAGTACGACGAGTAATATCCATACTATCAAGAGTTCTACCAACAATTTCGTATCCCCTTACAACCGGAAATCTTTTAAAATACGGCATTCATTAGTATCCTTGTTCGTGACGTTCTTTTGTAAGTGCTTCAAGCTCTGTAAACTCAACAGTGATTTCAGTTGCAAAAGGAGAGCCATCTTCATGAGATGCATACTGACCTTCAGGGCTATAGTTGACTGTAAAGTTTGTAAGAGCACATGTTGAGATTTTGAAAAGCCAAGGATTCGGTCCCTGACGATTCAAAAACTGTATGTCAAACTCAGATGGAAATAACATATAGTTTGTTTGATTGCCGTACTTGAATTCCGGAGCTCGATTAAACTTAAATTCATCTACAATATTTTTGACTGCTCGCTGTTCTTTTTCATTCTGTGGAATCATTTTAAATGTAAAGGAGAACGTACGATTCTGAACACCGTTGAACATTACTTCAGTGTATGGATTTACTAAAGTAGATGATGCCGTCTTACGAAGTGTTTCAAAGTTGAGCGGTGAGATTGCTTGAACAGCGGATGCAGCAGTACGAATACCAGATTCTTTAAGAGTACGTTTAACAACATCCCATGCTTTTGATGCATCATCCCATGATTCAATTCCTGCTAATCCAGAACCAGCTTCTACTGTTGAACCAAGAACACCTAAATCCTCTTGACTCCAATCTGACTGATATGAAGTAGTAACATTAGGTGGCATGAACAAATCAATCTTAGTTGTTGTTCTTACATAATTACCTGAGAATCTTCTAGCCAAACTTCCACGAGCTGACGCACTACGATATGTAGAAGTTTGAGTATCTCCTGTTTCTGGATCAATTGCTTTTTTGTAATCACCATTAGCAATGTAACTGGAACCAGATGGAAGATTGATACTAAAACGAATGATGTTCGCTGTACCTTCACTATCAAGATTCTCAGGAAACTTAAGAAGATTTTGAGTTCTTTTACTTCCTGAAAGTGTCTGTTGTAATCTTTGTGCTTTAGTAATCATTTATATCACACTTTTATAGTTGTTCTGTCTACTTATTTATTAGAAGATATGTTTCTCTGTCATGATCATAAAGTTCCAACCTTTCTTTTCACAATACTTTCGAGCAGCTTCCCACTTTTTTATGTTAATATCAAAAGTCATTGCTTCTTGCAAAAATCTTGACTTCTTTTTGCCTTTTGATTTGGGTGGAACTGTCTGGGCTTCTGGTTTAACTTCAATTAATGTAACAACCTTTTCACCATTCTTGTCTTTTGTTACAATTAGAAAATCAATAAAATATCTATGGTATTTAGTATCCTTTGGAGAAATGTATGGAATAATGACACCTTCAGAATTCCAACCATAAACATATGAAGCAGTATCAAAATGATTCATACATTTCAGTTCCCAAGAAGAACGATATTCAATATTATTTACATCACCAATATATTTTTTAGTATTCTTAGGTTTAAATTTTCCTTGATAATATTTTCTAGCCATTTTAGAAATTCTTATATTAATTGAATAACATAATTTATTCTAATAATTTCCCGCCCGCGACAACCCCTATTGTATACTATCTAGATCTATCTGTTATCATAATTAAGAAAGAATGTTTTAACTTATTAAAATTTACTTTAAAAAGAAAAATTGATAAATTTGATTGGACTATTAATTATTAAAGGATATTAGATAATGAGTGATGTAGGTTATAGTACTTTTTCTGTATTTGTTAAAGTTAAAAATGTTGTAGTTCTTAATTCTCCATGGTGGAGATTTTGGAATCGTAGTAAAGATATCCATAGTCAATATCGTTGGAAAAGAGTTGTTCTTACTCTTCAGAATAACGATATGAATAAGTTTCTTTGCATTCAGAACAAAGTTTTATATTCATTCTTTAATGATAATCAAGAGTTTATGGAATCACTTAGTGTCAATGAAGAAAAAAAAGGTGTTCATCTATTTGGTGCTCAATTAGAAGAAGACACAGCACCAACCACTTATTTGTCAGCAACAGGAAAAAGTTAAAAATGAACAGTGATCGAATTTATCTAAATATGTGTAATGAACTTGCTAAATTTAGTAAGTGCCAATATACAAATGTTGCTTGTATGATGGTCAATGAAAATGGAAGAATCGTTGCATCAGGAGTCAATGGAACAACATCAGGGTCTGAAAACTGTTGTGACCTGAAATTTGATTCAAGAGACGAGCATGTTAAGTTTGCAGATGAAGAAGAAATTCATGCAGAGATGAATGCAATTCTTGATCTTGCTCGATCTGGTTATTCTCCAACTGAACTTTCTATCTATACAAACATTAGTCCGTGTCCTAATTGTTTAAAGCATCTGCTTGGATTGATAAATACAAAAGGTCACAAGCTGACTATCAATAAAATTATATTCTTAGAACAGTATCATCGAACTACTGATCTTGATATAATTAAAATGAAGAATCGTGCTATTAAGCATGGTGTTTATCTAAAGTCGATTAAAGAGGTAGTAGAAGAACGTGAGCTATAATCGCAGACAACAAGATTCCAAGCGATCTAATTTTGTTGCAAAGCATGATTTCAATCATGGCGGGTTTCATGGAAAACCAAAGAAGTCAATTCGAAGAAACGAGAAGGCTGATCTATCTAAGATTGATCTTTATGACACAGAGTATTGGGAAGAAGTTCAAAATGAACTAGGGCATGAAAGGTGAATTATGGGCAATGTAATTGTTAATATGGGTTTGTTACTTTTAGGATTAGCAATAATCTTAGTTCCTTTGGGAGCTGCATATTATTCAGATATAAATCAACAATTGTCGGATATTCTTTATTTTGCTACTGTTATGGGATATACAGTATTCATTCTGAATTCTATTGCGTACTTTGGTGGTTGTATAAAATGTCATAACAGTATTGCTAAAGCTGTAGTTGCTGAAATAAAAGCAAGTAAGAATTATGTAAGTTACATTTTTCCACTTCTTATTGTAGCAGTTGCTCTGTATATAGCGATTCAACATGGAATGTTTATTTTGCCTATTCTTATGATTCTTCCACTATTGATTAATAAAATATCTAGTACAATTCTTTATTTAAAATCAAGGAAAACTTAATGCCTATTTTAGTCAGATCAAACAAAACATTACCAGAACTTTTTGATCGAGTTCGAGAATGTAACACAAATGAAGAAAAGATCGACGTGCTTACTAAATATAAAAGTAGGCAGATGCGTTGGTTTGTGAATGCTACGTACAACTTTGATTTCAGTGATTTTAAAATTCCTGAGTACACTCCTAATCCAAAAAATCGTCCTCAAGAAATCTGCTATCTCAGTTTGAACAAAGCAGTTAATCGAATTGAGTGTGCGATCAATTTTCATAAGCTTGGAAATGACAAGCGTTATAACGATCTAATGACTATTGTTCTAGAGAATGTTTCTTACAGAGAAGCAAAGCTCATTGAAGACCTATTCACAAACAAAAAGATTGAGGGCATCTCCAAAACTGTATGGAAGAAGATGTATCCTGAGTTTTTTCGTAGCCAAGAAGAAATTCAAACAACTCAAATTGGGAATTAAGAACGCATATGCCCGTCTATTCATATAAGTGTCGCAAATGTGAAAATGAATTCAATGGTGTTTATCTAATAGATGATAGAAAGATTCCCGAGGAGAATCCATGCCCAGAATGTTCTGCTATGGAAGTCTATCAAAAGATCGGTACTCCTGTGATCGGATATAGCATTGCTCCAAACATGAGAACATCTGATAACTTTAACAGTAGGCTTAAAGAGATTAAAGCAAAATCTGGTTCAGGAAATACGGTAAGTGACTCTATTCGACATTAGGATAAAAGATAAAAGATGGATTGGAACAAACTCTGCAAAACCAATAATAAGAAAGATAATTACAAGTACATAGCAGAAAGATACAATTCAATTCTAAATAGATACTGGGAGCTATCTAAAAATGAACCTGAGTCTGTTAAGTCAATGTTTCTTGCTTCATGCGATAGAGATAGATCAATAAGAGTTATCTTTATGGAATACATTGCTCATATACGTCAAGATGAAGAAGATCAACATCATCCTATAATGTGTAACGAGATTCTTCGATTTATCTGTAGAGTTCGATGCGAGTTTGAACAAGCAGTGATAGAGTAAAGTCGGATTTGTATAAATACTTAGGAAGGTAGACCTCACGACTGCCTTCCTAACAAAATCCGACAAAGGACTCACCAATGTCAAAAAACAATAGTCTTAAGCGTGAAGCTAGGAAATTTCGTGATTGTGATTTTAAACCCTCCAATGTAATCGACTACGAACGTCAGAAGTACCGTCTTCAACCTTTAAATGAATCCCAACGTCAATATATTTCAGCACTAAGTCATGATGACTTTGTTGTTGGTGCCGGCGTAGCGGGTGTCGGTAAAACGTATATTGCATCTCGTATTGCAGGTCAGCTCTATCGCGATTCCAAAAATATTAAGAGAATCATAATGACACGACCTAATGTTGAAGTTGGACAGAAGATGGGCCATCTCCCAGGGGAAATCGAAGATAAGTATGCTCCATATATAGTACCTTTTGAAAAAGGGCTTAAGGACGAACTGGGAAATAAGTATTACTCTGACTTGCATAAAGGTATAACAGCAAAGCCACTTGCGTATATGCGCGGCGAAACTTTTGATGATGCTGTTATGCTACTCGATGAAGCACAGAATACGACAGTCACTGAAATGAAAATGTTCTTAACTCGCGTTGGAACTAATTCAAGAATTTTCATTAGCGGTGATGAAGGTCAGTCTGATATTAAAGGCACAAATGGTTTACAGTGGCTTCTTCATCAAGTTCGTTCTCAAGGTCTAAACTTTGAGGTAGTTCAATTTACAAAGGATGATTGTGTACGTTCCGAGCTTTGCTTAACTCTATTAACTATGATCGAAGGAGAGAATAAAGTTCCTGTTCACTAAATGCGTTTTTCGTTAATAAACAACAAAAGGGCTCTGAGCCCTTTTGTTGTTTTTATAAATAGAATCAAACAGAATCAAACTATAGGATAACTCAAAATGTCAAAAACACTATCAAAATTTATAGCAGAAAAAGAGAGTTTCGTTGTTACTGATATTATCAGTGAAGCAATTTCTAGTTCTGATCTAGATAGAGCTCAGAAGCTTATCTCGTCTTATCTAGAAAAGAAATTAAAAACAAAGATGGTTCGTATGCCTGGTGTTGAGGAATATGTTAACAGTCAAGATATGGGCTTTGGTATTCGTTTCTTCTTTACCAAAAAAGCCGGTCAATTCGATAGTATCCGTTTTAACTGGAAAAGAGAAAAACTTGATAGCTCATCTGTAGCGAGCGTTGATTTCTTCGCAGCTGGTAAACATAAGCACCACGCATCATTCGAACCACGTACTTCAATGGCGAAGGTTCTACCATTTATTGCAGACTTTGTAGAGAAGCCAAAGAACGGTAACGTCGAGTTCATTGCTGAAAGCCAAGATGCTTTGATTACAGAAGCATCTGGTGACGATATCGTTGATAAGATTATTGATCTTGTTAAGAGCGAAGGTGAGATAAAACTTACTAAAGGTAAGCTTTACAGTCTCATGAAAAAGAATATGCGAGATGAGAAACCATCTATTGCTCCCAAGTTGTTTGATGCTCTAGAAGAAATTGATCGTGCAACCTTTATTACAAAAAAAGGCGCTCGTGAATATATGGTTCTTGATCCAGATAATCTGATGAAGAACAAAGAGAAGATTCTTGCAGAGCTGGTTACGAATGTCAAAGTTAGTAGCGGTTCAAGCAATGAAACTTATAAGGTTGATCCTTCAGTTGAGTCAATGGCTAACGAAGATATTCGTAAGCTGACTTTCGAGCAACAGCTTGAAGACATGACAACTGGTGTTAAGCTTGTTGCGAATAACGTTAGTAACGCTGTATTCATTGGTGGACGTGGTGGTGTTGGTAAGACTCACAACGTTGAAGAAGCACTTAATGATATGGGTCTATCAGACGGTGAAGGATACTTTAAGAACGCAGGTTCTATTTCAGCATCTGGTCTGTATCGTCTGCTGTATCGTCATCGTAAAGACATCATCTTGTTCGATGACTCAGATAATGTGTTCGGTGATCAAGAAGCTCGTAACGTACTGAAAGGTGCAACCGATACCAAACCAAAGCGTAAACTGTCATGGGCTAAGAAATCATCTGACATTGTACATCCTGATGATTTCACAGATGAAATGGAAGAATCAGGTCTCGTACCATCATTCTTTGATTTTGAAGGTAAGATCATCTTTATCTCTAACCTTCCAATTGATAAGCTTGACCCGGACCGTGCACTTCGTACACGCGGCTTCCTATTCATGATTGATCCTACCGATGAAGAAGTTTATGAGTTCATGAAGAAAATTGCCCCTAAGATGCCACTTAACGACAGTCTTAGTCTTTCAGACACTCAACGAGAAGAAGTTGTACAACTACTCCAAACAAGCGGTAAGGTTTCTCCTAACTTACGTAGTCTTGTTCGTGCTCTTAACGTACGTGCAGGCTGGCCAGGTGGTTCAGGTTGGGAATCATTCGTAATCAATTACGCATAAGGTAAAAAATTTAAGAAAACTGTTTACAACTGCTCAATTCTTTGGTATAATGGATACATCAAATGGCAAAAACCATAAACCGAAAGGAACTATATTATGAAACTTATGAGAGCTTGGGCAAATCGTCTGGATCAACTGAATGGTTTTGCAAACTATCTCGACGAAAAGGGATTCCTGAATAAAGGTGAGAGCAACGAGAAAGCTACAATCTTTCGCGCATACTATCGCTTTTACAACGACGGTGATTATCCACACGGATACAAATTTCAATCACGTCAAGTTGTTCAGGAATACCTCGAGAATCGTCTTGAGAAATTCATGAAGAAAATCATCAAGAAGAATATGACTCCTGCTATTCGTACAGGTGTTCGTCGAGCTAAACTGAAAGACACTATTGATACAATTACTACATACACAACGGTCGATAGCACAAGCCCTACAATGGTTGCAGTGTTTGCTAAGAAGCTTCCAGTTTCAGCAAGAAATGCAATCTCTGATCCACTTGTTGCAATGAATGTTCGATTCCGTGATCTGACTGTTATAACTGATACAGCGTGTAATGCTCATGAATGGGAAAAGAGCTATCACAATCCTGCAAATAATGTAATGTTGTACAAGCGCAAAAAAATGAAGGAAGCAGGTATCTGGGATCAAATGATGGAAGATACATTGGTTGGTGTTATCGGTGAATGCGCTAAGATTGAATTCATTCTTAAGAATCAACTTTAATATAGAAACATAAAATACAATTAATGATACAATGGCTCTCAGTAATGGGAGCCATTTTTCTATGTCAGTAAAATTTAAAACATTTCCTTGGGCAGGTGAAACTTTCGATGAATGCGAAACGATCGAAGGTAAGACTCGTCTGTATAAAACTCCGAAAGGCAATTTCCCTTCAATGACATCAATACTCTCTATCTTAGATGACGGAGGGATTGATCGTTGGCGTAAACGTGTAGGTGCTGAAGAAGCAGATCGTATTACAAATGAAGCCGCTGATCGTGGCAATGCTTTGCATGATTACAACGAGCTTTATCTACAGAACCGTCTTGAAAGATCAATGATGAAAGGACAAGCGCGTGTTCTATTCAATCGAGTAAAGAATCATCTTGACACAGTTGATCTTGTCTTAGCAACAGAAGCTCCTCTTTGGAATGAAGAATATGAATATGCAGGAAGAGTTGATGCTATTGTAATGATGAACAATCATCTGACGATTCTTGATCATAAGAATTCTCGCAGACCAATCAATCTCAATATGAGCTTCGGCCGAAAGAAACAGTTTAAGTACATGCTACAGTGTTGTGGTTACGGTAGAGCACTCTATAAAATGAAAGGATATAAACCTACTAAGGGATGTCTTATCGTTGGTAATCATCTTACTAGCACGTCAGACAAGATTGTATTTGATCTTGAACCATTAGAGAAAGAATTGGATCTTGTTATAGAAGCATACCACGGGGATCCAGAAGTTATAAATAGATCTTTATACTACAGATTATAGGAGAATCAAAATGAAAACATTTAAAGAATTTTTAAACGAAGCATCTAACATAGAAATGGTATATGTTATAGTTGATAGAAATAAAGCAGATTACGGTATGTTTGAGGGTCTAGTCTGGGACCTAGAGGAAGATGGTAAAGTCAGTTCAGATGATACAAGTGAAAATGATAATTTTGATATGGTCTATAATGCTTCTAAAAAAGATCATGGAACCCTTCAAAAACAAATGAAGTCATTGGGATGGCCATTTAAAATTGAAATGCTTATGAGCCAAGAAGAAAAAGTTTTGGTATTAGCAAGAGCAGTAAATTATATTTTAGATATGGGTGGAAAATCAGACAATTTATCATCTTATAAATCAAGCGCAAGGAATTTAAAAGGTAAGATTGAGTATAAAGCAACTAAAAATAGTATTAGCATACAAGATGATCAACAGTTCGGAATTAAAAATAAAAATGACAGAGAACTTCAAAATATCATGAAGAGTCTCAACATCTCAGATTTTACACAACTTGCAAAAATGCTTAATGAACTTCTTGGTGCAAAAAAGAATAATAAAATCAATAAATAAATTATAGGAAACAACATGAAAACATTTCGGGAATTTCTAACAGAAGCAAAGATCAATATCAAAACCGATAAAGATCTTGTTAAAGCTCTATATGATATTGAAGCAAATGCCACAGGTAAGGGCAAAACATTAGCCATGAAAGCAGCAGAGTATATTGAAGATAATGAATTGGATCAGAAAGCAGCCAAAATGATCACAAATATGTCTTCAGAGTTGGGGAGTAGGTTCAGTCAGATCAAAATTATCAACGCTGTAGAAGACTATGTGGAGTTGAATGTATAATGAAAACATTTCAAGAATTTGTAACAGAAGCAAGCACAAGTGTTAAAAAATCGGATATAAATCGTATATTTAAAGATTTGGGTTCAAAGAATATCAGATTTGCTGATGATGGTTTTACAAGAGGGAAGGCTACCTGTTTTCCGCCATGACTAATCCTGATTTTGACATGGTAAAGACATTTAAGCAATTTCTAACTGAGCAAGAGATGTCGCTTTTTTACGTCGTACGTGGAAACATGCAGCGAGAGTATGAAGCGACATCTCATGGCCAAGCCGCTGTGATATTCCACGAAGAGAATCCTAATGTGAAAGGAGAACTTCGCGTGGCGAACTCGGAGAAAGAAGTGAAAGAGTTTTTCATTGACGACGAAGGTAAAATGACAAATGTAGAAAAATTTGAAAAAAAATGAGTGATAGCTATTTACAGATGCCCAATTCCTTTGTATAATGAATACATCAAATGGCAAAACCTGAAGAGGAAATTATATCATGAGCAATTTAGACAAAAGCATAGCAAGTCTTGTAAAATTCAACAACGGACAGTTCAAGTCACCCAAGCAGGCTAAGCTGTTTTTGAGCAAGGCCGTTGACAGCGTTTACTACTCGTCAGGCGGCAGCATGTATAGTAACAGCTTTCGTCATGCTTATCATCTAGGCAACAACGGCGTTACTAAAGTTGTCAAGATGCTGGGTAAAGGCAAAGAGAAAACTGTTTGGACGCCAGACACTACAGACGGTTGGAAGAAGTCAAACGAGATACGACAGCAGCGTAAAGAACTTGCAGCTTGGATCAACAAAGCAGGCGCTATCCATAATAAGTATGAACAAACTATTACAAAGATGGCTATGAACAAAGAGACAATGCACCTTGTTGTTCCTCGCGCAAAACGTTTAAAAGCGTTCGGTGAGCTGATTGCTCAAGCACAAGAAAAGTTCGACAACCTGCCAGTCAAGTAAAAGATACAGATGCCCAATTCCTTTGTATAATGAATACATCAAATGGCAAAACCTGAAGAGGAAATTATATCATGG
>Ga0307960_1001571_pt1 | contig 13329 bp, 16 predicted proteins | sample OrgLakmetagen542_FD_201832 | JGI IMG/M metagenome (GOLD analysis project Ga0307960, IMG submission 201832) | Saline water microbial communities from Organic Lake, Antarctica - #542 | ecosystem: Environmental > Aquatic > Non-marine Saline and Alkaline > Saline | place: Antarctica: Organic Lake... | reverse complement strand
ACAGCATGCAGCCTCGGGAGGGTACAGCATGCGAGGGTACGGCATCACGGGAGGGTACGGCATCAGGCTCATCGCCAGATGCAGCCTTTCAGCACTCTAGAACCGACAGGACGGAGAATGCCCGTCTTTGGCCAGCAGATAGGGCGAGAGGACAAAGCAGTGATGGGCGTGTGTACCTCACACACCCAGGCCACCACACTCTGCGCACTTCGTCTCTTAACCCCGCATTCGACCCCACTCCTTCAGCACCTCCCCTCCCACCCACCCTCACCGCACGCTCGACCCTCTCTCATGCAACCCCATTCTCCAGGAGCTCCGCACCCCACAACCCACGCCTGGCCACCACACACTCACAGCCGCACACACACAGCTCAACACACCTCCAGGGTACTGCAGACCCAGTGGGTGCATACCTGCAGCGAGGCAGACTGGTACGGCAAGGCAGCTTGAACGTGAGGCAGCCATGCCTCAGGAGCAGCCTCACTAGACAGATCTCACTAGATCAAGCCAACCGGTACATTTCAGGCCTGCAGCCTATAGGGGCTGAATTACACACGCCCAACAACAACAACAACAACAACAACAACAACAACAACAACACGCCTCCCTTGCACCCTCACCCCCGTCTTCAAGCCCTTGACACAAGCAGCAATAGCAGCAGCAGCCACACCCAACACAGACCGCACCAGCACCAACACACATGCTCTGCGCCCCCCTCCCACGCTTTGTCCTCCAGCCTCATGCAAGCAAGCATCAGCAGTGCTCCTCATCCTGGGCACCCGCAAATGCTGCAGCGCACAAGCCCGACACAACGTGGCAGCATCAGCAGCGGGGAACGGAGCTGGGGGGGGAATGCTGGTGGAAGCTACGTGCGCCAAAGTTTAGGGAGCATACGATCCCGGTGCACTACTGATGCCCCTTCCTCACATTCTTCCCTTACCCACACACCCTCCTCCCAGCCCAGCTTGCTGCTGAGCACGCTGTCTCGGCAGCTGCAGCACCAGCAGCAGCGCAGGTGAGGCAAGGCGCACACACACACACACACACATACACACACACATGCGCGCGCACGTACACACACGTATGTGCATATACACACAGACATGCGCGCGCACATACACACACGTATTCACATATACACACACATGCGTGCGCACAAACACATACGTATGCACATATACACAAACATGTGCACATACTCGCCTACTTGCACGTGCTCACTCACGCGAAAGGCTGGAACATGCAAACACACACCCACACTCACAAATACACACACCCACAAATACACACACTCACAAATACACGCACATGCACACACATGCACACACACAAATACACATACTCACATACACGTACACGCACACAGCGGCAGCGGCAGATCGAGCTTGGATATCTCTTCTTCATCTGCTCTGCACCCTGCTTTCTCCTCTCCCCACCACGGCCCAGATGCGGCACTCAGGTAATAGAAAAGGATAAGAATACAGAAAATATGCAGGCATCGAAACCCACTTTTCACTTGTGTTAAGGCAAAGGAAGCCACCCTGCTGCCTCATCTCCCACCATTGCTCAGGCTCAGCTCTCAAATGCATAGTCCTCGGCAGTCATAGTCATAGTCAGCCAACCGCACGCACGCGCCAACCGCAAGCGCTACACAGCCAACCGCACGCGTGTACCATTTGCAAGCACAACACATGGGCAAACACAAAGCAGTAATCTGTCAATAGTGTAGGCATCAGCTTGTCAAGACAGAAATTACGATTGGTTTCGCGGACGTGATAAATGATCTGAAGCAGTCGTCAAAGCCAGAAATGTTTCCTGTTCAACTTGCTTGTTGCAAACGCATGCATCTGCTTGTTTCGGCCTAAAAATATATAAATTGTCACAGGTGCATCTGCTCATTTAGGCAATTTGTTCTACACAACAAAATATACGAGTGGTGTGTACTGCCGTGCACGAGTGCAACAGCGCGCTGCAATGTGTGTTTATGGGCGTGGTGTATTGTGTCTTTTTTACACAGGGCGTGTTGCACCATAAACAGCACTCTGTATTGTGTCTTTATTACACTGGGCGTGGTGTATTGTGTCTTTTGTACAAAGGGCGTGTTGCACTGTTCAACAGTACCCTGTATTGCTGTATTGTGTCTTTATTTCACTGGGCGTGGTGTATCGTGTCTTTTTTACAAAGGGCGTGTTGCACTGTTCAACAGTACCCTGTATCGTGTCTTTTATACACAGGGCTGTTCAACAGCACTCTGTATTGTGTGTCCATTATGCAGGGTGTGGTGTATTGTGTCTTTTATACACAGGGCTGTTCAACAGCACCCTGTCTTGCGTCTTTCCTACACAGGATATGTCTTACTGGTACTGGTACAATCTGTTATTGCTTCAAAGCACGCATCAAAAGTGTCTCACGTTGTCATCATGGCTCTGGACGTGGGTCATGCTTTAAAAAGTGCGTTGTGAATTATTAAGTGCGTGAGTCACTGCTGCACACATCATTATCATACATAATACATTATTTATCATTTTGAATCTTCCACCAGGTTTTCTCCTGGAGGGTATACCTGTCCTGCGGACCCCCCCATGGCCAACATGGCACTCAGCCCCAGCCCACCCTTCGGCAGTACAGACAGGATGTCCCTCACGGCCTCATTCGACCTAGAGGCTCTGCTGCCAGCCATCAACGAGCACCAGGTGCTGCTGAGTGACGGCCAGCTGTTGGGCAACGACCAGCTGTTGAGTAACAGCCAGGCGCAGCACCAAATGCTGCCGAGCCATGAGCAAATCCAAACGCAGCTGCCGGCTGTGGACGAGCACCGAGTGCTGTTGGGTGATAGCCAGTCGCAGAACCTGCAGCAGGAGTCGCTGCAAAATCAGCAGCAGCAGCAGCAGCAGCAGCAGCAACAGCAAGGGTCGCAGCGAGATGAGCAGCAGCAGCAGCAGCAGCAGCAAGGGCAACAGCAGCAGCAGCAGCAGCAACGACACCACGGGTTGCAGCAAGCCCAGCAGCAGCAACAAGATGAGCCTGGGTAGTGCCAAGCATCCTTCTGTACCAGGTGAGGATCTGAGTGCATTTTTAGTGAGGATCTGAGTGTATTCTTAGTGAAGATCTGAGTGCATTCTTAGTAAAAATCTGAGTGCATTCTTAGTGAGGATCTGAGAGCAAACTTAGTCCGGCTCAAAAACCCCGGTGGACCTTAACCCAAAGGCGCTCCTCACCACTGTCTCCCGTTGAAAGGGTTCTGGGCAGGAAGAAAAAGCACAGCAAGTCGTGAAGGCTAGTCTTCAGAGTCCAGGGTGTGAGTCGTGGGCTGGGTTTATGTAGATTTGCCTGGATTCACGTACAATTCCTGAGTTGTGCCAGAAAAACGGCAAGGGTACTGAAGCGCAACCTTTTGTTCATGTTTCACATTTACCCTGTTCCCTGTTAAGTTTAGGGTCAAACCCAACCCATTAATGTAAAAGAAAGGGGAAATGATAATTGCTGTGATCAATCGGACTTGGTTCGGAGACATGTTTGTTTGGCAGAATCGTGCGGCTCTTAAATTCCTGGAATTACGCTCTTTTGGCCTCTGTCTGAGCATCAGGAGCTCTTCAGATTGCTCCCCAGGGATGCACTGCCAAGTGTTATGGTTTGGGGTGCTGAGGGTAGTGGTGGGCTGTGACAGCTGAGGTTTAAAAGTAGAATGCTGGGGGTGGGGTTGTGGGGAAGGCTGGGGGTGGGGGTGATGTGCTTAGGGTGAGGTAGGTTGAAAGTCCTGTTTATTACAGAGTCATTGTACGAATTCAGAGAGGGTCCAAAAGTCGGCCCCCCACCCTAGAAAAATATCATCTGCCTGTCCGTACAAACTGATAATGTAGGGGTGCTTAAGCATATGAAGGGCTACCGATTTGCTGCTAAACCTGCTGCGTAACCTTGATGTTTGTATTTTGCCCGATGCTAGATCACATAAGAACATCGTTACCAAAAGCAGCAGGTACTGCTTGGTAAGGATGATGAGATACTATTTAGGAGGCTTTGATAAGAAATGTGAGGTGCTTTCTAGGATGTCAACATCAACCATGCTCAAATGGAACATCATGCATGGAAGAATGTGCACACGCGGACACGTAACACACACACATACACATACACACACACACACACACACACACACACGCATAAACGAGTGCTCACACTATCTAGAGTGCCCTGTCCGACGTAATGCAAATTTATCCAATGCTTCTTCTCTCCTACATTGTGTTCAAAACAGATGCAGACTTTTTGACAAGCAGATCCACCCGGTGAATAAGATGGTGCAGCTGCGACTCCCTGAGAGCCCAAAACATCAGATCAGAACTGAAGTGACCCATTTTAGATGTTACTGTATATACCTAGCCGGTACCGTTATCGCTGCTTTTCATATACCTTTTAGCTAGTCACGAAGGAAATGTTTGTCCTTGAATAGATCTCAAGAAAGAAAAGAAAAAGAACGCAGAGTGTGTAAACACTACCGGTACCGGCATGGATTAGGAAAGGATGCTATCCTGTGTTATGCACCACCTAATGGATGCAGAGACACACAACATCCCACCTAGAATAAAATTAAGAGAAGCTTTTCAATGGGGATCAGGTGATTGGGAGGCAGAAGCCTGCACACCACCTGGAATATTGCTCAAAAGATTGTAGGGCTGTGTTTAATGTCTTGCCTCATCTGTATGATTTTTGTTGCGGATTTGATTGCATGTGGGCGCAATTTTTTCATGAGTGCTGCAGCACGAAGACCAGTAACTCCGAGGCTGTGGAGTGGGTTCCTTGTGTGGCTGATGTAGATGGTGCCTGTTGCTTCTAGCAGGATGGTATGGAGGGTTTTTGCGGTGTCCGAATGAGCGAGTTTGGTTTAGTTTAGTTTGGATTACAAAGGCCTCCAGCCTGGCATTGCTGCTCAACCTATAGGTCCCAACGAAAATCAAAAAGATCAACAGCTGCACTAATGAATTTGTATACCTCTGAGTTATGTTGAAAATCACAACCTTTGATATCACCGTCAGAAACATTATCAAATAAATGATTGAACTGGTGCCATAAATGTTCGGTGCCCATACATGAAAAAATAACGTGTTTTTCATCTTGAAATCCCCGTTTTCACACAAATTGCAAACACGTGCACTCCTGTCCGGACTCCTGCCGTATAAACCAGTTCACACTTCAACCCATGTCCTCGAATCCTGAACCAAGCTACGTTCCTCATTACACTCTTCCTCAGAACCATCTTCAAATATTCCGGCAAGACAAATGGTGCACATGCATCAGAGACCAGTCTCTCAGGCAAAGCAAACCAACTGTGATGAGCCATAGACTTTTCTAAAACAAGAGCAAGGGTCTTGACCATGTGCCTCTCTCCAAACTGCCTGATGCCTGAACTGCGCAAATTATTCATACAAGCGAGGCATTAGCAGCTTATGTTGTTCTCATGCCTTTTCTGCTTGCTGGTAGGGGAGTGTCTACACAATACTTGATTTTGATCATATGTTTATCGCGTTTGTTTGGTTGTATGTCTCTTGGCTTCAAAGCCAGGGGGTATTGATTGGCAGCGCCATCTGCTAGGTTATATGGGTAGCTCTTCTTACATTATTGGCAGACCTAGTTCGAAACGTGTTTGTTGGGTCGTTTCATTCAGGGTGTGGTTGCTGGGTCGGAAAAGAGAAAGAAATAGAAAAAAGAAAAAACTACGCAGGCAGTGAAAGCCACTCCCCACATTAAATAAGGAAAAGGAGCCACTTTGGTACCGAGTACCGTAAAGCTCCTCCACCGCGAAAAAGTACCGTAAAGCTCCTCCACCGCGAAAAAATTAATGGGGATCAAGAGGGTTGCAGGCTTGGCCTGAAACCGGCATCTGGTGAGAGTTGATAACAGTACTAGAAAGGGCACGTCTGGTATGGACAAGGTTAGCAGCGAAGTACACAGAGTGCACATCGAGCTTGGAGGCAAGCTTCTTAACTCTTTAAGAATCAAGATCCAGTTCCTTGAAAGGCTTCAGAGTGTGAGCGTTGTATATGGTGCCGCCCACACCCAAAAGGATGATGTGGAGAGCAACGGAAGCTCCTTGGAGAATGTTGCAGAGGTCTTTGTGCTGTTCCTTTGCGGCGCTCAGCTGGTTCTGAGGTCTGGTGTCCTCACGGTACTTTATCTGGACGAGGTGGATGTCACGTCGAGGTTCGCTGAGGTCTTTGCTAGGTCGGTGCTGTCTGGGGTTGGTGGCTCTGCTGGTGGCCGGCGGTGCTGCTGAGGTGCTCCCAGTCTCCCTCAGTGGCCCCTTGCCTGTCGGAGTAACTATGATTGCATCTGGCTTGCTAAATTTCCGCCACAGTTGTGCATTGAGATTGGAAGGTTAAAGCCAGGTTTGAATTATTCCTATCTGTGTCTCTTCTGAAGGGCGTATATGGGTAATGCCTTGTTGTACCATTTTTTCACGACTGCCTACCTCTGCTTGTGCTAGCAGGCATGCACCCTGTGTACCTTTATGAATTAATTTTATAATCATTTGTCCAGCAGCGTTGTGTCTGTTGATATTCATATTACCTCACATAATTCATAATGGGATGACTGCAGCCTGACAGCTTGTGGGAGGTGCCGTCTAGCTTATGGCAGGTGGGGCAGATTGGTGGGCCTTCTATATGGTTGCACGCTATTGGTTGTATATCAAATCTGTGCGGCAAAGCATGACATTTTTATTTCTCCAGAGGTGCATTTTCCAAAATGAGTTTTTGTCTTTCTCGATAATGCCTTCCTTGATCAGTTCTTGGTATTTTGTATAGCATTTTGTGGACTGATGGTTTGAAACCCTCTTTTAATTTAGGACCTAGTTTGTGTTGGACAAGCATATGTGCTTTTACAGCATCGAGATCTGAGAAAATGGAGAGCCTTTCTACTGGAAGCCCTGGTTCTTGGCAGGTGTTAAGAGTATCTGGTAGGCAAGCTGGGGAAGGTTTTTCCACCCTTGCTGTCCAGAAGAATATGGATGGGCGTCGGTATTGAGGGGATTTCATGGCCTCTTTAATTTTCCGCACAGAACTTTGCTGTGGCATCAGCGCACTCATTCCCTAGGATGCCAGCATGAGCTTTAACCTTGTAGAGATAGATGTTGTCTTTATATGTCGTTTTTAGATGTGGTGTACGATGGTTTCTAGGAGTCTGGCATGTTTATGCCGTTTCAGGCGCTGGGGGTAGAAGATGCATTTTTTCATTTGCCATAGTGCACCAGCGCTGTTTGTCGCGATATGGGTGTGTTCATTTATCAAACAGCAGCAACTCCTGCTAGCATGGCTCTGTTTATGGTTTTGTTGTTGCTTGTCCCTCCAGGATTTACTGTGGTTGTTTTGTTGGATTGAGGGTGGCATTCTTCACCTCCAATAGACTGCGATCCATTTTCTTTGTTTGCAGTACAACTCCCATCTGTGTTGAAGGCCCATTCTTCCGAGTTAGGGGCCTTTAGTTCTAGCAAGCGCGTTTGTTGCACATAATGGGAGGGGATCCTAGCTGTGTACTGTATCGCTTATGTCGTTAGTATTTGCTATTGATAACTGTGTTTCTTGTATCTTTGGGGAGCCTACATGTTTTTGCCATTCTTGGCAGTTTTCTTTTGGTGGTTTAAGAAAAAATATGATGCCTGCGTTTTTAAAATCCCAGATTGCTCCTGGTGATAGGTCTTGTTTTATTTTTTCTAACCAACATGTTGTGCTCTCTGGCAGCTCTTCCAGATTACTAAGATGCGTATGCCCCATGCTGCTTCTGGCAGGGGTGGTGTTATGCTTTGCTGGTAGAGGAGTGGCATGTAGCGCACTTTGTCTTTGGGATGTTTCCAAGTATAGTGCAAACATCCTTGCTGTCAGTGCAGGTTTGTGAAAAGCGTTGGTGCTGTTTTCCATCCAGTTAGGAAGCAGTAGGAAGGTAGCGGCTGCCTTTTGGTTAAGCAAGGCAGGTGCGGTTGCATGTTGCGCTACTTTGAGCATCTCCTTATCGTCATACACTGGGTAGCAGATGGAGAATCCAATGAACTGTGTGGAGAACATGTCTGTCCTGAAAACAAATACTTTGTCTCTTGGGTGGGCTGTCCAGAACTCTAGGGGTAAAGTATAGAGGTGAGGCCACTCTTTCTTTTGTGACTAAGGCATGAAATAGAATAGAATAGAAAAACTGTAAGGCTGTGAAAATCACTCCCCAAATTAAAGAGAAGGATCACTCCCCAAATTAAGGAGAAGGACCACAGAAGGGGCGCGTCGGAGCAAACATATTTATCGTATGATATTCATCGTTAAGTGAATTAAAACGCTTACGGCATAAAATTGATCATTTATTAATTTGTACGTTAATATAAAAATCGTGGGGACAAGGTTTGCCTGCTCAACCACGTTCCTGGCACACAAGAACGATCATGAGGAAGGCCTGTACATCTGAATTTATATGACACTTTTATACACAAATATTTTAATATGCTGTAGGGAACATTCAACACATTCGTCCTGTTGGCGCTTCATACTTTAGAATTAATTTTTATTCGAGTCCAAAAAATTGACAATATCGTGGTACACTGAACACTCACCTTTCAACTCGCAATGCAAAATTTTTTAACCAGAAATAGGATAGGAATTAGTAATAGGAGATAAACGGAGAGCATGTGGTCTGGTTTGCAAGCACCAGGGATGACCCTGCTTGACCTTTTAGTGGCATTGGGATGCGTGTTCATCGCTGTGGGTCTCTTCTCGCTAGTGAGGTACAGTGGTTGTATTTCATCAGGAGCAAAGCAAACAACAATGCAACAAGGGGAGCACAAGTGGACTGCAGCCAGATCTCACCTTTTCAGGATTAAATGGGGTTTCTACTCCTCCCGCCACACACAGGCAGCGCAAAGTGAGGGCAGCGACGGACATGGATTGCATCCCAGGTCCAGCCCACCGAGCTCCACCCTTTATAGGTAACACTGGTTCGAGGCAAGACAAGACAGGATTGAGGATTCCTCCCTATGAATAATCTTCCGTAGTCCTAGTCCTGATGTTTGACCCCTTACAACAGTGTTTAACACTATAGCCACGTGCAAGAAAATGTTTGACCCCTTACAACAGTGTTTAACACTATAGCCACGTGCAAGAAAATGTAGAATTCAAGTGTTTAACACTATAGCCACGTGCAAGAAAATATAGAATTCTTCAGCTTTGCAATCCACTCACAGGGAACCTGAGGGAAGTCCTTCGGCCTGATTTCCACCGTTTGCTGCTCGAATGGTGTGTGTACTGGCCCTTGAACAGCTCACGAGAAAACGCATTGCTAGCCATGCTCGAAAAGCCTTGACACAATTGCCTATCCCATTTCCCACTCTCCCTACAATCCTCATTGCAGGGCTAACCAGTACGGGGGGTTTTACAGGTGGGTTTCACTCACTTTCAAGGCCTGTAGAAAAGGGATACTGGCTGAAATAACCACACAGGTCTGATAGTGAGCAATTCCATAGATAGCCACACAGTTTGCTTCTGGTGCAGGGCCAAAGTGCTTTGGATGGAGGGGCTTATCGTCACAGATCCTGCAGGTCTGCAAACTTTCGGGGATGCCATAGTCAGCACCAGCTACTTCTACTTGCACGCGAGTTGTATACAAACACTACAGAATGTGAAAAAGCACAGGCGACACTCAGCAGATATGCCTTCCTGCAAGTTGCGTAGCGATATTGGGTGCAAAACAGTGCTACATTGCTTTTCACTGAGCTTGCCAAAATTTTCTCATCCTGTTTTGTTCTACAGCGGTGGCCATGATTTGTGGGAGAGGGAGCGAGGGTCTTGACAAGGCCGACATCATCTACAGCCCAATCAACCAGGTTCGGCTACAAAGCGTAGTGCGTGACCTCCATCCGCCTTTGCAGATGGCAAACCCCTCTTGATCTGCTCAATTTTACCTGGAGAAGAAGAAAATTGTTGCGCTCCTAAGACACCAGTTAAGCACCCCAACAATCAGGGGCAAACCACTCAAAAGTAGCTTCAGATGCAACATGTAAGGTGCCTTATCGTCTCTCCTCGATGTTCCTTCTGCAAGTGCAGATGTGCACGCCGCTCAGCAAAGCTCCCAACCTTGTGACGTCACCAGCAGACAGAAGTGGCTTTTCTTTGCAACTGCAGATGTGTACGCCGCATGGCAAGGCTCCCAACCTTCTCACATCTCCAGCTGACAGCAAGTGGCGGGCAGTGCGCAAAACTGTGGCTGTGTCATTCTCTGCCAACAACATCAGGAAGAAATTCCCGGTATGGAGGTTGAAGCAAAGGGGTGGAGGTAGAAGCAAAGGGATGGAGGTTGAAGCAAAGGGATGGAGGTTGAAGCAAAGGGGTGGAGGTTGAAGCAAAGGGGTGGAGGTAGAAGCAAAGGGATGGAGATAGAAGCAAAGAGATGGAGGTAGAAGCAAAGGGATGGAGGTTGAAGCAAAGGGATGGAGGTTGAAGCAAAGGGATGGAGGTAGAAGCAAAGGGAGGAGCACAGAGAAGAAGGATGAAAGATAACAGAGTGGATGCAAAGATCTGGATCTTGGTACACTCCACAAAACAACAGCTTCTTTTGTGATGTGTATGACGCTGCTACTCGTTCTGCCTGTGTTATCAGCACCTCTAATTGTGAGACCCTTTCATAGCCTAGCCACAGCCTAGCATTGGGGACGCATGGCATCCGATTACTGAACAGCCCATATAATTGCCATGGGGTTGCAAGCAAACCACTCGGTTACAAGTTGCTACACCACACTCAAAAGCACACTGGATGCAAACACTGTAGTCGTACGTGCCTCTTGTGAAAACTAGCTTGGTGAGTGTGCAGGAGTTGAGAAGAGAACATTGTTGGCACAATCAAGTGATTATATATAAAACGCAACACGCAGGTGATTCAATCGTGCGTGTCTAGGCTGGTGGATCAGCTAGAAGGCATGGCCCAGAAATCAAAGGATGGCAGCATCCACATCGACATGGACCAGGCTGCTTTACGGGTGACCCTGGATGTCATTGGCATGGTGTGTGTTCTTTGATCTACAGGCAGACCCTCACACACACAAACACACACACACAAACACACACACAGGCTGCTCTGCAGGCAACCCTGGATGCCATTGGTGTGATGCGTGAAGCATGGTCAAACAACTTGTTATTTTCTATGCGGGGAGTGGTTCCGTCTTTCTGCATAACTTTCTCCATCATTTCAATGGTTAGCCAGAACCGTCTATATGCACCGTATATGACCGCATGTTTGGTGATTTCTCTGCCAAAAGTATTGTACATACAAAGTATATATATAATATAAATATATGGTTCTGGCCAACCTTAAATCGTTTCACGTCCTTGGTGACCTTGGACTTGATGTGGGGAATGACCGCAGTGTTCAGCTAGCTACTTCTTTCTTAGCCGCTTCATCGGCGTAACTATGGAGAACAGCTGAGTCCATTATCTTATGTGCTTACGCTTCCTCTCATCTTTTCTTATTTAGGCCGCCTTTGGTCACAACTTTGGATGCACCGAGCTGGGCCCACCCACCGTTCCTGCGCCACCCTCTCACTTACTGCGCGTGCTACCGCGATGCTTCACTGAGGTAGCGTAGTGAGCTGAAGTAGTAACAGCTGTCCTTTATCCTGTCAATGAACTCTGTAATGCTATTCACAAACGGTAACTAGAGCTGGATAATACTGTTGAATATGCCAAGGAAGGCTAGAAAGAATAAGTTTTCACGGTTAAAAATGGCAGCTGCAAAAGGCGGTGTGACTTTGTTTCCCATGCTGTAAGCATGTCTGCAAAAACTCGATAATCTTCTTCTTTGTGCATATGTGTGCACTTGCTTCCCGTGCATGGAGCAAAAAGTCTGTAAATACATGCAGATCATGCATTGAGCAAAAAGTCTGTGAATACATGCGGATAATGCATTGAGTAAAACGTCTGCAAGTACATGCAGATCATGCTCCGTGTGGCGAACCCCTTACGAGCCTTGGCACCCTCCTATTCGCGTGGTGGACTAAAAGGTACGGGTGCACACGTGCCTTTATGGGCGCTTTCTTTCTCTTCAAATTCAGTCAGCGATGATCTGCTTTGACCTTGCCGTTCCAATTATGATGAATAATCACCCTGGCATTATAAAGTGAGCAAGGGACATGAACACTACGCACGCCTTCTTCGACGCTCTTTACATCTTCCAAAGAAATTTGTTAATCTCAACAGTAGCGTAATTGTATTTGCTGCAATCGATCTAACATATGCTGAGATGCGCATGCTGCTGCAAATATGTTAACTTATACACACTGTTATATGCATGTCCTCTATCTCCGTCAGGGCAGCAGTCGTTCCTCGATTTCCACGCTGAGATGCGCATGCTGCTGCAAAAGTGCTTGTTGACCACACCAGAGCCCCAGGACATGTCCATTGGCGCACAGCTGTGGCGGCTATACCACAACTCCCAGGCAAGTCCAGATCCACAGTCCGATAGAAGAACGTTTATTCATAAACGTATGTTATGTATACATGCACAGTTCATTGGTGCACATCTGTGTTGGCTATGCCAAGATTCCCTGGCAAATTCTGATTTACAGTCCACAGTCTGATAGAGAGAGTACAGATAAATGATAAATGTATACATGCCCAGTTTAATGGTGCACGGCTGTGGTGGCAGTACCACAATACCTAGGCAAGTCCTGATCCAAAGTCCAACAGAAAAGAATGCATAGATAGATGTGTCCATGCACTGTCATTGGTGCACAGCTGTAGCGGCTATACCACGAGACCTAGGCAAGTGAAGCTCTACAACCAGCACTTGCGTTTCAGTTTCTGCCGATTGAGAATTCTTGCATTGCCAATAAAGAACAATCTCACAGAATCAAAGCAAAAAGCAACTCCTTGGTGTCGTCTGTTCTCAAGGGTGTGCTATTGATAGGCATGAAAGAAACAGTTTCTGAGAAGCGGCATGTTCAGTTGCAACATGTTTTGCTCTCCTGGTTACAATGCAATTAGTTTACCATGCAAGCAAGGGCCACTCCTGCTCACCACTCCTCTTTGTCGCCAAGACGAAATTGTAACCATCTACGACACTCACACTCTGAAGCCTTTCAAGGAACTGGGTCTTGATTCTCAAAGAGTTAAGAAGCTTGCCTCCAAGCTCCATGTGCACCCTGTTAATTTCGCTGTTAAACTTGTCCATACCAGACGTGCCCTTTCCAGTACTGTTATCAACTCTCATCAGGATCCGGTTTCAGGCCAAGCCTGCAACTTTCTTGATCCCCATTGATTTTCCTTTCCTTTTCGCGGTGGAGGAGCTTTACGGTGCTCGGTACCACAGTGGCTC
>Ga0307960_1001570_pt1 | contig 13334 bp, 13 predicted proteins | sample OrgLakmetagen542_FD_201832 | JGI IMG/M metagenome (GOLD analysis project Ga0307960, IMG submission 201832) | Saline water microbial communities from Organic Lake, Antarctica - #542 | ecosystem: Environmental > Aquatic > Non-marine Saline and Alkaline > Saline | place: Antarctica: Organic Lake... | reverse complement strand
GAGAGAGAGAGAGGGGGAGAGAGAGAGAGAGAGAGAGAGAGAGAGAGAGAGAGAGAGAGATGAGAGAGAGTGTATGTATGAGTGTGTGTGAGTGTGTGTGTGTGTGTGTGTGAGAGAGAGAGAGAGAGAGAGAGAGAGAGAGAGAGAGAGAGGGAGAGAGTGTGTGTGTGTGAGAGAGAGAGAGAGAGAGAGAGATGCATGCTATCCCCATGCACGTGTCTAGGTTTACCTTGTTGGAATCTGCAAAGTCCACCATGTACTCGTACGCCTCTGCTTGCGCATTCACACGTGTCTCTGTGCCCTCCACTGGCAGCGCAAACACATCGATGACGACAAAGGTGTCGTGGATGATCTTGCCTTGCAGCATGCCCATGATCTGTTTTTCGTATATCACATGCACACGTGGGTTTCGTACTTGACTTGTGTCAGCTTAACTGAAGCTAGCCAGCACTTTCTATCTCTGCTGATAAGTGGAGAAAAGATGGTTATAAAATGAAACGATAAAGAATGCGCAAGGAACATTTCCAGAACATTTCCGTTACTACCACTCACCTCCAAATCACCCCCTGACCGTGCATGCATGGCCATCTTTAGCAGCGCCAGTGCAGACATGCGCACACTGCAGAGGGAAGGTTGTGTCACTGAACAAAAACCTAGTGCATATTGGAACACGAAGGTTGTGCGTGCGTCCTGTGCTTTCTACATCAAGCAAGGCAACTTACTGCTTGAAGTGGTGCGGGTCCTTGGCCCATGGACGTTGCTGCTGCATCATCTGCTGCTCGCTGGCATCGTACTTGAACAAGCCCTTCTCCACTTCCTCCACATTGTTCTCCAACTGCCACCTCTTCTGCGCTGCACTAGCATCAGCAGCAGAAGAAGATGCCATGGCAAAGCAGACTGCCTCCTGAGATTTCCTTCAGTTGAGGATCCCAGAGAGACGACCTCAGATTTTATTACAGATTGTACACTTACTTACAGCTTGTTTAATAAATTGATTTTACTAGATTGGTATTTCAGAATGGAACATATGCTTGCAAACTCTCTTCATGCTCCAAAGCAAATTTGTACCTTTGGCTGGTCCCCATTAGAAAGTCTGACACAAGACGAAAACTTCCTTGACCTGGCTGTGGCCGTTGCACGCAACAGCAAACGCGAAGGCGGCCACATGGGGTGTGTCTTGGTAAGTCTTGGTCTTGCGTGCTATTACGCATGCACGCACGCACACACACACACACACACACACACACACACACACACACACACACACAAAAGCACCAATGCATACGTGCGCATACACGTGGCACAGGTGTGCATATCAGACACACGTGTGAGCGTGCACACACACACACACACACACACACACACACACACACACACACACACACACACGTACACACACATGCACACACACATGCACACACACACACGTACACGCACATATACACACATATACACACACACGCACGCACACTCAACACACACGCAACCTGCACACACACAACACACACGTGCACAAAACTCACACACGCACACACACACACGCACACACACACACACATACAAATCACGCACACATACATACATGCAGAAATATGCACACATACACACACGTACACACGTACATACACATGCACACAATGCACACAATGCACACACATAACACAATACACGCACACATACGCGCAGGTACATACACATACACACACGCACACACAAACTCCTGCACGCACAAAATTAAGAATCAAAATTGCCCTATCTTTAAAATGCTGTATTAGGACCATTGTAAAAGCAGGATTGGCTGCACACTCCTCAACGTACACAGACAGACGCCACTGGACAGCCTTTGGCACTTTCCGTGAACTCCAGCCTGTATGACCTACTCAGCCACAAATCAGACGTGCATGCTGAGGCTAACGCTGTATGTGTGGCGGCCAAAGTAGGGTGCAAGCTACAAGGGTGGGTGTTTTATTTGTGTCTCCTGCTCATTAATATTGTTGCACGATAAGTGGGGCAGATAATGCCATGAGATAATGCGTGCACGCCTTGTGCCCTGCACTTTTGATACCCAGGCATCGTTTGCAATTTTGCTTGCTGTCGACTGTCCGCCAGGCTGCTCTGCGGCTCAGATTATAAGAGTGTAAACAGACAAAGATCATGCATAACAAGTAACACACTGATGTAATGTATTTTGAAAAGTATGGTTTTTCTTTCATGGAAGTGGGTCAAAAGCATTATGCTCCCCCCCCATTTTCAGCCCTTGTTAAACAGCATATTGACGTGTGCCTTGCATAAACGCGTGCCTGTAGCATAAACGCGTGCCTGTAGGGCTAACTTTTTGTGATGAGATGAGCATTGACGTGTGCCTTGCATAACGCGTGCCTGTAGGGCTACTGCCTACATAACTATGCCACCCTGCCGGGCCTGCTTTGGACTGTTGCAGGCCGCTGGCATCTCACGCATTGTCACAAGGTGTGTTTAAAAAAAAAGTGCTATCATACCTTATCAGAATGTGCAGCACTTTGTTACAAAATGTGAAAATGTGTTTGCCCGCTTCTGTGCGTCCAATCCTCTCACATACAACGTACACGAATATAGTTTACTGCACCCAAGCACGTGGTTTCACTGCATGGATTTATGCTTATTGATTGCCGTTCACCACGTGCATAAAAGGTGAGCTTGTGTCAGTCGTGCAACATAGTTAAAACCACGGACACCAGACTGTTTGCGAAAGCACGTACCATTCTGAATTTTGGGATTTTGCAGGCATGCATCATTGCACGAAGACATGAAGGAGGCTGCCGACAGATTAGGAATTCAGATGATCAGCCCTTGGGACCATGCGGTGTGTGCTTCAGCTGCAGCAACAGAGCTGAAGTGGCGTCTCCCTGGATTGCTACTAGGATCTCCCTCTGCTCCAGCATTCCTAAGAGGGAATACTTTTGATCCCTCTGATAATTGTAAACAAGGACAAATTGTTCTGTTACCTTAAATCAGACTGTCTGGAATGTGGCTAGCTGGCAAACTTCCTTGACTTAGTCTCACATCTTCGTACCCCATCTTCACCATCCATCTGCTGCTTCCTAATTCATGGCGTTGCCTCAAGATTTTAAGCCTCACTCAACCAGTCCTCTGCTGACCCCTGTCTAGCTTTCATTGCATTCAGCGTACCTACGCTCTCCTGCCACATTACACCATTGCTCCTTGCTCAACCTTTTTCCAACTGCAGGCTGACCAGGTATCTCAGCAACGCATAAAGGACCTGTGGGCGAAGTACATGGAATCGCACCCAGAATTCGCTGCTCAGGTGACCATAATGTGCAGCATGTGCCATGTCTTCATGCAGCATGTGCCATGCCTTCATGCAGCATATGCCATGCCTTCATGCAGCATGTGCCATGCCTTCAAGAAAAGACCTTCTCAAAGAGTCAGGAAACTTGCTTCCAAGCTCTATGTGCATTCTATAAACCGTGCTGCGAAACTTGTCCATACCAGATGTGCCCTTTCCAGTACCTTTGCCAACTCTCACCAAGAGCTGGTTTCAGGCCAAGCTTGGAACCCTCCTGATACCCATTGATTTGTTTCCTTCCTCTTTGGTGAAGGAGTGTTATGGTACTTGGTACCAAATTGGCTCCTTTTCCTTATTTACTGTGGAAAGCAATTTTCCACTGGCGGCGTAAATATTATTCTTTCCTGCAAACTCAGACAAATTCTTCCAAAAAAGCAATTGCAAAGGGCTTTAAAGCCAGCTCCTGCTCGTTATGCATAATGCACATAAATAGTAGCAGCGACATATTTGGTGGCTGACGACCTTCACCCGTAGAAAAATATGTCTTCCTAGGGTTGGCCAGAACCGTATATATATTGTATATGGCCATATATTTGGTGATTTTCCTACCAAAAGTATCGTATGTACACCATGTATACATAGTTCTGGCCAACCTATGCCCCCCTTTCCTGACCTGGCTCGCTGGTTACCGTGGCACAAGCAGGAAAAGGAGCAGGCAGCTGCTCAAAAGGAGCAAGTGAAGTTATTCAAAGTTATCAAAGGCCAAGAGAAGAGCCAGCAGCAGGGGCAGCAGCGAAGGCAGCAGCAACAACAGCCACAGCAGCAGCAAGGGCAACAACGGCAGGGTGAAAAGGAGGGGCATCAGGGGGGCTGCAAAAAGCGCAAGCAGAGTCAGGTGGCAGAAATAGGAGGGCAACGAGATGGTGAAGCTGCAGCACAGATTGAGCAGCTGGGACAACAGCAAACAATGGCAAAGAACCAAGACTGTGTCCAGGAGCAGAAACAGGAGCAGGGGTGTGGGGTGACCGAACACAAATGTTAGCAAGTAGCAAAGCCAAGCACAGTTCAAGCCTACTTGATGTTAATTCAATTTTGCCTGTTCTGTAGTAATCATTTTGCTGTAATATATCATGTTTGGCGCACATACACAAAATGAGGTGACACCTCAAGGTTTTTCTTTTTACTGCCGTGCAGCAACAGTGTGATTGTGACTTTACTTAAAGTACGTAAATGATACACTCCTGACAACTGCAATACCTAGTTAAAGGTTATTTGGCTTTGGTTGCAAAAGCCTTCAGTCAAGAAGTGCGACTGCTAACCTACCATAAGGTAAGGTAAGGTAAGGTTACTTCACTATATATGCCTCAAAGGGCATCTCAGCGGAAGTTTGGAAAAAGCCTGAAACTACACCTGGCTAAACAAAAGAAACAGAGGAAATTGATGTAACCTACCATAAAGAAGAACAGCTACTCTGTTGATGATAGCACATCCAGTGTAAATGAGGGAAATGCACGAAGGTGCCAGCAAAGAAGCCCTCCTCACCTAATTTAAGGTGAGGTAGTAAGATTACATTGCTATATATGCCTCTGAGGGGCATCTGAGCGGAAGCTTGGAAAAGGCCTGAAACCAAACCCAAAAGGCACTAGAAAAATCAAGGGAAAAGGGCTAGGCATTCAGCCACAAAAGAGACCACACCGTAAATATCTGGCTGGTTAAAAAAAGTCCTCAAACGAGTTGGGCTATCTTGATATTGAGGTGGGAAGACCAGCTGGCGGTGCTGTGTGCGAAGGCTAACAAGATGTTCATGCGGACAGTTGAGCAAAATGTGTTCCTCATCCTGAACAAAGTGCCAGTCACATTTGTCACAGATCCTGAGCTCATAAGGCCTTCTATTCAACTAATTTAAGTCGTACCACTTTATGAGGATCAGCCAGGTGGGTTGAGAGCAGAAGTGCATATGCCCACATCAGACAGACGCCTGCACTATTGCCGTGGCATAACTACTTGATCTGTTCTTCTTTTGCTTCCGATGAGAAGGAGAAGGCCATCATTTGGATGTGTTTTTAGACTGATTGAATGGCTTATCGAGTGACTTTTAAACTTATCTAACTTCCTTTTAGCAGCTTAGACAGATTAAACGACTGTAGGTATGGAAACTGCGCTAGACGTGCTTATAGATTTTTTTCAAGGGTCAGCTCCTCGCTATTTCTCTAACTTTCCTTCTCTTTCTCTTGTTTCTCTTAGACGTTCCCCCTTTTGTCTAGCTAGGTGCGGTTTCAGGCTTTTTTCAAGCTTCCGCTCAGATGCCCCCTGAGGCATATATTGCAATGTAATCCTACCTTACCTTAAACGACTGTAGTTGGTATGGAAACTTAGTAAGCCGCCAATGCCAAGTCAAGGTAGTAGCAGGGGCAGAGGGGCACAGGAGCGGGATGTTGTCTTGCAACCATTTGGAACCATGTCACGACAAAGCATAGTATCAGCTTATTAAGCATGGATTGCACGTACGGGCTGTATGGTGGGAGATAAATAACAATAAGGGGACCATTTAAACTGGCCAAACAACCAAATAACCGTAATACCGTTGCGCCTTTTATTCATACACCAGGGAAAATCACATGTTTTGTCCATGCCACTGATGCCAAACAAAACAAACAAATCAAACTATGAGGGATGTAAGGCTAGCTGGGCCTATCTGGTACATTGTGGTGATACCGCCCTCAACTGCCATCCACTTTACGCTGGATTGCTCGTTTAAAGCTTCGCCGTCCGCCATCCACATCTCCTGCACAATGAGGCATGCAGAGTTATGTTGCACGACAAAGCTAGCACAAGCTCAGGACATGCACTCGTTTGCAAGGACTGCAACAATCAAGAAAGCTAACTGCAGTTACAACACAGCCGATGGCGTAAAAGGAGCTCTGGCAGAAAACAGGTCCAATGGTTTGCCAGAACACTGCATGGCATTCAATTTGCCAGAGGCTAGGTGTTCAGAATAGGGGTTAGGAGGGTGAGGGTTAAGTAACCTTTACCTTAAAATAATATTTTATCCACCCTACTGAATCTTGTTTGTTCCACTCTGGCAGAGATCTGACCTTAAAGGTGCTGACTAGAGTAGAGCAAGCACTAGTTTGGAGCGTTTAATCTTAAGCATGCCAACGTTTCAGTGTATGACCTTTGACCTGACCGCTGCCATACTTTCATTGACCATTGACTTGAGATCGATCACAAACAGGTGGCCACGGCGCACATCACAATAAATGATCACAATAGCTGGTGGTTTGTAGACAGACAGGCCACAGATGCCCAACATGAGAGGAAACCCACTTGTTATACACAGCTGTCTTTGCGATTTCTTCCCACCTTCCTCACACCCTCTTCCAACCCTCCTCCCACCCTTTACCGATCAGTGATGCTAACCTGCGAGCACTGTGCCTGCTGCTCAACCTCCCCGCACAATATAGCTGACAACCATGCAGTACAGCACGGAATATAGCTGACAACCATGCCAGAGCCAGTTACTTGTTTTGTGGGAAGCTTCTGACCTGCAGGGACGGAGGCCTACAGCTCAACACGGCCACGTGGCGCATCACAGTATATACTCACTTTCAGAGGCAGGAAGTTATTTCATGAGCACCTACTGACCTGCAGGGACGGAGGCCTACAGCTCGACACGGCCACGTGGCACATCACAGTGGGAAAGGCTGCACGCCCTCTACTGACACGCGACCCTGGCTTGTACACGTCAAACACCTGACGGGCAGACAAAAAATAATAAGAAGCAAATCTGACAAAACTTTGTATGCATGCAGGAAAAACTCCAAACCCATCGGGTAGATGTGTAGCCTGGAATTGGGTGATGGCAGGCAATGCTTTTGCAACAAATCGACAGGGCAGATTATATGCTTCAAATTTGTGGTGATTTGGATGGTGTGGGAGGATCAATCTATACCTCTAACACTTTGCGTCATCTACAAGAGCTTGCCTTCGATTCACAGAGGGCCCACAAGAATGCCCTTAAATTGCATGCTCAAACTGTGCATTGTGCACACAAACTGACTAACGTGCACTTGAAAAGACTAATTGCTCTCAAGATCTCGGTCTGGAGCAGGGGGCTGCCAGCCACCCTCCAGATCCCCACTAGTTTTCTTTTTCCTTTGGTAGAGGAGACTCACGGCACTTCGGGCCAATGTCTCCTTTTCCTTAATTGATGCAGAAAGTGTTTTGCTGCCTGCGTAGTTTTTCTTTAATTCTTTGGATAACCGCTAGGTTATTGCAATCTTAGGTCAACTGGAAAATGCAGGCTGCAAAACAAAGCACAAGTGCCTTTCTTGTAGCATGTCGACCCTTGTTTCTATTGTGCGTAGGCTGGTGTACACTAGTTCATTGGGAGGGCGTATGCTTGCTGCTTTATTTCAGTTTGTGCTTTCACCTTCTCCAAGAAGGTGTCATATAAGATGAAGCAATTGAGCATCAGCGGTGTATCATGTTATTCTAGGCAAACAATATGCTGCATACGTGGCTGACACATCATACAGCTGACTCTTTGTGTTTCATCTTCATTATAAGTATTTAACCCTCCCTGGAAGAATCCATTGAATCACCTCAATAAAGCATATGCAAGCTATCCACTGTGTATTTTAAAATAGGTTGCAAAGAGCAAAGCAAAAAAAGTAAAAGTCTCACCAAATGACCAGAAGCGCTAGGAGCGCTGCCCGGCAAACTGTGTGCGTGCGCTTGCATGGTTGGGGCAGGAAAAGGCTTCAGGAGGGGAGCACGTTTGCACATCGACAGCCCTGTGAAAGGGAAAGGGGTGACAAAGTTATAAAAAATGAAGAACAGGAAAACAGTTGCAACGCGAGAGGAACGGCAAGGTCTTACTTTACAGGTAAGAATCGCAAACAGGCAAAACTCCTGGATTTTGAATTGCTTTGACAGTATTGTCAGAATCGCTGGGGAGAGTAGCCAGTCAAGGCAACAAACTGTGCAGCAGGGCAAGGATTGATGTAATTAGGGCAAGATAAGTATGACACACACCACACAAAAGTCAGAAACATGAAAGCCGGAGATGTACTTGCAAAGCACGAGCGTTGTCCGACAGCAAATTTCTTTTCTCCGAACAGAGCAAGAGTAGGTGGGTCCGGGCCTGGTCTCCAGAGTATGTCCATTTTTAGCACAAAAGGAACAATTGAAAAAGGAAAGCCTGCACTGTATTTAAAAATTCTGACCGCTAGCAGACGGCCAGAATTGCAATATAGAAATCACGATCGACAAGTCTGGCAGGGCCTTACCTGGCAAGACCTCCACCGCAAGGCGAGGTGGGTTGCCTAGGCACTCCACCAATGCTTGCTGGCTCTCTCGGCTGCAGCTGCTTGTGGCAGTGGCAGTGGCAGCAAGGCCACTGGATCTTGCGTTTGATGCAGTGATGTGCAGCAACAGAGGTGCTGCTGCATCAGGGGCAGAGTAAGGGTGACTTTGGGGGCCTGGGGGTGTGTGAGTTGTGGGGATGCTGGCTTGGGACGTTTGGCTGGGTGGCGCAGCATGCTGGTCAGGGAGGAAGGGATTGTGTGGGTACCAGCCTCGGTGACTGTGCATTTGAGAAGGGGTTGGGAGTGGCAAGGGTAGAGGTAGAGGCGCGCTTTGGGAGTTCTGCTGCTGGCCTATGTCAGAGGGTCGCTGTGGTTTGCCTGGTTGTGGGCCGCTGCCAAAAGGCTTTTCAAGTGCCTCCGATGATTGCTTCTGCTGGTCTTTATTGCCTTCCATTTTTTGTTGCTGCTGCTGCTGCTGCTGCTGCTGCTGCTGCTGCTTCCCTTCCTGCTGCTGCTGGTCTTCTTTCTTGCCCTCCTCTTTCTGTTGCTGTTGCCGTTGCTGTTGCTGCTGCTGACACTCACCCTTTTTGGGCTTTTGCTTCTTTTTGGGAGCCTGCTGCTGTTGCTGCGGTTGGTCCTGCGCCCTGCCCCGTTTTTGTTGCTGCGGCTGCTGCTGTTGCTGGTGCTGTAGCTTTGGCACACCCACAGGCATTCCTGCCTTTGTTGCCTGTGGTTGTAATTGTGGTTGTGGTAGTAGTTGCTGTTGTTGTTGTTGTTGTTGCTGCTGCTGCTGTTGTTGTTGTTGTTGTTGTTGTTGTTGTTGTTGTTGCTGTTGTTGTTGTTGTTGTTGTTGTTGTTGTTGTTGTTGTCGTCGGTTTCCGCCTAGTTCCTGCTTCTCACCCCCTCTTTCTGTCAACTGCTTTGCATCCAGGCCTCCACCCTGGGCAGGCGGAATGAACACACATAGCTGCGACTTATGCACGTGCAAAATTGCTGTTTGTACATTGAAACACCTAGAGCATTGACAAAAATTTACATTTAGGCCTCCAATCTAAGCAGGAGGAACGCACACACATATGTGTAGAGCACTTTTACTAGCGCTTGGATTCCTGTTTCACAAGAGCAATGTGCGCCTAGTCTAGACAACTTGCAGTAATGCACTGTAACTAACAACTGGCGGGGGGTGAAGTGAGTACAATAATAAAAAGTTCCCTTAATTGATGTGTGTATGCACTTCCGGCATTACTTTTATGTGCCTCCGTTTTTGCGATACTTCCCTCCTACTTCCTGCGCCTTGCTTTTTTACGTCTGCAAGAACTGTGCGACAACTTGCCCGCCTGTGCCCACCGTCCTAACTCACTTGCACACAGCAGGCGTGCTTTCGATTTCACTTCCTCAGTCTCGCACTGTTCATTTGTTTGATTCAACTCGACGGAACCAACCACACTTCACCTGGTCCACCTGCCCTTGCTTTGCCCCTGCACCCTCCTCCACTCCCTCCTCTTCCTCTTCAGAGGCAAACGACTTGGGCGGCACGCCCTGGTGCATGCCTCTCATTCGAGCAGCTTTCATGCTGTGCTCGTCGACCCACTCAGCACCACCGTTCTCCTTCTCATGCAAACATGATGGCTGCTGGTGGCTGTGCAAGTGGAGGTGGGGGTGCTGCTGCTGTTGCTGCTGCTGCTGAACTAAAGGAGGTTGCGATAGCTGTTGAGGCGAGCGGGCATAAGTCTTTGCCCAGGCACCGAGACCCCATACCTGCATCATAGAAAAGTGCATGCACACAGGGAAGGTTGCGTGCCTTCCTTGTGCCGTGGGAATTGCTCACAGGGACACACGGCAAAGGCGCTGCACCTGCTAGAAAGTGGTGGGTGTGCAAGCATGAACACTGTTGCATGGTCGATTGTGGAGATAGAGGGGCAAGGGACAAATGCCCTCAGCTGGTGTTGGACGCCATATCAAGCATGCAAGCTGCCGTGTGAAAACAGCAGATTGTAAGAGGAAAAAAAAACTACGCAGGCAGTTAAAACCACTGCCCACATTGATTAAAGAAAAGAAGTCACATTGGTGGCAGGTACCGTAGAACTCTATCACCACAAAGAAAATAACCAATGGGGACCAGGAGGGTTGCAGGCTTGACCTTCATCAAATCGTAGTCCTTGTAGTCATGGGAACAAATTCTGCTGGTGAGGTGTTGAGCCATGACTCACATCATCCTGCCAGCATCGACGTCTGGATGCGGTTAGATGTTTAGATGCACTGTTAAGCTGCAAGGGAGGGGACAGCACACACACACACCTGACTGGGAGTCAGTTGCTTGCCTACATCATCTCCTGCTACAGGGTCCAGTATCCAACAGCTGGGATACCTGGTAGGTGCAGGCGCAGCATCAGTTGGTGGAGGTTGGTGGGTTGTTAGATGGTAGGGAAATTTATAAGAGGTGAGTCTCATGCAAATCCAAAAATAACACCAGATTTCAACCAGAAGCAAGCTACCATGCAAAGCTGTTAGTATGCGTGCTGCGTGCAGTAGCTGCACTGAGCACTCAAAGGAATGATTTCAAGTGCTGATGTGATCTTGTTTTTACGCACTCCACCTGCACGTACAATGGATTTGTTGTGTGTATCACAGATCAGAGTATATGATGTACAGCACAGACCAGAGTATATGGTGTACAGCACAGAACATAGTATATGGTGTATCAGACCAGAGTATATGGTGTACAGCACAGCAAACAACACACCTTCGTAACCTTGAACAGTTGGACGCATTAACAGAGCAGCCTCTACCATGTACAGCATGACGTATCAAACACCCACATAAGCTTGAACAGACGCCTGTTTGCTTGTACGTCACTACATGTTTAGAATTTTAAGGAGTTGAAACAGACAATACACGACAAATCAAAGAGTAGGAACAGCAGTGTGACTTGTCATTCATAGAAGGAAAACCACGCGTGCACAAGCAACATGCTCTTGTGCGTGTCTATAACACACACACACACACTACACATCCCATGGCGAAATACAGAAGAAGCTCATGTCTACCTCATGACTAGGTAGCCACTCCGAGACAGAGAGCTGTAAACAATGTAGCGCTCCATGCTCACCCCACACAACACCTGCATGGGCACAGAGCAACAGAGCAAAGCAGTGGCACGGCAGGATGAGAACAAAAAGAAAGAGGAGCTTTGGTGGCATGCATGAGCGCTGCTTTGGGGCTTTTCACCACAAGCAGGCATAGGGGGAAACGCTAAGAATAAAGGGTCCGCCACTTTTATGGTCCAAGTCCTAAAGCCTGCATGTCTCATGTACATTTTCTCAAATGTGCGCTGGGTTGCTCAGCGCAGGCCTTTTCTTACTTTTACTTCCCTTTTAACATACCATGAGCTCAAAGCACTCTTGCAGGGAAAGCAGGCGGTGTCGGGGAGGCATCTTTGAGCTAAGGCCGCCTTGTTGCACGCCAAAGCTGCTGGGTGTAGCATCCTCTCCCTGGTTGAGACACGAGGAGCAGTGTAAGGACGATGGATGTGATGCGTTAAGATTCCGTCGAATGGCTGAGGGATTTGGGGTATGAGGGTGCACAGCTTAAATGCATGATAGAAATTCAGGTGGGGAGAATTGAAAGTGGGAGTGTGAACTGCAGTACGTTGTTTGTGGTGGATTTGTAAGGACTAAAGAAAGTGCAAGGATGTGAGAGGACAGAGCAGTAGTTTTCAAGAAATGGTTCTTTGAATCTAGCAGAAACACTGACCTCTTGCTCGACAAACAGCAGCAAGTCCGCTCGGTCCACAAGAAAAACGGCCTCTTCTATGTGGAAAAAACGCCGACGCTTGTACCTGAAGCCTGCATGTGTGAGAGTGTAAGACTGTACCTGAAGCCAGTGTGTGAGAGCATGACATCATGAATCCCAAGATGTTCAATCTTCGTCACCATGCTATCAAGAGTTTTTGTAGCATTGCCTTGCTGAGCTCTAAGAGCTTGTTCTCTCCTTTGAAAAGCTGTGTGGCTGTCAAAGCTTCCACCAGCTCTTCAGGAACAGGATCTCAATAAGCGGGCGAACCCTTAACCATGCAGAGGTGGAGTTAAAGCAGCGACGTGAGAGACCCACACCATGATTCATGCTTAAGCTTTATCCTGTAACTAAATAGAAGAAAGACAGGTCTTTTCACATCACTGGCTTGCATGTACAAATGAGTAGGCCCGACCGTACATACATACTCCTGTACGAGAGTACGTACGGCATTTTGGCAGGAAAATTATAATAAGCCATCCAAGCACCCAACAAGTTTCTTCGCTGCATTTGCTCTCACCCATAGGCTGCCCGGTGTCTTTGCGCACAAGCACAAGCTCTGCGGCTCCGATGGACGGCCTCCAGATGGCTGCTGAAAGGTCGTGGCTGCACCGTCGCATTAGAGAAATGCAATTAGAGTTTTCATACGTGTTTGTATGTGCATATATGTCTATGTGTATGTGTGCGAGTATGTGTGTGTGCGTACGTGTGTGAGTGTGCTTGTGTGTGCATGTGTGTATATGTGTGTTTGTGTGTGCATGTGTGTGCTGTGTGTATGCATGTGTGTGTTTGCAAAATATGTTTTTACTGTGGGGACAGCTACTGTGGGGACAGCTTGGTCATTTGCCTGACGCACGAGGTCTCGAGATGGGCTGTGTATTGCATGTTTCAGTTGCATGGTGCAATGGGCATTGCCAGGCATGCCCAACTTCACACAGGCTGCTGCT
>Ga0307960_1001569_pt1 | contig 13336 bp, 10 predicted proteins | sample OrgLakmetagen542_FD_201832 | JGI IMG/M metagenome (GOLD analysis project Ga0307960, IMG submission 201832) | Saline water microbial communities from Organic Lake, Antarctica - #542 | ecosystem: Environmental > Aquatic > Non-marine Saline and Alkaline > Saline | place: Antarctica: Organic Lake... | reverse complement strand
CCCTGCCCTTCCCCCCGCCCCCTCCCCGCCACAGCAGTGAGGAGAGCCAAGCTGCTGCAAGTAATTTATTGCAGAACGGCTAAACGACGGGAAGCAGCGATGAAGAGGTTTGCAGGCCTTGGTTTCGGAGGACCAAGCTGTTATGCTTACACACGCAGAGCAGATTAGAGCAACCCAGCAGCTAGCAGGTGGAGTAGCTGGTGCGGCAAACAAGGTCACGCACCAAGGCTGACCGCACCCAAGCCGCACCATCAGCATGCGCAAGCACAGCAAGGCACCCAGCAGCAGCAGCAGTGAGGAGAGCAAGGAGAGCGCCAACAGCAGTGACGGAGGTCAGATGAAGCAGACGCAGATTAGGGGGGAAGGGCAGAAATGGATTAGGGCAGCAGAACAAATAGCTAAGGTTGGCCAGAACCGTACATATGCATTGTATATAACCGTATATTTGGCGATTTCCCTGCCAAAAATACCGTATGTACACCGTGTATATATGGTTCTGGCCAACCCTACAAGTAGCTACAACGACATGCGCATTACAACCCATTTCCCTTTTGTGGTGTTCTCTTCCATTCAAAGCTCAATTGGCGCTGAACAGGGCTAAAAGCCCTGCAGAGTTGAGCGGGAAGGGCACAAATATATATATTTTGGGTACGGGAAAGTGCGAGATTCAACAAACTGTTTCTGGAATTGAAGGTGCGGGATGAGTACGAAAAGGGACGGTAATTATTACACCCATTACTATGACTACTAGCGGTATTGCATATCCATGAGCATTGTTATGATGCACTGCTTGTGTAATGAAGCACAGGAGGGCGGGAATACACTGCTTGTGTAAAGGAGCACAGGAGGGCGGAAATACACTGCTTGTGTAATGAGCATTGTTATGATACACTGCTTGTGTAATGAGCATTGTTATGATACACTGCTTGTGTAATAAGCATTGTTATGATGCACTGCTTGTGTAATGAGCATTGTTATGATGCACTGCTTGTGTAATGAGCATTGTTATGATGCACTGCTTGTGTAATGGAGCACAGGAGGGCGGAAATTGGACACATGACAACAACCACTAGCGGTATTGCATATCCACGAGCATTGCTGTACTATGTGTGCATTGCTGTACTATTTGTGTTGTACTGGAGCACAGTTAGGTGCTGTGAAACAAAGAATTCCACAGTATTGATGTTCCACCCATTTTGCCTTGCAATGGAGCCCACAGCCAAGGGCAGCAAATCAAACACAACTACAACCACCACCACTACCTTGACTTTTCGCCAGATCTGTGCTTCAGACTTTCCACATCTCACTCTATCTCTGCAGCTGTGTGCAATAACCAGTTTGGACCCTGGATTTCAAATCATTTGAAACAGGCCTCTGCCAAAAAATGATTTACCCGCGGATTGTTTTACACAACGCCACACGTTAGGAGCATGCTACACCGGGGTTGGCACTTCACACCAAAAAACACCCGCCCTTCATATTTACCACTGCATCATTTCTTGTTCTCAATCCACAACTCAGCACCCAATCCAGCGTGCATATGTGTAGGGTTGGCCAGAACCATATATATACGGTGTATATACGGTATGTTTGGCAGGGAAATCACCAAATATACGGCCATATACGGTGTATATATACGGTTCTGGCCAACCCTATGCATATGTGTACACACGTGCTAACATCGGCATGTAGCATGCCCTCTCTAGAAAACAGGATGACTGGCATTGCTACTCTGAGGGGTTGTTTAGGTGCCCAGGGAAGAGGACTAAATATGTGGTGCCCAGGGAAGAGAACTAGAGATGTGGTGCAGGATTGCGAGGTGTCTAAACTCCAGGTGTGTGGCATCGCTGCTGTAAGACACTACACTCATATCTAGGGTTGGCCAGAACCGTATATATACACCGTATATGACCGTATATTTGGTGATTTCCCTGCCAAAAATACCGTATATACACCGTATATATATGGTTCTGGCCAACCCTACTCATATCACATATTATTACCAGCAGCTCCTGTGTATCTGTTGCACCGAGCACAGCACTAGCAACAGCACACACACACATACACAGACAGACACACACACGCACACACACGTTGCCACGCACCAGCAGCTCCTGTGCCTTTGATGCGTCTCGCACGAGCGCCCTGACGTGCTTGCCCGCCTGCAGCAGCTTAGCCACCACTCGCTTGCCCACTCCACCCGTGGCACCTTCAGTCCAGGTGTTTATGTTTGTGGGGAATTGTGTGATGGGTATATGCGTGAGGAAAAAGAGCGGAGGAATGAAAGGAGAGAGAACAGAAAAGATGGCACGTGCACTATTCCGAAGCCTCTTTAATAAACGGGCAGAGAATTTTAATAAGCGGGCAAAGGAAGATAAGAAGTAGCCTGTGATGTCCATTTCTCAGGCATCATCCCGACACACATCTGTGGTGCCAAGACAGGCACACATTTGTGAAGCACAAGCTACTACTACTTTGTACGTGTAGAACGATTTGAAGGTTTGCAGCGTGAGCTAGTGCCACGTACATGCAGGCGCGAGCATAGAATGAAGGCCACGTGTCAATTATAAGTACGAAGACAGCTCCTCATAAGACCACATGCGTCACAACGAACAATTCAGCAAGACAGTACAACCCCTGAGAAGACGTGTTACTTTCCAATTGAACGTTCCAATTGGTCCGTCATTAAAGGTGTGCGTTGGCCTTACCTGCATGTTTCGCCCATATTCCTACCTACTTGCGCACACATGCAGCTGCGCAAGGCTTTCAAATAAATCAGACACTTACTATTCCTAAGGAAGAAATGCAGCTTCTTGTCGACTTCATCAGACAGTACCAGCATACCCTACGCAAAAAGGAAGAGCAAAGCAGCTGCTCACCAGTGACCATAATAATCCCATTGACAGGCACAGGAATCACAGGGTTCAAGGGGTCCACGGTTTGGCTGCTGCTGCTCCCCAGTGGCACCTCCATTACTGTCTTGTCCTGTTCAGGAGGCAGGAGGAACAAAGTGTGGGAGAAGTGTCGTTCTTGTTTGCGCTTGACTGAGTACTTATGCTCGCTAGCAAGTGGGTAGAATTGCGAGATAGTAGGTTAGAGAAAACAGCCGCAGACTTGCGTGTTCACATACCTGACTGCCACCGCTGATTACCCTGTGTCAGACGAGGAAGTGGGAGTGTGCTGACTATCTTTCAGACTCAATCCCACGTGCTTGCAAAATGTTTGCATAGAACAGCGCTCCTACTCCCTGACACGCACCTGGCCAGGTTGTCTGCTGCGCCCTGCAGGCTCTTCTGAAGGTTTCCTTGGTTAAAGAACGACACTGTTTGAATGAACCTGCCAAAGTCCCATGGCTGCTTGCCTGTGCGGTGCAGTAGAAAGAGTTATGCAGGTCCGAAAGGAACTCTCGCTGGTTTTGATCCACAAGTAATATACTTGGCTTAAATCAGTATCTACCTTCTGAAGCCCTGAGCGAGACTCCTCTGCGGGCTGCTGTTTCATTTCAAGCAATGTGATAGGTAATTGACAAGAAGAGCACGCGTTATTTTCCACGTATTCACTCAGGGCAGGACTGGGAGGATGGCGGACTACTTTGGCAGACTACTTTGGCAGACTACTAACCTAGTCTGTCTCTTCCCACCCTTGAGCACAAGCCCACTCGGGAGGTTTGGATGGCAGTTTGCTGGTGAAATTTGCGAGAGAGATGCATTTGGCGCGTTTATATTATCTATTATTGAATAGCTTATCTCTGCTTATTTTATTTTTATTTTTTGTTTGTCTATGCCTGCACTGGAGAAGCAGTCCACAAAGGAGTTTTTTGGAGGCGCAATCACTTGTAGTCTACCTGAAGCATACTTAGATGCCAGGTATGCATTGTTCAGAGCGAAGTTCAAGCTTGCATGATCACGTCAATTGACGTCAAACTCCCTTCCCTCTCTGTTCTACCTGCTAGATGAAACATAACAGCACTGCACCATGCGCAATCCTCTCCATCAGTTGTACGATCGCTGAGCTGAGAGAACACACACATTGCACAGAACACAATTGCTTACTTCTCTGAACCCCGGTTGTGTACCCAGCGACATCGGCCCTATCCCTGATAACCAGGAAGTCTGGGTGGATGGGGACAAGTCCCTGATCATTGAAATAGTGGAATTCCGTGCTGAGCTGCTGGAGGAGGAGGTGGGCAGGTAAAAACACCTTTCCATGTGTCAAAACGCATCCTTTGGTGCAATGGCCTGGCGTACAGTGAGCACTGTTTTCAAGCTTCTTGCAAGCTAAATTGCATTGCAAAAGACCTGTTTCAATACACGTGCTTGCAGGTTCTACTGGCAAGACCTGGTGACCGTGAGCGAGAGCAGCGCATCGAGTTTAGAGCACCAAGAAGAGCTGGGTGAGTGGAGTCTGAAGCGTATTAGATTGAGGAGGTAAATGGATCTAGGCATCTAGTTCTTGGCTGCTTGCATGCTTCATTTGATGTGGTTTTCTGCGTAGGAAAGGCGCCAAAGAAATGAACAGAACAAGATGCGCCTGCTCCCAAGATACGCTTCAAAGCCAATCTATAGTGCTCTTGTCAACAAACTGCCGTTGCGCTTGAAACTGCGGTTCAAGCACAATGTCGTAGGAGCTTTTGAAAAGCTTGCTCTGTTTAAGTTCCCGATAACCGTCCCTGTCAAGTGAAATCCATCCACGCCAACTGCTTGCACAAATAAGTGCATGAGCATTGTCGGCTTTTTATCACCACCGGATTGAGCAGCAGTTGCCCATACAGAAATCAACTCGTGTTTGTGGAGACAGTGCAGGCAAGGAACCAGCGTATGTTGAGGCTCGGGATAAATTCACGATGCTCTGCCTGCGAACACCCGTTTGTTGCTCTCTTGTGTTAAGGACCCCAAGAGCAACATGTGAGCAGAGCACTGTGTCCCTGGCTTCGTTACACAGGAGTAGCCCAGGATCTCCCAGGCATTCCATCTAGCAGCTGCTCTCACGCATACCTCGTCCGAGGCAGGCAAGTGTTGACCAAGAGCCGGCAACACCCTTCGCAAGGACGGCCCGTTGCCGTCTGGCTGGCTGTGCTGCGGCTGCCGACCGTACAAGCTGACCTTCTCTTAACTGCCAACTTCCCCAGCGAGGAGGGTTTAGAGCAAGCCTTAGAACAAGAGTTTATGGAGATTAGGACGTGCGAGCTGAAGGGTGTATTGAGAACGCTGCGTGTGCAGGACTGGTCATTGTTCGTAAACACTTAAGCCATTGACCTTGCGCTGTAAAACAAGGGTGACCGTTGTGAAACAAGGAATTTATGGATGGTAGAATGCTGTGACGTTTCACAAAAAATGAGTCCGCTCTAGCAACAACAAATTAATGTCTGGAAGCATTGAAGTACATGAGAGTTTTGATAGTGGTCTTAATATCTCAGTGATCGAGCTACGGTTTACATTCGGCATTGAGGAGCTTGTAGGTGTGTGGGCACATACGTACTCCCTTAATCTCGCTGAATGTGTTATCGCTACCAGTGTAGCCTTTCCTTTCCTTCCTTTGGTCAATCAGGGCAAAATCAGCGATACTTGATGTTTTGGATATAATTTTGCTAGGGTTGGCCAGGTCCGTATAGCTATATGCACCGTAAAAAGAAAAAACTACGCAGGCAGTGAAAGCCACTCCCCACAAAAATTAAGGAAAAGGAGCCATTTTGGTACCGAGTACCGTAAAGCTCCTCCACCGCAAAAAGGAAAGGAAAAATCAATGGGGATCAGCAGGGTTGCAGGCTTGGCCTGAAACCGGCTCCTGATGAGAGTTGATAACAGTATTGGAAAGGGCACGTTCAGTATGGACAAGTTTATGGACCGTATATAAGTCTAGTATGGACAAGTTTATGGACCGTATATAACCATATATTTGGTGATGTCCCTGCCAAAAATACTGTATATGCACCGCATATCCATGAATGTATATATGGTTCTGGCCAAATTTAAATAGTGCAAAGAAAGCCCACCGCAACAAAATTGGAAGAAAAGACCTAGTGAGATATATATATCAATTTCCAGCCGCTTGCTTCGCTAAGACAAATCAGCAAATGGATAAAACATCGTCCCCAAACCAAGTCTTCTAGCTAGACTACACACTCGCTCGCCCATCCAGCGGAGAAAGTGACGCTGCCTAGCATACTCAACTGAGTTGGCCATTAAAACTACAGTTTCTTACCCTGTTGGTGTGTAAAGGAGTACCTCAGTTTTGAAACAGAGGCTTTCTCAGTTGGTATGTAAAGTAAGGGACAAACTCCCAGTTTCTAAACTGTCAACTAGGCAATTTCTTCCGTTTCCCTCCCTAGGCCCTCAAAACTGCCAACTTCGCCAACTTCACCAACTTCACCAACTGAGGTGGTGAAGTTGCAACTGGCAACTTTCAGTTTCTAAACTGTCAACTGGGCAATTTCTTCCATTTCCCTCCCTAGGCCCTCAAAACTGCCAACTTCACCAACTTCACCAACTTCACCAACTGAGGTGGTCAAGTTGCAACTGGCAACTTCCAGTTTCTAAACTGTCGACTGGGCAATTTCTTCCGTTTCCTGATTGTCCGTCTCTCTCTGGAAGGGGTGGAACTGTAACTGAGCCCTGCCTGAGACGCTGAGCTAACCAGGTGCATGTTTGGATTTGTTGTGTGTGGTAGGTGCCATGATCTGGGTGGGGGGGGTAGTTGCTCTTGTGGCTTGTGTGGGGCGTTTTAGGTGGTGAGGGGATCCTAGGTTAGCCATTAGTAGCTGCCCGTCAACAGGGTTCTTCGGCCGTGTTAGCCTCTCTTTGCCGTGCTTCTATGCTTGCCGCTCTTGTCTCAACTGCAACAACTGCAACAACTGCAACAACTGCAACTCTGTGCGTCTTCCCCCCGTTTTTGTGTGTTTGGCGTCTCCTTCCATCCTCCTGGTTTTCTTCTGCGTCTTCTCCTGTCCTGCGCTCCCTCAACTATGTACTCTACTTGGGTCCTTATTTTTTCCTGGTTTCCTTTCCCTGGTTCTGGGTCTCCTTGAGCAGCTTCCTCTTGCTTTCTTCTTTGCTTGAGCCCTCCCTCCTCTTTTTGTTTTGTTGTCTGTCAGGTCCCTGCTGGGGGCCGTAGCTGTAACACCACCAAGATAAAAATAAAATAATTCCCTCCCTAGGCCCTCAAAACTGCCAACTTCGCCAACTTCACCAACTTCACCAACTGAGGTGGTGAAGTTGCAACTGGCAACTCCAAGTTTCCAAACTGACAACTGGGCTAACTCCTCACTACCAACTTTGTCAACTAAGTCTGCCAAGTTGCAATTGGCAGGAGAGCTTTTATGGCTTACCAACCGTATAGACGCTCTTCATCAAACCTAACTTGGTACAATGGGTACAATCTAGGCATTGTACTTTTGACAATTATGACAAGTGAGGTTCTTATGTCTCCTTCAAAAACCAGCATACCTAAATAAATATGCACATAAAAACCTAACCCTAACCCTAACCCTAAACCTAACCCTAATCCTAACCCTAAACCCTATCGAGCTACCAAAGTGCAAAGCGCACTAGGGTGCTTTTTCTAAGGTAAATACACAAGGGTGCTTTTCCTAAGCAACCGCTTCGCGGTTGCAATGAGTACTTGGGTGTGGAATTCACAAGAGCGCTTTTCCTCAGATATTTTAGTTGACATTGACAGTTTGGAAACTGGGAGTTGTCAGTTGCAACTTTGGCAACTCAGTTGGCGAAGTTGGTGAAGTTGGTCAAGTTGGCAGTTTCTGAGGCCCCGGGACTGAAATAGAGGAGTGATTGTCCAGTTGACAGTTTGGAAACTGGGAGTTGTCAGTTGCAACTTTGGCAACTCAGTTGGCAAAGTTGGTCAAGTTGGTCAAGTTGGCAGTTTCTGATGCCCCGGGATGGAAATAGAGGAGTGATTGTCAGTTGACAGTTTGAAAACTGGGAGTTGTCAGTTGCAACTTCGGCAACTCAGTTGGCGAAGTTGGTGAAGTTGGTGAAATTGGCAGTTTCTGATGCCCCTTGATGGGAAAAAAAGGAGTGATTGTCAGTTGACAAATTGAAAACTGGGAGGTGACAGTTTGAAAACTGGGAGTTGCCAGTCTGGAAACTGGGAGTTGCCAGTTGGCAAAGTTGAACCTGGGCGTTCCTAGATCCACCAGTTTAAAAAATAAACTGGCATTGTAAAGTTGGCAAAGTTGGCATAGTTTGGATGTTCAAAACTTCAGTTTCCAACCCCAAATTAGACAGCGACTGGGTCATCAAAACTGGGAGTTGTCAGTTGGAACTTTGGACCAGCGTCCCAGACCTGATCCAGCGCCCATCCAGCCAGTATAGCTTTCCATCTCAGCCGAGATTGTATCGCCAGGTTCACTAGTTACCCGCCACCCGGTATACAACATTTGACAGACGCGAGCTCCACATATTTAGTTTGTCTCGAAACACACAACACTTTTGCTCTTTCTCGACTTCATTTCCTCCGTGCATATAAAACATCTTTACTATGTTGTAAGTATCAGCCGGGCGTGGTCATACCTCAAACTGGATGGGCGAACTCGTCGTTTATTCAGTTTACTAAGGTTTCGACTCGCTAAGAATTTTAATTATTTTTGTAATGGTTTTAAGCTAACAACATACCTAAACTACTTCTTCAGGGCAGTCTTCCCTCAATGCAGATTCGCAATCAAGGGACCCAGCATGAGCAGAATGGCGCCATTCCTGACATTGAGATGAGCAGCACCCACCAGGCAGGAGTTGCGCAGGCGGCGCCGCCTGCCAGTCCGCCTGCCGGTCCAATCGCGACTGACGAAGACGGGCGTGGCAGGCGGAAAGGGGTCCAAGCTGGTCTTGCAGGAGCTGCCAGGTGATATAGTCTTCTCGTCCCCGGACACATGGCAGCAGCACAATTACCAGGAAACTGCAAACTTGACATTTTACTTCAGGCATCTCAAAGCCTTGACCTGGTCCTGTGGTGAATTTGCTGCTGCGCTGGCAGCACTCACTTACGGCGTTTCAGCTCTGGCAGCCAAGCTACTCATGCAACAGAACGTACGTAGCGGGGATTTTCTGCATTGTAGTCAAAGTGCACCACAGTAAGAGTAGCCTTCAGGTTGCATCTTTTTAAGTTTTTTAGGTTGCTACCTTTTAACATTTGCACACCGCAGTCTTGGATGACAAAAAAAAACACCCTTGCTATCAAGACAAACTTCTGGATGAACGCAGATTCCCACTTTTGAGATTCTCGGAGCAGCAGGGGTTGTGTCTGTGGTAAATAAGTGTGTGAAAGCAAAGTAATTTGTGCTGTTGCACTTGATGCAACAACGAGCTTTCTTGATTGTCAAAGGTTGTATGGATTCTGGTTTAATTGATTAAACACAGCCCAACCTGTTTACTCTAGGTTATTTGGGTGTCAATCGCACTTCCTGGAGGTCATTGTAGACTATGGAGTGACCGTCGCCACCTCCCATATATCAGTGAGTCTGAGGAAAGTGTCTTTAGTGACTCTGCTGTTTGGATTGAATCGTAGGCAACATCAAGCATGTTGTTAGGGCAGCAAATAAGTGAAGACCTTGACATTTCTGTGCGACATTATGTGGTGGTTCTGCTGCTACAGCAGAGGATGTGTAGGGTCCGTGGCTACTTGCACAATTTTAAGTGACCCTGTCGCCTTTTTTCTTTGCAGTTGGCAGAGGCCTGATTGGCAGCGCAGGAAAAGGGCTTTACTACTATTCTTTAGAGTACTTGGTAAGGATAGTAACATCTCAATACATTTTAGACCCGTTTCAATGATCTTTTGCGTGCGTGTAACGCACAAAACCTGCCGTTCAGCAGGCACTATGTGTTGACAAATATTATGCAGCAACAATGCTAACACCCGGTTTGACACTGGAATTAAAACACACATACACACACACACTACTACTTCTCCTATCTATTCAGCCACTGGGAACTGCGGTATCTTTGCATTTCCTGGTAAGGTCGTTCTTTTGAAGTGCATGCATGCTGTTAAGAGCCTAGTCTCTTTCTTCTTAGTAGACGCGGGAGCAGTCTTTGTAACCTGCGTGAGATCTCCCTCTTTGCTTATTCTTAGTAGATGCAAGAGCAGCCTTTATAACCTGTGTGAGATCTCCATCTTTGCTTATTCTTAGTAGATGCGGGAGCAGCCTTCGTAACCTGCGTGAGATCTCCCTCTTTGCTTTTACTTGTGCACTTTTATAGAAGGACACCCATACACTCTTCAAAGGCAGTGGAAGCTTCTGCGCCGGCTGTAATCAGTACTGAGCAGTCACTGTAACCATTACTGAGAGTCACTGTAGTTAGTACTGAGCAGCGCACTCTGCTCACACTAGCCAGGTATCCTCAACATCAGGGCCATCTCCGCCTTTATATCTGGAAACACCACCACATTGGCCGTAATTGATACCGGAAAAGTTATCTGGATCTGAATAATCTGTGACTAGGGTTGGCCAGATTTGTACACTTTGGGAATTCCCTGCTAGAAGTAGTGTATAGGTATACACCATTCCTGGTATATGTATGGTACTGGCCAACCCTATGTTCCCTGCTAGAAGTAGTGTATGTACACCATTCCTGGTATATGTATGGTATTGGCCAATCCTATGTTCCCTGCTAGAAGTAGTGTATATACACCATTCCTGGCATATGTATGGTACTGGCCAATCTTATGTTCCCTGCTAGAAGTAGTGTATATACACCATTCCTGGTATATGTATGTTACTGGCCAATCCTATGTTCCCTGCTAGAAGTAGTGTATATACACCATTCATGGTATATGTATGTTACTGGCCAACCCTGCCTGTGACCAACATTGCGCAATCTGGGAATCAAATGCTTTAAAATAGGGCGCAACTCAACGCTCGAGCAAATCAGGGCGCCCCCCCCAGCAGAAGAGCCTGTCTATAGTTTTGCATATAGCGACCATTACCAGCAACTTTTCCTACGCAGTCCGTGGTTCTGTATTCCGACTGTGTAATTGGTACGGTTTCCAACTGTGTAACCATGGTTCTGTATTCCAATTGTGTAACCATGGTTCTGTATTTCAACTGTGTAACCATGGTTCTGTATTCCAACTGTGTAACTATGGTTCTGTATTCCAACTGTGTAACCATGGTTCTGTATCCCAACTGTGTAACCATGGTTCTGTATCCCAATTGTGTAACCATGGTTCTGTGTTCCAACTGTGTAACCATGGTTCTGTATTCCAATTGTGTAACCATGGTTCTGTGTTCCAACTGTGCAACCATGGTTCTGTGTTCCATATGTGTAACCATGGTTCTGTATTCCAACTGTGTAATTAATGGAGCCGAGGGGCTGGCATTATGATCCAATCACTTTATCTGATACACCATACCTGCATTCACTGATGCAGAACCCGGCATTGGCGAGTCTAATAGGGTGGATCTTGCTCCGTGAGAAACTGGGACTGAGAGGGTTGTTGGGGGTGGTATGTAGTGGCAAAGACGATGCACATGATTGCTGTAATGTAGCCTGAGTTCAATATCCTTTCTTTTTGTCTTCACTTGTTCCGCTGCAATTATCCACAATTTCCCTGCGCAGGTGCTGAGTATTGTTGGTGTGTTTTTACAGACGCAGCCTCCGTTCTTGTTCCCAGATAACATTCAGGAGGCAGAGGTATGGGAAGGACCTTTTGTGGGGCGTTTTTCTAGTGTGAATTGCTTTTGCATACTGTTTGCTTGTACATAGTGTTTTTCTGTCAGTGTAGACCAAAGCTCCGATGCTGGCACCACCATCTAAGCCTTTCACATTGTTAAGCATGCTTCCACAATAACAAAGTCGAACAAGACAATTACTCGAAAATTAATGCAGTGCAAGTGCTGTGTGTATGTAAGTTCATATATCCTAAACAATTGTCCGGTGATTAATTTACAAGTCCTTTATATACCTAGTAAGCATGAACATAGAGAGGCATGCACTACCCCTGTGCATGCCGAGAATATCTGACACCCAACCAGGGTGAATAATACACAAGTTTATGAACTGCTGTAAGCATAATGCTGCCTCTTGTGCATGGATGCAGAAAACACGAAAACATTACGCAGGCAGTGAAAATAACTCCCCACATTTAATTCAAGGAAAAGGAGCCATTTTAGTAACGGGTACTGTTGAAATCCTCCACCAAAAAATAAGAAAAAGGTCAATGGGGATCAGGAGGGTTGCAGGCTTGACCTTAAACCGGCTCCTGATGACAGCGGGTTATAGTACATGAACAATGCATGATTGCAGCTACACACCTGATTTGATCCGAAAGTTGCACACTTGATCAGCAACTGGTTAGCTACTGGAATTGATTTCGGTATGAATGTAGCTCTTTGCGCGTTTGCTTGTGAGCACCTTAAGATGCACTTTCGATCATCAATCTGGTCAGCTGCTGTATTAGTTACAAAGTGATTGTAACTCTTTGCGCATTTTCTTGTGCATCTACACATTTGACCAGATCCAAAAACAACACACGTAACAGCCACGCACCTATGAAATCTATGTCATCAGTGGATGTTTCCAACTAAGTTCATATTTGTGTGTGTGTGCGTGTGTGTGTGTGTGTTACGTTCCTCAAGGAGTGGGACAGCGGAAAGATAATTGGCACCGCTGTAGCACTTGCAAGGTGAGTTTGATCTTGAAGGTGAGTTCAAGCTTGAGTTGTTTTAACTGAAGTAAGTCTCATGCTTTAATTCTAAGCCACGTGAGGGAGCCCCTTACTGTCTGCTCGTTTGGCTGCCGTCAGCAGGTCTTTCCCAAGATGCGCATTTTTGTACAAGATTATCATGCTTGAAAATAGCATGCACACTTCCATATGTTAACCATGACAAGGCACTTGTACCCTCAAAATCACAAGCGCACATTGGTAGGCAAAGTAGTGATGACAGTGATTCCATAAGAACACAAATAAGTCACTCCTTTTCCTTAATCAATGTGGGGAGTGTTTTTTACCGCCTGCGTAGGTTTTTCATTATATCTCAGCTTTCCGGCTCAAGCCTATTCAGAGCCAAGACCTGATCACATATCCAACCTATACTTTTTATCCATCCTCAATTTCAAATAAATGCTCCTTTTTCCCACCAACCTCAAAGCTCAAATTAAAATCTGCCCCTTACTGAACGTACCTCGCCCCTTGTGCGCCATGCCCCTCTTATAAGTTACAATGCACGCATCACTTTCTTTAACACAGTGCACTCTGTGCTCACAGTGCTTTTTTGTCACTCTCCAACACAGTGCACTTATTGTGTCGCTTTCTCCAACACAGTGCACTTATTGTGTCACTCTCTCTCTCTCTCCCTCTCCCTCTCTCTCTCTCTCTCTCTCTCTCT
>Ga0307960_1001561_pt1 | contig 13383 bp, 14 predicted proteins | sample OrgLakmetagen542_FD_201832 | JGI IMG/M metagenome (GOLD analysis project Ga0307960, IMG submission 201832) | Saline water microbial communities from Organic Lake, Antarctica - #542 | ecosystem: Environmental > Aquatic > Non-marine Saline and Alkaline > Saline | place: Antarctica: Organic Lake... | reverse complement strand
TTTGATCGCCCGAGCAGAGAGCCGGGGCGTTATCCGGTTCGATATTGTGGATAGACCTTCGGGTGCAACTGTGATTTGGGGCGGCAGAGGTGCTTGCTCAGAATACTTCTGCCGCGCAGACTCCTAGGGTTAAAGGTGTTGAGTTGATTAATGGGGCATCAAATGACAAGTAAGTTGAAGACTTTGAAATCGTTCGTTCGTCCTCATTATATGCTGCTGGCCATGGATAAAACTCCATTGCGTCTGGAGGAGGACGCTTCCCCGATTTTCATAATTGGATCCGGAAGGTCGGGTAATACTCTGATCCGACGGATTCTAACGGCTGGGCCAGAGTTATATATTCCGCCAGAAACGTATGTTTTAGGCCAAATTATCCGACGACATCTTTTCCAGCCGCGAATCAATTGGGAAGATTTGTGTCAATTGACTATAGGTACATTCGCAACTAGCGAAGACTCCCATATGTTTCCCACGTGCGAAATGCGGCCGCTTTTCGAAAAATTGATGGATACGCCTGTTACAGAGCGTTCGTTGGCGAGGATTGTGTGCGAGTTTTACAAGTATATGATGCAGCAGGCGAAGCCATTGGCGACAAGATGGGGCGATAAGACGCCCATGAACTCTGGCTCGTTACCCCAAATTGACAGAATGTTTCCGCAGGCAAAATACGTTCATATAGTGCGGGACGGGTATGACGTAGTCGCATCGTATCTCAATATGGGGCGCTACTCGTGCCCGCTGGAGGCAGCAGGGCGTTGGGTGCAGGCGACCAACGATTGTCATGCGTTTGCTGAGGCGCGCCCTCATCGCGTCATAGAAATTCGATATGAGGATCTATGCACCGATCCGGAACGCGTGACTACCCTCATGTGCAACTTTTTTAATCTCGCATATTCGAAACAAATGATTCATGACCAAGTTGACGCAGGAATGCTCGGTGATATTGACAAGAGGGCTCATTACGCGAACGTCACGCAGCCAGTTGGGACTGCATCAATAGGAAAAGGCCGAAGAGAGTTGGGCAGTAGCATAGTCAACGAGTTGCGCCCTATTCTGTCAGATCAGATGGCCAAGTTAGGTTACACTTAGCACCGTTCTTTGTATTCTGCTTTTCTGGATAGGATCGCCCAAATAATGCAAACGTTTTTGTTTGCAACAGCTACAGTAGCAATTGAACATTCTTTCTTGTCCGTCAATGCCCATGCGCTTTGCGAGATGCTTTTCCCAGCAGAAGTCTTGGCCACGGTTCGCTCACCATGTATCAAGAGCATTCTAAGGCAAGTATTACTCCTTTTACTGATACCGGCCATTCGTGAGCCTCTCTGGGCTTCCGGCCCGATGTAAAGTCGAAAATTCGTAAGCGCCAATAAATCCGCACCTGTAGCTGACGCCCGAGTTTCGCCACACTGATTCCTGCTCTCAAATAGAGGAGGAATCCGATGACTACCCCTGATTTACACCAGTTCTGGCAACAGACTTTGTCGGACTGGCAGGCCTCGGGCCTGTCCGGTGCGGCCTACTGCAAACAAGAGTCCCTTGTTTACCACCGGTTTGTCTACTGGCGGCAGAAGCTGACCGGCAGCGAGGAGCCCAGCAAAGCTGTTCAAGCTCGATCTGGATTCGCTCGCGTGGCCCCGGTTCCGGATGCCGGAGCCGGTTTGACCGTGTCACTGCCCGGCGGCATATCGATCACCGGCCTGCATACCGGCAACATTGAGTTGCTGGGCGCGGTGCTGAGACAGCTGTGATGCGTAACCGCTACCTACGCCCTTCCTGGGATCTGCCGGAGATCTATCTGTACCGAAAGCCCATCGACTTCCGCAAGCAGGCGAATGGCCTGGCTCTGCTGGTGGAGCAGGAACTGGGCCACAGCCCCTTCTCCGGAGCCCTCTATGCCTTCACCAACCGGCAGCGGAACAAGATCAAGTGCCTGATGTGGGAGGACAACGGCTTTGTGCTCTATTACAAAGCCCTGGCTGAAGAAAAGTTCAAATGGCCGGGGCCTGCGGATGAGCTGATGCCGCTGACCGGTGAACAGATCAACTGGCTGCTGGACGGCTATGACATTACCCTGTTGCGAGGCCATAAAACCCTGCATTACGAGAGTGTTGGATAGCCCTTTTATATCACTTTTTAGGTGTGCCATGGCGTTGTTTTTGCTATAATTTCGTCATGAAAACAACGCCTGATAACGCCTCCTCAGCTCCCGATTTCAGTGGTCTCTCCGCCGCTGAAGTGATGGCTGTTATCGGCGACCTTCAGCAACAACAGCCCTGAGCAAGCTGGCGACCTGGGCGGAGAACCAAGGCATTGTCCTGGCGTTTATCCAACCCGGCAAACACCAGCAGAATGCCTATATCGAACGCTACAACCGCACGGTTCGTTATGATTGGCTGGCACAGTATCGGTTCGACAGCACCGAAGAAGTCTAGGATTAATGCCACTCGCTGGCTCTGGCACTACGATCACGAGCGACCCAATATGGGACTCGGAGGGATCACCGGTATTACCCCAAAGGCACGGACTTCTCGAAACTGAGTCAGTTCGCACTCAACCAAACAGTTGATGAACTGAATTCCCGTCCCAGAAAACGCCTGGGATATCGCACACCGGCAGAGGTATTCTGGGGCGAGTACTCAGGTGCCCTCAAAACAGCCAGTGCTGCACTTATTACTTGAACTCAGGATTCAGACAAAGGCAAAAATAGCTAATATGTCATTTCATCTTATCAACTATTTCCTCTAAAATTAGTTTCGCACCAGCATTTGATAAATGGTCATCATCTCTATAAAGAATTGAGCCATCTTTATATGTTATACAGCGCCCTGGCTGAGTTGTGTCGCACAGCATTTTTTCCGGATATACCCTATACAAATTGCGATTCTGTCCAATTTTATCTAACGCACGCGTCGTCCTTTTGTTACGCTTCTTGAAAACTTGAAAACTTGTAGACGCTATCTTTCCATCCGATAAGGATTCTGAATTAATAAGGTTGAACTTGCTTATATAATCAGGAACATTCCAGCCAGCCTCTGGTACAGGATATATCAGAATAACTTTTTTGCCCCTATCCAAAAGGTATTGCACTGATTCTTTATAGGCCCTAGCAATTAATTTTCGGTGACTGTAATTTTCGTGCACTAGATATTTTCCATTTTCGACTATATCTAGTTGAGGTTTCCGTCCGTGCTCGACTCCACCTTCCTTGTTGTCAAAACGAACGCCCTCCATTCCAAGAGTCCATCTAGCAGAGAGTATTACGTACTCTACTGCAGAATTATTTACGATATCCTCGTAAACTTTTTCATTCCGTTCGTAACAGGCTTTTCTGTCAGGATTGTCGGCTCTATAAACGCCCTTGACTGGTGGGCATGCAGACGTGGCTGCAAATAGTAATCCATAATCAGTTTTCAAAAACGCTTTTTTAGCCTCAAACATTAGTGCTTGAGCATGAGAGTCACCGTATAGAAATGCAAATTTTTCCTGATTCGGCACTAAAACACAGTAAATACGCCCTTGCGATGACTTCGCTTCGACATTACCACATAAATTTTCGCTAAAATTATTTTTCTTCGCTCGATCAACAGCTTCAGATAGCTTTGCATTTACCCTAAATTTGTATCCATCTGAATAGTGCCCAATCACTCCAAAAGCGATAAAAAATAATGAGCCGATCAAAACAAACAAAAAAATCTGGTTCCGTGAAAAAGTTTTACGTTCCCTAAAAGGTGCTTCTATATACTTCCAGCTAATAAAGGCTAAAATCAGTGAAATAAGGGATAAAGCAGCGAATAGTAGGCTGGATGGCTCTTGAAGACTCCTGTGCCTTACAAATACGAAGAGAGGTTGATGCCAAAGATAGGCGCTGTAACTTATAAGTCCAACACCGACCAAAGCTCTTGATCCGAGAAATTTACCTGAATATGTCTCTTTAGAAGAAAAAACGATTATTAAAGCGGTGCCGATCGTCGGAGCGAGAGCGTAAAGACTAGGAAATGGTGTATTTTCATCAAAAACTAAAACTGCATAGACTATAAGTGCTAGTCCAAACCAGCTTAGTAACTCGCCGACTAAGGTTCTTGATAATAGCGACCTCATAGCAGATTTTCGATAGAGAAAATAAAAAGCGATGCCAGCTCCAATGGCTAATTCCCAAGCTCTCGTTGGTAATAAGAAAAAGTTTGCATTTGGTTCATTAAACGCAGCCCAGTGAGATATAGAAAGACTTGCTAATGAAATTATAAAAAAAGAGCCTAAAATCCAACGTTTTCCAAAATGCCAAATTAACATTAAATATAATGGGAATAATACGTAATACTGTTCCTCAACAGCCAGGCTCCAGGTATGTAATAGTGGCTTAAGTTCATTTTCTACTCCCCAATATCCTGTTTCCTTCCAGAATAATATGTTTGAAGAAAAAACAGAGACAGCAATCAGACTTTGGGAAAAATCCTTCATATGAGAGGGAAGCAACCAAAACCATGACAACATCGTTGATACCAGAATGACCAGAAAGAGCGCTGGGATGATTCTTCTTGCTCTCCTTTCATAAAAATTTACAAGCGAAAATTCCTTTTTCTCTATTTCAGACAGGATAATTGTTGTTATCAGATAGCCACTGATTACAAAGAAGACGTCGACACCAACAAAGCCACCGCTGAAATTGTCAAATCCAGCATGGAATAAAATAACTGGGATTACTGCAATAGCTCGCAGTCCATCTATTTCCTTTCTGTAGTTCATTCTCGTTCAAATTCCTACTTAAAGGTATAAAATATAAACCTGTTAAACGTTCCTGTGTGTCCTGCCAGGACTACGACATGCTTGGCATAGCGCCTGCCATAGTTGGCCGAGTGAAGCCCGACACACAAACCGCATGGACTTCCCCCAATAAAATGGACACGCCCCACTATTTGATTCCTTCGAACTCTATCGGAGTCCGGTAACCAAGGCTACTGTGCAGCCGTAGGCTGTTATAAAAGCGCTCAATGTAATGGTAATCCCCCCATTTTTAGCGGGGCTCAAAAGTAGACCTCAGGCGATCATGGCCAACTTCTGTTGAGGGGTGATCCCTCCGAGTCCCATATTGGGTCGCTCGTGATCGTAGTGCCAGAGCCAGCGAGTGGCATTAATCCTGGACTTCTTCGGTGCTGTCGAACCGATACTGTGCCAGCCAATCATAACGAACCGTGCGGTTGTAGCGTTCGATATAGGCATTCTGCTGGTGTTTGCCGGGTTGGATAAACGCCAGGACAATGCCTTGGTTCTCCGCCCAGGTCGCCAGCTTGCTCAGGGCTGTTGTCACATCGAATAGAACGCAGTTTGCCCAGACACTCAATGATCTATTCCAAGGACCGGATAACGCGCTCTGCCGGAAGCGAGAAGTCCACTTCGATGCCAAGGCCTTCGCGGTTAAAATCATCAATTACATTCAGAAGTCGGTAACTGCGACCGTCGTTGAGCTGGTCGTGCATGAAGTCCATCGACCAACTGTCATTGATCATTTCCGGCACAGCCAGTGGCTCCGGCTTTTCACGAACCAGGCGTTTCTTGGGCTTGATCCGCAGATTCAGTTCCAGCTCCCGATAAATCCGGTACACCCGTTTATGGTTTCAGCCAAAGCCTTTGACGTCTCTCAGGTGAAAAAAGCACAGGCCGAAGCCCCAGTTCCGCTGATTGTGGGTCAGTCGGATCAGCCAGTCCGCGATCTCGGCATTCTCGCTGCTGAGCTTTGCACGGTAGCGATAGCAGGTCTCACTGATGCTGAACATCCAGAAAGCCAAACGAATACTGACGTGCTCCTCATTAACGGCTTTCTGCACCATCTCACCGCGACGAGACGGCTTTACCACTTTTTTCGATGGCTTCCTTGAAAATGTCCGACTTGAGTCGCTCTTCGGCATACATTTTTTTGAGCCCGCGGTTCTCGTCCTCCAACTCTTTAAAACGGGCCATCATGGACGCATCCATGCCACCGAACTTGGCGCGCCATTTGTAAAAGCTGGCGCTGCTCATGCCGTGCTAACGGCAAAGTTCCGGAACCGGCACACCGTTCTCGGCTTGCTTGAGGATCGACAGTATCTGGCCGTCGGAAAACGTGACTTCTTCATGCAGAATCTCCCTGCGTGTAGCTTACGGAAAATTCTACTTTTGATCACCGCTGTTTTTCGGGGGGATTACCCTTACAGCTGAGGAAACCTTAAAATACTATCCGGGATTAGTTGACCACTACATTTCCCGCTGACTCGGCTATCAATCAGCGAATTACTCCAAGCTTGAACATCCGCCTTGTCATCATCTTAGCTGTGAATTGTTAGAACTCTAAGAATTTATCATTGATTCAAAATATTGTTGCTTCTTTCTGCTGGGTTCGAATTGGATCATATACTCTATATCGAAGGACAGGTCTTCCCCGAAATATTTTTCTAATTGAGTTCTAATTAAATGTTCAAATGTTCGATTCGTTTTACCTTCAATATAAATTGTGACGTGACCTTTTTGCTCTTGAATTGCCTTGTAATTTATCAATAGATTCTTCTCTAGAGCTAAATTTTTGAAAACATAGTAGAAAGTAAGTGCCGGGTATTCTTTTAAGTGCCCTAAAACGGTTGTGCCTTTGCGCCCTTGTATTTCTCGAAGCACGGGATGAGCACGTCCACAATCACAAGCTCTGTCATCTAGAATAATTGAATCTCCTAAGTTATATCGTATTATAGGAAAGGAAAGCGACGCGAAATTTGTAACAATAGCTTCGCCTTTTTCATTTGTATCTATATGGAGATTTTCGATGTTAACATGCATGCTGCCATGGGGGCATTCAAAAGCAATTAACCCAGATTCAGCTGCGCCGTATTCGCTTACCATTTTAGAGCCAAATGCATTTATACATTCACGATGATATATGTCTAGTATCATCTCTGATGTACCTTTGATCATTTTAAGATTCGGTATTTGCAAATTATTTTGGTTAATTGCTTTTGCAACTTGGTATATCATGGAAGAGTAGCCGCTTAGAAAGCTGGCGTTTGTCAATTTCCTGGCAAAGCCTTCTATCTCTTTAGTGCTGTAGCTGAAAAGCCGAAAGCGATTTTGCAGAGCGTCAAGTGTTTTTACTTTGAGTGCCTCGGACTTTGCAATATTGTAACCCCAGAGATATCCGTTTTTATCCCACGGTTTTACGTCATACCAATCATAAGACCTCAGCATTGTCGCACGATTTAATGAGTCCCATTTTTCGTCCCTTTTAAAACTCAATGCTGCACCGGACGTTCCCGACGTTTCTGCGATAGATGACCTTAGCGAACTATCATTGGCGTGTATTTCTTCATTGTGTTTAATAAGTGTTTCTTTTTTTACTTCTGGGATTTTTATAATTTCAGATATATCTTGAATTTTCTTTGGGTCAAAGCCAAGTTTAGTAAAGAGTCTGGAGTAGTAATCGGAATATTGCTTGGTATAACTTAAAAATTTCTCGCAATTCTTTAGTTGTAGTGTCTCCAATTCTTCCTTGGACATCCACTCAGTCTGCTTCAGGGCATCGTAACTCGGCCACAAAGACGGATTTCGGATTCGTGCCGCATTCTCAAATATAGCTCTCGCTAGTTTCCTATTCATTTTACCACCGTTGCCTTTTTATCAACGGACTTCCCTTTTATTAATCCGGAGATTAATGCTGAATAGTTTCGGCCGATGTTCTTGTATGAGAAGTTATCTTTTATAAATTTGGGCCCGTTAATGGTTAACCTGTTACACATTTCACTGTCGGAAAGAATTTTTTCAACCTGATCGACGTAGTCTTTCGGAGAGCTTGCAAATAGTACATGTCTATTTGGTTCTACAGCGATCCCTTTGCATGAGAAGTTTTGCGCAATAAGGGGAACACCGACCGCAAGGGCGTCGAGTATTTTAAGCTTTGTTCCCCCTCCATCTCTGATGGGGCAGATATATGCGGTCGCATCCCAGAGGTATGGGCGCACATCGTCGACAAAGCCATGCACTACAAAATTTGGGTCTCGTTCGCTGAGGTCAATAAATTTTTTTGGTGGGTTTCGGCCTACAAGTGACATGCGAATACTTGGTATTCGGGATTTAAGTTCCGGCCATATTTCATCAACGAAATAATTCATCGCGTCTAGATTCGGGTACCAGGATAACCCCCCTGCGAACACCAGGTAAGAATATGATGGGGTCGGCCGGTCATTGGGTCGGGGATAGAAGTAATCAATGTCAACGCCGTTGGGGACTACATCGACACTACTTTTCGGAGAAATTGTATTAAGCTCCCTCGCATCATCTTCCGAACAGGTAATATTCAGATTAAAAGATGGGCATAGTTTTTTCTCCGCTGATAGAAGCCTCTGGGCCTCCATCTGGAAATACAACTTTTTGATTATGTTTTTTTCATTTCTGCTTCGGTCTACCAACATCCTGGATTCGATATTATGATGGTTTAGAACTGCTGGGGTATCAGTTACCAAATGCCTGTAAACACCCAAGCTTATGGTATCGAAGTGTACAGCGTCAAAATCTTGGTCTGCGATAAAGGCCTTTATTTGGTTCTCTGCTTCCGTACTTTGTAGCCAACTTTGAGTGTATGACCGGTTGGTAAGCAGAGATTTTAAAGCGACGTAGTGCTTTCCAAAACTGTGCCGACTGTATGGAATATCGGTTACCTGAATTTTACGAGTGTAGGGTTCCAGGCCCCTTAATGCTTGTGATAGCGGATCGGGTGTATCTGGAAAGCTGCTTTTGAGAAAAGTTTCTTGATTAAAACAAAATAAATATACATCAAAATCTTTCGATATTTCGCGCAATAAATTGAATGATCTCTGGAGAACTCCTCCTTTTGGTGGGTATGGCACGAGGTGTGAGAGCCAAAGTAGCTTTTTCCTTTCCATCCTTTTTGTCCCTTCAGTCTTCTGTAACCTTGCTCACGAATACCGAGGCAGCTTCTGCATGTTTCTGCCTGGGTTAATGATGTCCAATGATAACAGAAGAGCAATTGGGGGTACGAGTAAGATTGAGATTGGTCGATTTCTGGCCAGGTGTCCTGCGAACCCAGTCGGGCCAACTGTTCAGAGGAAGCTTTTGCCTGCAGTTTTAAAAGGAACTTGTCCAAAATCCGGGGTAGCCAGAGCCATGGTGTTCTAGTAAAACAAGGGGTATTAACTGGGTCTGACGCCATTCCCGTTTGGGAGGCATCAACTCGGACGTGTTTGAGACGATCTTTTTTTTAGCGTGAGGATTGTCACGCCTTTGAGTGTTGGCGGCGCAAGTGCGAAATTTGGCACTCATATTAAAGTTCAAAGCTGAGTATCAGCCCGTTCGTGAGAGATTAGGAAAATGCAAAGTTCAGCGAAAAAGAAAACCTATCTTTTTGTATTACCCTGGCCTTTAAACGCGATAGGGGGAGTTAATCAAGTTGTGATTAATTTGGCCCGGGAAATGGAAGCAACTAATGAAATTTTGCCGCTAGTTCTTATACATGAATGGGACGCAACTCATCCAATTTTTGAGGATGTTCATGGTATTAAAACAGTTCGCTGGCGAATTCGATCTTATCATGAGGATATGGGGTTGAAGGATAGTGTTATGTTTTGTCTTTGGCGTTTCCGGTTCGCCTATAAGTTTCGAAAATTCTGTAACGATCATAGTGTTGTTGCCGTTAATTTACACTTTCCTGGGCTACAAGCTTTCGCAATAGAACGGGTGCTTAAAGGGCTCTCAAGAAAGATACCTTTAATTTTGTCGTTTCATGGTTCCGATGTTGGTGGTATTTCGTCGGCAAGTAAAATGCAAACAGCTCAGTGGGGGAAGTTGCTGTCAAATTCTAATAACAAGGTTGTTGTTTGTTCCAATGATCTTGGTAAGCGGCTTGTGGACGCGGCAGGTTGCGATATACCTTATTTCGTTATTTACAATGGATTAAATGTGGATTCCTTCTGTTCAATGGCCGACGAGTCGACTTCCGATGGTGACCGGATGATTTTGAATGTAGGAAAATTTGATGAGATTAAAGGGCAGGATGTCCTGATCAACGCATTTTCTGAGATAGCTAGTAAGTATAAGAACGTGAAGCTGGTTTTAGTAGGAGGCACCGGTAAAGCCTTACCCAGGTTAAAAGCTCTATGCGTTGAAAAAGGTATTGATAACAGCGTGGAATTTTATCCTGATATTCCGCACAGAAGAGTTTCCAATTTTTATAAAAAAGCGACAATTTTTTGCTTTCCAAGCAGGAGAGAGGCGTTCGGAATTGTATTGTTGGAAGCCGCAAGCTTTTCGGTTCCAGTAATTGCTTCACGAGTTGGTGGTATTCCAGAGTTAGTGTCTGACGGAGAAAATGGCATGCTTTTCACCCAGGATAATCAGAGTGAATTGGCACGCTGCATCAAGGTTCTTCTTGATGATCCTGTTGCTGCCCAAAAAATGGGAGAACGCTTGTCTGAACATGTAAAATCTAACTTTTCGTGGGCTAGTGCTTTTAAAAAATACTTGGATCTACTGGAAAACGAAAATGCTGAGAGGCAGATTTAACATCAAAAGCTCCACTGAGACTCATGATTTACAGAGTCAAAAATATTTCAAAGCTTTCTGGCATTTTGAGATTTTCCGCTTATTGGCTGCCGTTTACGGTCCTAATTTTGGTCGGAACGAGATAGGTCCCCAGGATCTTTTTTATTGCCTTTCGTTCTGAGCTAGAAAAAACGACCCATTGATAGATGAAGATGTAAATGCAGAACATCGGAATGCTCAGTAGAAAAGTGGTTAGGAAGCCATACTCTATATTTGTCTGTTTAAGGGCATACCACAAGGTAATCTGCGCTGGAATAACAAGCAATAACCTCTTAATTATTTGAAGCTGAATGTCAAAAACAGAAATTCCCCAAGCTTTCTGTACAAATTGGGGGATAAAGAAAGATCGTCCTATTACCAAGATAATACAAATGGCCCAGCCTACTGCGGTTAATCCACCAATCTTGGCCGCTATTATTGTTGCGATCGTGAGCGCTATACCTTCCAGGACTTCGTATCGGGAATAAGTTTTATGCTTGGCCAGGGCAACGATCAGTTGAAAGGAAGGGTAGTGCAGAAGAACAACGAAGTAACCTATAGCCAGAGGGACTAATGTGTAATAGGCCGCATCATAGCCGTCGCCTATCCAGAATAGAATAAAGGGCTGGCCGAGCGCGATAATGCCACCTGCGAGACATGACGCGGTTAATGTCGAAATTTTAAGAGTAAACAGGTAGTTGGTATTCAGCTCGTCATTTTTCCCTTCGCCGAACAAGCGTGTGAATGAGGGTAGAAGTACACCCAGCAGAGCTGACTGTAGCTGAGCAAGGTATTGGATTAGCTGCGTTGCAATCTGGAAAACAGTCACTGTGCCGATTGATAGGACGCCCGCGACTGCAAAGTGTGGCCCCCGCTCGCGAAGTTTGCTGCCGATAAACATAACAAAACTGTGAAAACCAAAGTTCACAAGTTCCGCCATGTTTTCCTTCGATACGTGGTGAAGCCTGGGAGCGATCCAGGGCGCTTCGCGTTTTGCAGCTCGTAGGATGATTAAGTGAGAAATCAGATCATAAAGCACAGTGATTAATGCCAGATTAATGACGCTGGGATCACTCTGAAATACAAGAAAAATAGTCAGCGCCCGGAACACCGATTTGACTATGACGGTACTCGCCTGAATGTCGAATCGAAGGTAGGCTGTGAGGATTCCGTAGTAGGCATTCATCACAAAATGAATGGCGAAGGTGCAACCCATCACGAGTATGATGGTTCGGAAAACATCACTGTCTTCAGGGTTATCGAAGAACAGGTCTGCGCTGAATGCAATTGCAACGCTGGCGATCACCGCTATAAGTGCGATAAATGTATAGATGAAGATCGAATTGGACAGAATTTGGTTTAAACGAGTTTCATCCTGCTGCCCAAGCGCGTGTGAAATGTATCGTTGGGTAGCGCTGGCCAGTCCGAAGTCGAACACGCCGTAGAAACCCAAGGTGCTGGCAACCAGTATCCATAAGCCGTACCAGTGATCGCCGAGCGTTCGGATCAGAAATGGCATCATCAGGAATGAGATGGCCATTCCAATAATGAGGGCACCGACGCGGAGTGCTGAACCCGTTAGTAGCTTTCTACTGCTCATTGTGTATACACGTTTTTTTGTGTCAGTACTTCGACAATGCGTGTTGAAGCATGGCCATCACCATAAGGGTTATGGGCTCGGGACATCGTCACGTATAGGTCGTCATCTGTCAGAATCTGCTCGATGGTGCTCTCGATTTTTTCCCGGTCTGTGCCGACCAGTTTTACGGTTCCTGCTTCGACGGCTTCCGGGCGCTCCGTCACTTCACGAGTTACTACAACCGGTTTGCCAAGCGATGGGGCTTCCTCTTGAATACCACCCGAATCTGTCAGTACCAGGTGGCTTTGATCCATAAGCCAGATAAAGGGAAGATAATCTGCAGGCTTGGTCAGGATAATGTTGGGCGAATTCCCAAGTTGCTGGGCGACTGGTTTTTGCACGTTAGGGTTAAGGTGCACGGGGTAAACAAACAGCCAATCCGGGTGGTTTTTTGCAAGGTTGTGGATGGCCTGGCAGAAATTCAGAAATCCCTGGCCGAAATTTTCACGTCTGTGGCCCGTAATCAGAATCAGTTTACCGGTGTTGCCTGTTACCTTGTTGACCAGTGGTTCTCCCAGTCTGGTTGTCCAGAACTCTGGTTCGTAGCTTGCAAGAGTTGATCTCACCATCAGGAGGGCATCAATCACAGTGTTCCCGGTCACCCATATTTTTTCCCTGGCAACGTTTTCTCGAAGAAGGTTTTGGCAGGCTGTTTCAGTAGGTGCGAAATGCATTTCGGTGAGGCGGCCTGTCAGGCTTCGGTTGGCTTCCTCTGGGTAGGGTGCGCGCATATTGCCGGTTCTTAGACCGGCTTCCACGTGGCCTACAGGCACATTCGCATAGAAACCTGCCAGAGCGGCCGCAAACGATGTAGTGGTGTCGCCGTGGACCAGGATGATATCGGGTTGCGCTGATTCAATGACTTCCCGCATTCCCAGCAGCACTCTGGATGTTACGTCGTACAGGTCCTGGTTCGGTTTCATTATGTCCAGGTCGTACTCCGGGGAGATTCCGAAAAGTTCCAGAACCTGGTCGAGCATTTCCCGGTGTTGGGCGGTTACGGCGACAACGCTTTCAAGATCAGGGCTTGCCTCAATCGCTTTGACAACAGGCGCCATTTTGATGGCTTCCGGTCGTGTTCCGAAAACAGTTAAAATTCGCTTCATGGTTAATTCCTAGCGTACTGCACCCCGGGTATCGATCAGGATCTTTTCTTTCATATCGGACGCTTTAAGTCCCCGGAATTGTTTGTG
>Ga0307960_1001559_pt1 | contig 13392 bp, 16 predicted proteins | sample OrgLakmetagen542_FD_201832 | JGI IMG/M metagenome (GOLD analysis project Ga0307960, IMG submission 201832) | Saline water microbial communities from Organic Lake, Antarctica - #542 | ecosystem: Environmental > Aquatic > Non-marine Saline and Alkaline > Saline | place: Antarctica: Organic Lake... | reverse complement strand
TCTCTCTCTCTCTCTCTCTCTCTCTCTCCTCTCTCTCTCTCTCTCTCTCTCTCTCTCTCTCTCTCTCTCTCTCTCTCTCTCTCTCTCTCAAGCACACATGCGCCATTACGAGATAAAATTAAGACCTCTACATCCTTGGTGCTTACACACCTCCATAACACCTACAAACACACACGCGCATGCACTACACACACACACACGTACACACACACGCACACACACACACATGCACACACACACGTACACACAACACACACTCTACACACAACTCTACACACAACTCTACACACAACTCTACACACAACTCGACACACTATACACTATACACACTACACACTATACACTCTACACACAACTCTACACACAACACACACACATGCACACACACATGCACTATACACACATCCCCGTACAAGCTGAGACTCATTGTGCAAACCTGCATTTGCTCATACACACAGCCTCAGGTAACGGCCTCTCAGCGCATTCTCCGTCAGCACCAACTTGAGGCACACACGCGTGCACATACACACACACACGTACACACACACGCGCAAACACACGCACACGTACACACACACGCGCACACACATACTCACACACTCAAACACACAAACATACATATACACACACACACGCAAGCGAACATACAGGAACAGATTCCAGCCCTGCCAGCTTGCCGCACACCCTCCCTCACCACCAGCTTTGAGGCACACATAGAAACACACACATGCACACACACACACACACACTCAAACATACAAACAAACATGCACACAAACGCGCACACATACAGGCACAGATTCCAGCCCTGCCAGCTTGCCGCACACCCTCCCTCACCACCAGCTTTGAGGCACACATAGACACACACACATGCACACACACACACACACTCAAACATACAAACAAACATGCACACAAACGCGCACACATACAGGCACAGATACCGGCCCTGCCAGCTTGCAGCACACCCTCCCTCACCACCAGCACCATGGCTCCCACCTAGGAGGATCGCACACATGCTGTGGCCCTGCAACTTCGACAGCTGCCCTTGCTGAGCTAGCAAGGTGAGGTGTTTTGCAGCTTCTTAGAGTGTCGTCTGCAACTTTGACAGCCGCCCTTGCTGAGCAAGCAAGGTGAGGTGTTTCGCAGCTGCTTAAAATGTTGTCTGCAACTTCGACAGCTGCCCTTGCTGAGCAAGCAAGGTGAGGTGTTTTGCAGCAGCTTAGAATGTTGTCGCAATCTTGCAATCTTGACAGCTGCCCTTGCTGAGCAAGCAAGGTGAGGTGTTTCGCAGCTGCTTAAAATGTTGTCTGCAACTTCGACAGCTGCCCTTGCTGAGCAAGCAAGGTGAGGTGTTTTGCTGCTGCTTAAAATGTCGTCTGCAACTTTGACAGCCGCCGCTATTGCTGAGCAAGCAAGGTGAGGTGTTTTGCAGCTTCTTAGAATGTTGTCTGTCTTGATGAGCTACCTCTAGCCAACAGCTTGATCTAGATAAATTACATCAGACCAATATGAGTAATGATGCATGCCACTCCAAGCTGGAACAATGCGTTTTCTTGATCTTTTCCAATATGAGTGATTGAGTAATGAAGCATGTCACTACGAGTCATAACAGTTCAGTCTCGACCTATACTAATCAGTAGATCCAAGATCACAGTAATCAGTAGATCCAAGTTTACAATAATCAGTAGATCCAATTTCACATTAATCAGTAGATCCAAGTTCACATAATCAGTAGATCCAAGTTCACGATAATCAGTAGATCTAAGTTCACATTGATCAGTAGATCCAAGATCACTAAGAGTCATAACAGTTCAGCCTCGACCTATCTTAGTCACTACGAGTCATAACAGTTCGTTCTCGACCTATCTTAATCATTAGATCCAAGTTTACAAGTACCAAGACAAGTAATTTTCATTCTGAACATCATGCCTGATTGCAGGTTGTGACTCACACCCTCTGTGCTGTGGTACCTTTTGTAGGGTTGGCCAGAACCATATGGTTACAGTGTATATACGGCGTTGTTGGCTGGGATATCACTGATTATACGGTAATATACGGTGTATATATACCAGAGGGGGTTATCTGGGCAAAAGCCAAAACATTCTCCTTTTTGCATGAAAGGTGCAACTACTCACACGTCACTTCATCAAATTGGACCCAACCTAGCTTTAAACTGATGCTGACTTTATCCGAGCAGTCCGAGCATGTGCTCAGATGTATACAAGTCGCCCTGCGTACAGAATGACAGGACTAGAAGCTCATGTCGTGCACTTGTACCCTAGATGGGTGCTTTCCAGGGGGAATGGCACATTAATTTGCATTCTTCGTCAACCACTTAGTATTTTTGCCCCTTTTCTTGCAATGATCTTGATTTATTGTAAGGGATTTAAAACACTAAAATTCACCAGGTTTGGTGCGCTGGCTGGTCAGATACGACTTATGGCTGCTCAAAAAGTAGGGTTCACGCTGCGGCCGAATAGGTATGGGCCCCCTATTTTGCAGGTTTCAAGCTCAGCTGCATTGCATATCAGAGCTGAGCTCGAAACCTGCCAATTAGGGGAGCCATACCTAGGAGCATGCAAAAAACGTACCATTTTTTGGCCTCAGATAACTCCCCCCTGTATATATACAGTTCTGGCCAACCCTTAAAGGTCCTTTGTAAAATAAATGTGTGCATCCTGGATCACCCCAGAGTGCACCATACTCTTAAATAAATTTGTATAAAATTATTTATGTATAGATAAAATAAATTGTTGCATCCTGCATCACCCCGAGTGCACCAAACTCTCGAATTTATTAAATAAATTTATTTATGTATAGAAAATAAATTGTTGCATCCTGCATCACCCCAAGTGCATTATACTCTCAATCCTATTTCCTACATTGCAAATGTAGCGAGCGTCACAGAATCACAGCTGCTCTTAGCGGCGCTCTGACTCCCCTAGATTGTGCATGCTGTTCCGCTTCAGTGTAGCTTGTTTCCAACCTTGTGTTGCTCTTTTAAACTTGTATTATTTTCTTTGCAGGCAGCGAAAACAGAACGCCACACGGCTTGGAGCTGCTGCTGCAGCAGCAGGGGCAGCAGCTGCTGTGGCCGTGTTGATGGCCTACAAGCGAAGCAGTAGCAAATGATTTTGGCTTCTCTAGCCTGGAGTGCGGTGTCTCGCGGTCGCTGAGAGTCTACTTCACTGCATGTTTTCAGCCTAGAGTGTGTCTTTAGGTCTCTGAGAGTCTAAATTGCACCGCACTTTTAATCCTCGAGTGCATTGTCTGAGGGCACTCTGATTCCAAACATCGCTGCCTGTAAGGGGGGCCTGTGTGCTTGTCCTGAGCAACAAACCAGGGCAAGGAGGTTCTAGTTTTTTCCATTCCGTTGTTGCGATGGCGCCTGGTGGTACATTTTTAGGGTCTGCTCCTTTCGTGACTGTTTTGCGAGGCAGGGGCCGGGGGTAATAAGTACCTTGTAGCTAGACTCTCCTTCAGTTTCTCAGGGAGGTACGTGCTCCAGTAAACTTTGCAAGTGCCGTGCTTTTATTTTAGGTTTTAATGTGCAAGTGTAACGTGCTTTTCATGTGCAAGGGTGGCAGACTACATCAACGACTGAACCAAGCGCTGTCCTCTAATCAAAAGCTAAGGTGGCACCAACTTGCCAATAAAGGATAAAACACCAAAAGTAGCGTCTACTGACGCTTTCTGAGTGAGCCTTTTACAGGAGTTTGCCTCATTACCTTGTCAGATCAAATTACCGTCACTGCAAAATATGACTCAGCACAATAACCAATAATGATTGCGTCTTCGGACCAAGGGAGGTCTCCAAGGTGGAAAATTATCCAGCGGAGGAGTGAGTTATTTGCATCGCTCTAATGCTTCTACCAGTTCCGGACATACAACCACGCCTGTGCGCTCTCTGCTCATACTCGTGTGTCTATCTGCTGCTAGTGCTACTACTCGTCTTTGGTTGATGACTGCCACACCATGTCCCTTCCCGGAGCTGGGACTAATGATTCAGACAGACCTCTCAGCCTCATTGTGGTTACACGTTAATAAGACTGAACGAACAAATAGAAACGGAGACTTTACATGGTACAGGGTCTTTTGAGGATCCCCATTAATAATGGTACCTCTAAGAGTTCAATTTTCTTTTGCAAGTGTGCTGAAGTGTGCAAGCTGCGCATGAGATACAGAGACCTTTTTGAAGGAATGTTTAAGACTCTGCGTGCGTTTGCTCCTTCGAGCTCTGAATTTATTCCTTTCTTGGCTTGTCATCACAGTATCACTGATTTTGATATCAATGCGCGCATTCCTGAATCAATACTCATACAGACTTCAAGTTTATGTCAGATTTAGTTTCAATTTTCGACACTGGTTGATTTCGTTTCACCAGCCAATTGCCATCAGCCAGAGTCTCGGGCTGTAGGCCATCCTTGTAACCCCTTGTTCAATTGACAACGAGTTGTCAATTGAATACCAAAACCACCAAATCCAGAAGATAAAGGTTATCAATAAGACTGGCACATCCAGCTCATTGAACAAGACATAAGACACTCCCAACTGCCGACCAAATTTTTGCTGTCACACAGGTCGCTGCCAACGATTGGGCATGAAACCTCAGTACAAATCGGATTTATCATCACCGCGCAAGCAGGATTTAATCTGCGAGTTGTTCAGGTACTTTGTAGCCTATATGCTTTTTGGCTTCAATCGAGCAAAAAATGTTCCAGTCGTTCAATTTCAGGTATTTTGTAGCCTACATGTCTAAATGCTCTCTCTGGCTTCAAGCTAGCTAGCAATTATGCTTGATGATGAACGACAACAAGAGAATGCAAACCTTTGCAAGCGATGCCTCCCGTAGTGAATGTGGGAAGTGGTCTTTATTGATTGCATATACTCTCTGCCTGGTGTGTGTTTTTTTAATCAAACTTGTATTGAATGTGACAGTGTTTTCGTACTGGCAATATTAGAACCCCTGGAGACAAACTCAGATGTGACCACCCAGCTCTCGCTGTGCATTCCACTTCGCCTCGTTGCACAGGAGTGCTGGCATAAAATGCCAAGGATGTGCAATCATGGAGAAGCGTAGAAGGGAAAGATGTTGCGGTGCACATACCAGCCCAACCCCAACTAGAATTTGCATCCCAAATGTGGTCTCGCAACCTAGTTTAAGGAAATTTCAACTGCAAGGAACTGAAAGTTGCACTATAAGGAGGCAAGTCCAGAAACCCACTTTGTGTAGCAAAAGGTCACGCCACTTTGTGTAGCAAAAGGTCATCATGCCACCTTGTGTGTAGCAAACCCTACCTTTCATGTATTCTGCTATACCCAACTTCTTAAAACACTATCACATATTTGTTTATGCATACCTGCTGTGGTTACTACTCGCTAGTACTATAAACATAAAACCCATGCCTGCTGTCTATTTAAACTCGAGGCTGTTCTGCCGCATAGGTCTCAGCTTTGTACGCGGTGAAGGGGTCAGGCTGTGCGCCACCAAGGCTGCTTCTATGCATGAGCCTGCACAAGCATTCATATTTACATAGTTTAAACGATACCCTCAATTAATAGCTTCTTCCTCCATATGCCCAATAATGCGAGTGCACCAAGGCTGCTTTTGTGCACGAACCTGCACGTGCATTCATATTGACAAGTTAAAACAACACCAAAGCTGCTTCTGTGCTTGAGCCTGCACACACATTCAACATTGACAAGTTGAAACAATACCAAAGCTTCTGTGTATTATTATCACAACGTTGGAGAGAGCACTTGCAGTGCATATTAGGCACTGCATGTGCATGTTGATCGACAATGTTGGAAAGAGATGTAGAGTAGAGACCCTCCTGATATCCATTGATCTTTTTCTATTTCTTTTTCTTTTTGTGGAGGAGTTTTATGGTACCCAGTACTAAAGTGGCTTTCCTCAAATATTGTGGGGAGTGATTTTCACTGCCTGCGTAGATCCTTCTTTTTTCTTTTTAGCAGGGATGCGGTCATCTAAGCTATCCTATCTTCGACTCAAAGTAGGGGTGGATGGAGAAGTGTGCCTTTTTCAAACTACAACAGCTGCTCATAGCTTCTTCCAATACAACCATCCCACTGCACACATGAAAACTAAACGCAAGGGGTGATACCACCACAAGCATGGATTAAGGACACGGAGACGGAGCTGTCGGACAGCAAAAAGTACTCACGCTACCAGGCAGATTCAAACCCGCGACCCCAAAGAGTTTGGCCTGACCACGAGCCACAAGGCTTTCAGGGCAGCTACCCACACATGATATTAATCCAGCATACAAATAAAAGCTGGTAATTGAGTATTGTACCTTCCAAAAAAGCTTATCTCAACTCATCTGGCCCTTTGCTACAACACACAGCAGTATGTCCAGACAGCAATGAAACGGAAAAGCAAAAGAAACTTCTATAAAACCCCTGCTACCCCACGCTCATTCCGTGCATGTGGACCACCAGCTCTTTCCTTGTCATATTTTCCATTCTTGCCACGACACACACACATGCCACGACACATACCACGACACACACACACACACTCTCAAACACACACACACACACACACATGCCACGACACATGCCACGACACACACACCTTTTATGCAGCACCACAAAAGCAAGGCTGGACAGAAGCAGCGTGCCAAAAAAGGTGGCCACCACAGATCCGGCAAGTGCCCCGGCTGTGTATTTACTCCATCTGCTGCAGGTACAGGCAAAATAAAGACCACGAGCACAATTAAAGTTAGTTCACACAAGATGCAACAATAAAGTAAATATCACCATTAAAATAAATATCATGTGCACAATAAAAGTTCAATTCGCCCTAGCAAGATCCCCGGCTGCCTTTACTCCATCTGCTGCAATACATATACACTCGCAATACCTAGGAGCAGTACAGTATCTTTACTTAGAAATAGGGTTAGGTTTTAGGGTTAAGGACATGCGTGATGATACTGTTAGGACATCAGATGACTTTAGGTTAGGAGGAGGTTAGGATTGGAGGAGCGCTGCTATTAGGACACGCACACATTTATGAATTTACTTCAATTTTCACACATTTTCATTTTCATGCAGTGCACTACCTTTCCTTAGTTATTTACCTACACATATTCATCTTCATTTCCATCTATTTTAAAGTAGTGCACTCATCTATCTCTCCCCTTCACGTCTACAAATGTAGTGCACTCACCTACTAGGTTTATCATTTGACATCAACAAATCAAGTGCACTCACCTACTATTTTTGGTAGGCTTAATTATTTGACATCAACAAATTAAGCGCGCTCACCTATCTTCATTCCTTGCCTGCCCACCTCCCTCTCCTTGTACCCCCTGCACAGCTGCTTCTCTAGTGCATACTATGCTGTCCTCTGATTGGCAAGCGGAGCACCAATCTGACGCAGACGACAAGCCCTTCGGCTCTGCCATCTCACTGTGGAAAAATGGCATTTGTGTGAGTAAGTGCATGTGTGTTTTGGAAGAGGGGGGAGGAAGGCAAGCACAGCAAGCACAGGTATATACAGCTTAACATAAATGCTATCATGCTTATAGTATGCTCTGTGTACTAAAGCTCAACCTATACGCTATTGTGCTTATGGTATGCTCTGTGTACTAAGGCTCAACCTAGACGCTATCGTGCTTATAGTATGCTCTGTGTACTAAAGCTCAAGCTAAATGCTATCATGCTTATAGTATGCTCTGTGTACCAAGGCAAGGCAAGCACAGCAAGCATGGATATACAGCCACACCTAGACACTATCGTGCTTTTAGTATACTCGTATACTCTGTGTACTAAAGCTCAATTTAAACGCTGTCGTGCTCAATATGGGATTTCTTGATCACCTACTTCAGGCGCACCTTCTCCCAAAATATATTGCAAGGCCTAAACAATACACACAACACAGCATTAACACGTGTATGTTTGCGTGCATGCATACACAAACACAAGTGCATGCACACATGCATACACAAACAAACACAAGTGCACTCGCATACATGCACACACAAACATACAAGTGTACTTGCATACATGCATGCACAAACAAACACATGTGCACTCGCGCATGCACGCATACACAAACAAACACAAGTGCACTCGCATACAAGCACACACAAACATACAAGTGCACTTGCATACATGCATACACAAACATACAAGTGTACTCACGTGCATGCACACACAAACATACAAGTGTACTCACGTGCATGCATACACAAACATACAAGTGTACTCGCGTGCATGCATACATAAACATACACATGTGCACTCGCATACATGCATACACAAACAAACACATTTGCACTCGTGTGCATACATGCATACACAAACATACAAGTGTACTCACGTGCATGCATACACAAACAAGCACATGTGCACTCGCGCATGCATGCATACACAAACAAACACAAGTGCAATCGCTTACGTGCACACACAAACATACAAGTGCACTCACATGCATGCACACACAAACATACAAGTGCACTCGTGTGCATGCATGCACATACAAACAAACACAAGTGCACTCGTGTGCGAGCACACAAGTGTACTCGCATGCATTCATACACAAACAAACAAACACATGTGTGTACTTGCATACTTACATACATGCATTCACAAACAAACACGTGTATAGTTGCGTACATACATGCATACACAAACAAACACAAGTGTGTACTCGCGTGCGTGCGTACTAAATTTGCTGAACGTGCACGCCCCCGGCCCTGCTATCTGCATACCTAAATTTGCTATCCACCCACAAACCTAAATTTGTTATCTACCTGCGTACCTAAATCTGCTATCTACCTGCGTACCTAAATCTGCTATCTACCTGCGTACCTAAATCTGCTATCTACCCGCGTACCTAAATCTGCTATCTACCTGCGTACCTACATCTGCTATCTACCTGCGTACCTTAATCTGCTATCTACCCACGTACCTAAATTTGCTATCTACCTGCGTACCTAAATCTGCTAAACGTGCACGCCCCCGGCCCTGCTATGTGTATTCACGTTACAACATGTGCATTCGCGATACAACCACATGTGTACTCACGTGCATGCGTACCTAAATTTGATAAACGTGCACGCCCCCGGCCCTGCTATCTGCTCAGCAGCATCCCCAGATGCTGCACAAGGCAGTGGTACCACCACATAGTCGCCACCCTGCGCATGGGCATGTGTGTGTGTATGTGTATGAGTATGTGCAAGTGTGTGTGAGTATGTGTGAGTGTGTGTGAGTGTGTGTGATTAAGTCAGTGGTACCACCACATATTTGCCACCCTGCGCATGGGCATGTTTGTGTGTGTGTGTGTATGTGTGTGTGTGTGTGTGTGTGTGTATGTGTGAGTGTGTGTGTGTGTGTCTGTGTGAGAGTATGTGTGAATGTGTGAGAGTGTGTGTGTGTGTGAGTGAGTGTGTGATTAAGGCAGTGGTTCCACCACATATTTGCCACCCTGCGCATGGGCATGTGTGTGTGTGTGTATGTGTGAGTGTGTGAGTATGTGTGTGTGAATATGTGTTAATGTGTGTGAGTATGTGTGTGTTTAAAGCAGTGGCACCACCACATAGTCGTCCCCCTGCGCATGGGCATGTGTGTGTGTGAGTATGTGTGAGTGTGTGTGAGTATGTGTGAGTGTGTGTGAGTATGTGTGTGTTTAAAGCAGTGGCACCACCACATATTCGTCCCCCTGCACATTGGCATGTGTGTGTATGTGTGAGTATGTGTGAACACATACACTCATGTACCTTTACCAGATAGTGTACCATGACACACAAACATGCACACACACACTCATGTGCCTTTACCAATATGTTGCCACGACACACATACATGCACGCATGCACACACACACACACTTATGTGCCCTCACCAGATCTTGTGCCACAACTCACATACATGCACGCACGCACACACACACACACTTGAGCCCTCACCAGATCTTGTGCTACGACACACTCACACAAACACACACATGCACGCATACACATACTCTCATATGCCCTCACCAGATCTTGTTGCCACGACACACACACATGCATGCACATACACACACACACACACATACATGCACATACACACACTCATGTGGTGCACTCACCAGATATTGTGCCACAACACGCACAGCAATGCACGCACACACGCATGCACACACACACATACATGCACGCGCGCATACACACACACACTCACACACACACACACACACACTCACACACACACACACACTTGAGCCCTCACCAGATATTGTGCCATGACACACACATGCACGTACACACACACAACCACTCACGTGCACTCACCAGATCTTGTGCTACAACACGCACAGCCATGCACGCACGCACGCACGCACGCACACACGCACACACATACATACGTGCACGCATACACACACACACTCACACACACACATGCACGTACACACACACACTCACACACTTGAGCCCTCACCAGATATTGTGCCATGACACACACATGCACGTACACACACAACCACTCACGTGCACTCACCAGATCTTGTGCTACAACACGCACAGCCAGCTCCCCCCTCCTGTTTCCATCTGAATGGACTTCAAAAGCAAGCACGGCTGAAAACGAGGGGAATGAAGAATCTAACCAGGTCAGGGCAGTCCTGTGCAGGGAAGAGTTGTGTGCATGCCTGTTCTAAGAATAATGTGTGTGTAGTTTGCGCGTGTGTGTGTGTGTGTGTGCGCGCGTACAATTTTCTTGTTGCTTGCAGACAGTGCGTTTGCGTGTACGTGTGAGTATGTGTGTCTGAATGTACGTGCATCTGCATTGGTCTGAAAGTGTGTGTATGTGTGTGTATGTGTGTGTGTGTGTAAATGTGCCTGTGTGAATCTGTGTGTGTAAATGTGCCTGTGTGAATCTGTGTGTGTAAATGTGCCTGTGTGAATCTGTGTGTGTAAATGTGCCTGTGTGAATCTGTGTGTGTAAATGTGCCTGTGTGAATCTGTGTGTGTGTAAATGTGCCTGTGTGAATCTGTGCTGTTGGTCAGAGGGTGTGTGTGAATGTTCCCTCATTTGCTGTGCGAGCCTGATCATGCCTGCAACTTGAAATAGGGAAGCTATGTCTGATTCCAACAGGCTTTCCAGCATTTAAACAGGGACATAAGGGCAAGCCACGCCTTTCCTACCACAGCCAACGCCATAAGTAGAAATGCTGTCTGGAGATTTAAACACAAACCCCCCTTTTTGGGTCCAAAGAAACCTTCAGTGACAATACCTTGCAGGGGCACACTTGCCTAGCACATTGTGTAAATTTTCAATTGCCTGCGTTCTTTCTGTTGTTTTCCTTGTGTTTCAGTAAATCTCACCTTGCAGAGGCATGCTTGTTCAGTACATTGTTCAAAGTGAATGTTTCCCCTTCTATTTGTTGCTTTCCTTGTGTTTCAGTGCATTACCTTGCAGGGGCATGCTTGTCCAGCACATTGTTCAAAGTGAATGTTTTCCCTTCAATTTTTTGTTTTCCTTGTGTTTCAGTACATTCCCTTGCAGAGGCATGCTTGTCCAGCACATTTTTCAAATTGAGTGTTTCCCCTTCTATTTGTTGTTTTCCTTGTGTTTCAGTGCATTACCTTGCAGGGGCATGCTTGTCCAGTACATTGTTCAAAGTGAATGTTTCCCCTTCTATTTGTTGTTTTCCTTGTGTTTTAGTACATTACCTTGCAGGGGCATGCTTGTCCAGTACATTGCTCAAAGTGAATGTTTCCCCTTCTATTTGTTGTTTTTCTTTTTTCCCCAGTAAATCCCCTTGCAGAGGCATGCTTGTCCAGCACAATGTTCAAAGTGAATGTTTCCCCTTCTATTTGTTGTTTTCCTTGTGTTTCAGTACCTTACCTTGCAGGGGCATGCTTGTCCAGCTCCAAAGCTGACAGCAGCCCCAGCTGGGTGTTGAAGTGTGAGGACACAGACAGGAGCTTGTAGTACACCTGCAAAATATGATGCAATGAAAATATGGTTATGCAATGAAAAATATGATGCAATGAAAATGTAATACACCTGTAAAGTATGAAGTGTGAGGATGGAGTGCGAGGGCACAGACAGGAGCTTGCATTACACCTGCAAAACATGATGCAGTGGAAATGTGGTTATTGCAGCTGGGTGTTAAAGTGCGAGGACACGGACAGGAGCTTGTAATACACAATACACTGCAAAGTATGATGTGTGAGGATGGAGTGCGAGGGCACAGACAGGAGCTTGCATTACACCTGCAAAACATGATGCAGTGGAAATGTGGTTATTGCAGCTGGGTGTTGAAGTGCGAGGACACGGACAGGAGCTTGTAATACACAATACACTGCAAAGTATGACGTGTGAGGATGAAGTGCGAGGACACAGACAGGAGCTTGCATTACACCTGCAAAACATGATGCAGTGGAATTGTGGTTATGCAGCTGGGTGTTGAAGTGCGAGGGCACAGACAGGAGCTTGTAATACATAATACACTGCAAAATAAGAAGTGCAAGGATGGAGTGCGAGGACACAGGAGGATGAAGTGTGAGGACACAGACAGGAGCTTGTAATACACCTGCAAAATAAGATGCAATGAAAAAAAGGTTATGCAGCTCCACTCTGGCAACAGCAATTCCATCAAAGCTTGAGTAACGTCTGGGCGCACACACACACACACACACACACACACACGCACACGCGCACACACACACACACGCACACGCACACACACACACACACACACACACACACACACACGCACACGCACACGCACACGCACACGCACACACACATGCACGCATGCACGCATACACACCTCCCCTCGCTCAAATCCGTCTTTGGCCTGGTTCATGTACTTTATAATGTCAGCTAGCAAGGCCCCCCCTGCATGGTGTGGGAGGTACAGGGTAAGGTTTGTGTGTGTGTGCGTGTGCGTGTGCGTGTGTGTGTGTTTGTGTGTGTGTGTGTGTGTGGTGTGGGAGGTACATGGTAAGGTTGAGATGGACGTATCTGAATTTAAGGACTCCCCTATGTGATCTGGGAAGTACATGATGGATTAATTAGAGCTATGAAGTACATAATGGTTTATTTAAGGCTATGAAGTACATAATGATTAAAGCTATAAAGTACATAATGGTTTAATCAAAGCTATGAAGTACATAATGGTTTAATTAAAGCTATGAAGGGCATTAAAGCTATGAAGTACATAATGGTTAAATTAAAGCTATGAAAGGCTACAGAGCCATAGCACTGCTTTTTTCATAGGAACCTTGGCCAGGCAAAAAACAACACCGACAACACCAACACCAACACCAACACCAACACCAACACCAACACCAACACCAACACCAACACCAACACCAACACCAACACCAACACCAACACCAACACCAACACCAACACCAACACCAACACCAA
>Ga0307960_1001556_pt1 | contig 13398 bp, 16 predicted proteins | sample OrgLakmetagen542_FD_201832 | JGI IMG/M metagenome (GOLD analysis project Ga0307960, IMG submission 201832) | Saline water microbial communities from Organic Lake, Antarctica - #542 | ecosystem: Environmental > Aquatic > Non-marine Saline and Alkaline > Saline | place: Antarctica: Organic Lake... | reverse complement strand
CTACCATTTTCGAGTAACAAAGCGATAGCCTAATTTGTTTTAAAAGAACGAATTAGGCTATTTCTATAAAAACTATGTGTCGGCCGTGATACCTTTCACGTCATTCACGACAAAAATTGGCTACACTTATAATAGTATTGTTTATTTGTTAGGTAGAAATTAGCCTAAATTTTAAAACAAGAAGAATGAAAACATCAATAACTTTAATGCTAGTTATCGTATTTAAATTTTTAACTGCTTTTACAACCAGCCATAAGAAAGAGAACTCAAATACTGATACAGCAGCTAATTGTTATTAGTATTCGAGAGGCTTAACAGTAGAGAATAGAAAACCTGTGTTTTGGATTTCTTGTATTGGCAGTACAAACTGTTATGACGCCTACCTAATTATTGAAAAATGGCGTAAGTCTTTTACTGATCTTGGTCATGAAGTATCGTTATTTTATTTTCCTACTCATGTATTTAAGAGCAAAAGTGAAGCAGAAAGCCGTAGAAACAATAAAGTGAATAGCTTGAAAAGGAAAAACAGCAATGCTATTTAGAGAGAGGACATCTTACACGAGTGCGATTAACTAAAACGCAAACAGTTTTTATTTTTAAAATAGAGCCAGTATAAAGCACAAAATTATGAAAAAGCTACTATGTATTTCCTTACTCATTGGGATAACGATTGCCTTAAAAGCAAAAGACAAAGACGTGATTGTAGCTGTGGCCATTGCCGAAAATTACAACTCCTACAAAACAAATCCTTATGCCACTTACTATGCAGGCTACAAGGAGAGTTTCAATAAAACCAGCTATAAAGAAGTAGCGAAAAGCGAAAAAGATAAATTGGTTAGTGCCAACTTATTTAAAGACCTCAGCTCCAAAGCCTTTAAGGTGTTTTCTAATTGCTGTAGTCATTTAGATAGGAAACCTTACAGTAATTTTATGTGTATAGTCTCTGTGGAGTTTGTAGAAAAAGGCCTGAAGTTAAAACGCTACACTGCAGCATTTGATTTTCTAAAACAACAAGCAAAACAAAATGCCTTGTATAATAGTAAAGTTAATAATGCTCTTATTGGTAAAGACATAGAAATGATCATTAAAATTGAGGAAGAAAGGCAATTTTAAAAATACAGAAAGTTCCCCAGCTGTTGGGCAAGAGGTTAAGCATAAAATCATAAAAACAAAAACCATGAAACTACTATTTACAATTTTAACTATCTTATTTACTTTACATAACCTGCAAGCTCAAAACAGTGATTATGGAAGCCTCGCTATCGATGCCATCAATGGCAACCAGTATGGATGGGCGATAAATTATGATACACAAGCAGAAGCTAATCAAAAGGCCCTATCTGAATGTCAAAAAAACGGAGGCAATCAATGCCATACCGTACTCTGGTTTAAAGGCGGTTGTGCCGCTTATGTTGTAGAACCGGGCAACCCAAGCCTATATGGTTGGGGTGCAGCAGATACTCGAGCAGAAGCAGAGCGTATTGCAAAACAAGAAGCTAGATCTAGAGGCGCTAGTGATCTAGTGGTGCGGGTTTGGGGTTGTAATGATAATAAACTGCAAAGCTCAGAAGCAGAATTGCCATCCTTACAAGGAACATACGTATTGCACTTTTCAAAGGCAGAATCTGATAAAAAGATTTATATAAGTACTATTTATTTCCAGCCCAATGTTGTGAAAAGAGCAGGAGACTCATGGAGTTGGACTAGCGATGCTTCACAAATGATGACAACTAAAGCTACTTCATTTAGCCATCAAGTAACCGAAGACTTGAATGATTACTTAACGAAAAATGAAATAAAGAAGTTGAATCTATATAATAAAAACATAGACTGGGAAGGTGCAAGTGAATTTAAATACCTAAAAAGCAGCCTAGACATGACGGACATGCAAGCGCGTAAAGAAAAAATGAACAGTCTAAGAGAACAGCTCATTGAAGCCGGTAGAAATGATGGTTTAAATGTCGTAAATATTGAGCTTTAATAAATCCTGGCCGGCGTTAATTTATGCGGTTAATTACTAATATTTATTTATAACATTACTAAAAACAAAGAACATGAGAACTAAAATTAAACTATTAACACTGTTCTTGTTTTTTTGCTCTCTATTAAGTTACTCTCAAGGAGACTCTGCCTGGGTGCAATGCAAGTATTATCAAAGTGAAGTTCCGTCAGAATGGACTTTTGCTGATTATAGTTCTGTTCAATGTTTCAGTTATATAAGTGGAAAATTTTATTCCAAAAAAGCTCCTGGAAGCGAAGACAAAAGATATTATAAACTAGAAATTGAAAATAGCTCTGACTTAGACATATCAATAAGCTTTAAATGGGAAAATGAAGGTAGCGCTGGGAGAAATAAGATACCTGCAGGTGGCACTTATACGATAGAAAGTCCAGCTACAGATTTAAGATATATATCTGTAGAGATTTTCAAAGTTCGATTTTCTTTTAATGATTCTCAAAGAAAGGAATATGGAGTCTATGAAAGTGATTACTTATATTGTAGTGATAGTTCTTATAATATCTTATATGACCTCGAAAAGAAAAAGGAAGAAGAAGAGAAGAGAGAAATTATTAACTCACTTAAAAGTAGTATTAATAATACAGGTAACGATCGAAAAGGACTCGAATCGAAAATAGATGTTTATGAAGAACTTGAAAGACTAGAAAGCAAGAGCTACTATGATGAAATAAGTAGTGTTACTGAAATGATCAAAGAAATAGATAACCCAACTGTTGAAGATAAAACTACTGATGCAGTAACTCAACAGACAGGAAATGAAAAAAAATATAATAGTTACGTTGACAATGAAAGAAAAATTGTGGAAGCATCACTGAAAGGAGCAAAGGCTAGGTATAAAAGAGAACAAGAATTTGCCAAAATTGAAGAAGCAAGAAAAGCCAGAGAATCAAAGCCGTCTGATGCCTATTGGTTTGACGGTCCCGAAAAAAGAGCCGCACTGGCTAAAGAGCAAAATGCCGCAGGTATTCAAGAGGTTCAAAACTCTGTACAAAATTTAGCCAATACAATGGATGCAGCTTTTAGGGAAAACGGCAAAAGAAGGGCAGCAAGAAAACAAGCAGAACGTGAACAAAGATGGAAAGAAGAAAAGGAAAAATCTTATGCAGATGCCAACCAAAGATACAGAGAAGGACTTTTAACGATTTGCGGTTCATTCAACAACGGGATCGCGCTAGTGGAGTCATATAAATTGGATGAAAAATATTATAATTCAGATGATGCCTTTTTTAACGTAGATATCCTTAAATCGCGTGGGAAAGCTTTTTTTATTGATAGGAATGGGAATAATGTGTTCCGTGAGTACTGGGAAACTGCAGAAGATTTTTACAATGGAATTGCTAGAGTCGGTAACTCTAAATTCACTTATATCAATATTAACGGAGATGTCCTAACCACAAAAGGTTATGATTGGGTAGACGAAAAGTTTACGGGAATTTTTGCACAGGTAAGGCTGGACGGCAAATATGGATTAATCGATAGATCTGGTAATGAAGTTGTGAAAACTCTATATAAAGAAATAGGAGCGTTTCACGAAGGTCTTGCATTCGTGAAAAAAAATGACAACTATGGCTACATTGATGATAAGGGCAATGTAATAATACCTTTTAAATACTGGAAAGCCTCAGACTTTGATAACAACAGAGCGGTAGTTTATGAAGAAAGTAATAAAATAGTAATCGATAAAAATGGAAATACTATAGCTGACATCAAATTTAGTGATGTATTTGAATATAGTGAAGGTTTGGCTATGGTAAGGACTGGAGGCCCCTATGATAGTGGAAAAGATTATACTTATGGTTTTATAGATAAAGGTGGAGGTCTGGTTATACCCATTATGTACTCAGCTGCAAAAGATTTTAGCGAAGGCCTAGCTGGAGTTTATATAAATGGAAAAGGTGGGTTTATAGATAAGACTGGTGCAACGGTTATACCATTTGAATACGACATTGTTTTTTGGTTTAAAAATGGTGTGGGAGTTGTTGCAAAGAAAGGCTATTATAGTTTTGACAAGACTTATGCTTTGATAGATAAGAATAATAAATTTTTAATTTCTTTTGATAACAACTATAAATCCGTCAATTTCCCATCCGAAGGGTTAATCGCTGTTCAAAAAGATAAGCGGTATGGTTTTATAGATATAAAAAATAATATAAAAATTCCGTTTAAATACTATGAGGTATCATCATTTGAAAACGGTATGGCAAAGGTAAGTGCACCGGTAAAATGCGATTCACCAGCACTAAGTCCTGATATAAACGAAAATAGAGTTGAAGATTGTGAAGAAGCTTCAGAATCTTGGTATATTGATAAAAGAGGCAGGTGTGTTAAGGATTGTAATAACATTCCTAATGGTTTTAGATAATTTCATTCTTTGATTTTTAATCATCGTTTGCTAATAAATAGTTAGATTTTTTAGTAGAATTAATTTAAAAGATATCGAAAACAGAAATAAGCCAATTAATCGTAAAAATAAAGATTAAACACATTAACCCGCAAGGAACAACCAACAGTTATTTAAATGAATTTCTGGTAAATAATTCAGATACTAATGAAGCACTTTTAAATTCCATATTTATCGAGAAAGCTGAAGGGGAATAAAGCATTTGCAACATTTCACGTAATTAATTTAATATATTCTAAAACAAACAATCATGAAAACACTAAAACTACTAATCCTAACCTTATTTTTAAGCCTTACAACATTTACAAACGCACAAGATGCATCTAATGATGCTACTTGGGAGGATACTATTGATTTTTTGAACAAAAATTTGACTGCCAATAAAATAGAGAAAAAAATGTTTTATTTCAATAATTTTGAACGTTATGTTTACGATGTATCAAATATTACTATAGACTCTAAATATTTATATGTAAAGGGTGGAATTAATATAAATTATCGCGGTGGAGAAGATAATAGGGAGATTAAAATTCCCTTATTAAAATTGAAGTCTGTTAGAGTCGATTTCTTAAAAGTTTATTTAGTCTCTTCGGCTATTAAATTTAAGTACGATAAAGTCGATTGGAATTTTGATGAATTCTATTTCGAGATAGATAACGATGAATTAGAGCCTAGAATAATCAAAGCCTTCCAACACCTAGCCTTCCTAGCCACAAAAAAAATAAAAGATGCAATAAAAGCTTCTGGAGATAAATTTTAAAAACAATAATAAATAATTCTAAAAACAAAAAACCATGAAACATATTTTAATTACAACAATCAGCATACTTTTAATAAGCAATTCAATTTTTGCTCAGTTAAAAATTAAAAATAAGGATTTTAAAACTGAAAAAGTAAAAGGGATTATAACCTTAATGGAAAAAACGGAATATATATCTAAACAAGATTACTAAAAGCCTTCCAACACCTAGCCTACCTAGCCACAAAAAAACGAGAAGAAGAACGAAAAGCTTCTGGAGATAAATTTTAAAAACAATAATCAATAACTCTAAAAACAACAATCATGAAAACAATTAAAACAATTACCGCAATCCTTATTATCGCCTGTATCACTATGGCATTTACTTCAAAAGATACCGCAAACGACACAAGCAGTGAAAACGCTCAAAAAGATTATTATTTTTATGTAAATGCAAAAATAGGCTCTGGTGCAGTCTACTCCGGCTTTGTAATTTCCAATGTAGTTTCTGCACCACTGAGTGATCGCAGCAAAATAGAAAGACAATTTAAAGAAGCTGTGGAGGCCGAATTAGATTATGATAATATCAATGATGTTCATGCTTGGTATAAAGATACCTATGAAGAGGCTCAAAAAGCACGAAGAGCGTTTATGGCAAGAACCAAAAGAAACGGAAAAGATATAGTTCAACATTCTTTTACTTACTACGATTAATATTTTTATGTAATATGATTTACGTAAACCTTCTGGAAGTAAATTTTAAAAACAAAAAAAATAATAAATAACTCCAAAAAACAAACAATCATGAAAACAATTAAAAAAATTACCGCAATTTTCATCATAGCCTTTATCTCTATGGCTTTCTCAACAACTATAGTTAAGGAGAAACCTAGTAACGAGTTAACCACTTTGTATTATTATTCATCAGCTTTAACCTATAAGGGAGGCATAGCATTTACGTTTTCTTCTGTTGGCAGCACAACCTGTAATAATACATCTCCTATTAATGAGGTTTGGCGTAAAGCTTTTGAAGCTAACGGATTTCAGACAAACTCTACTGATTTCCCTACACATATATTTAATAGTATGGAAAAAGCTAAAAACCACAGAGACGCAATATTAAATAAGCTGAAGAAAGGCAATAGTCCAATAAGTTATATAGATGCATTTGAACACAATTGCGATTAGCTTATTTAGCAAATTAATTTTAATATCATTTTTTTAAGCCTGAGAAAATTTGATAAGCACAGGCTTATTTTATTTATAGTATAGGTAATCCATGCTATCTCTTGTTTCATTTTTCAATAAAGTTGGATGATTTAAAAAAAAACAATTAAAAGTTTTTTAAAGATGTTTTAACAACAATAAAAAATAAATTTTAAAAACAAAACCAATGAAAACAAAACCAATGAAAACAAGACCGTTCACATTTTCTAACGACTACGGGTAGAAATGTTGAGGTAAAAAATATTGAGGTAAAACAACGTTACTATTTCAAGAAAGGTTTTAAAATGGATATAGGTGATTTTGAAAAGAAAAGCTATTATGACTTTGAAGCAGAAAGATTAGGTTTTATCTATTCAGATGAAGAAATGGGAAAAAGAATTACTACAGCTCTTCAACATCTTACATATCTCTCTAAAGTAAAACGAGAAGAAGAACGTAAAGCTTCTGGAGATAAATTTTAAAAACAATAACATTAATAACTAATTCTAAAAACAACAATCATGAAAACAATTATCAGCATTACATTTTTACTGTTCACAATAACAACAGTAAACGCTCAAAAAACAATCAAAAAATACAATTTTGCCCATATAGAAAGTGACTATCGTGGGAGTTGCCAAGGATTAAACGTGGTTTATTTTAGCCCAGTCGTATCTTATGACTTTGAGTCTCGGGACGGTATTATTGTATCTCCAAGAGATGAAGATAGTCAGAATTACCAGATGTACAAGAAATGGAAATCCAAGTGCATCAATAATTATCAATTTGATTACGAACATTGTATGGTTCCTAAGAGCTGGGTTTGGTCAGAAGACTTCAATGAAGTGGACGAGAAAAGAGATGCAATGATTAAACACTATATAAACAGGGGTTTTAAAGTCCATGTCAATCATAGTTTTGGCTTTAGTTTATAGAAGGCATATGGCTTTTGGCTAACGTAATTATTCAAAACGAAAGGCCTTGATTGATTTCAGGTCTTTCGTACTAATTTAAAAAATAAAATCATGAAAATACACCTTCAAAATACATTCAAATTACTAAAAGGAAACAAATTCCTTTTGCTTTTTTTCTTCCCTTTAATTTTCTCTAATCAGATACGAGCCCAAACAGCTCAATATTACGTTTTGGTTAATAAAAGTAAACTAGCATCTGGGTGCACAGTAGATACTGACTTTACAACCTTTACACTCTCCACAAAGATGAAAAGTGAGCAACGCAATAAAATAATAGAGGTTTATGAAAAGAGGTTGAACCCAAGTGAAGATAGAAGTATAAGAAAGTTTGAGCTGTACGTAAGTAATACAGACTATGTAATTGTATATGAGTACATCTTTAAAAGTGAGTCTTGCCCTTCTAAAACTTTTAAATACATAAAAGCGTTTAAAGCGTCGAGCAAAGAAAAAGCATACAAAGCTTTACAAAAAAGGATAGCCGAATCATTTACTTATGATCGCTACATAAGCCATAAAATACTTTTAGAAACACAGCCCTTTGCAGATAGTGCAACTCTTTTAAATAAAGCAGCACAGTTGCTGCGAGAATACCAACAAGACAGTATTAAAGAAGCGAGAAGAGCCGCTGCGATGGGTGGAAGAGGCTAAACAATTTTAAAACTTTTAAAATAAAAACAAATAAAATGAAGACAACAATTTTAACCCTAGCCCTAGTGCTAGCAAGTTTATTTACAAGCGCTCAAAACACCCCAGAACTCATAAAAGTAACTGGTGGTACTTTTACAATGGGCGATGTTTCTGGTATGGGACAAGGCGATGAGCAACCCACACACGAGGTAACTTTATCTGATTTTAGTATAGGAAAAACAGAGGTTACCGTAGCCCAATACCGCTATTATTGCAGTAGTACGGGCATAAGTATGCCCGAAGAACCAAGCTGGGGCTGGAGCGACAACGCACCAATAGTAAATGTATCCTGGTTCGATGCTATCAACTATTGCGACTGGCTTAGTGAAAAACTAGACCAGAACATTACCTTACCTACCGAGGCGCAATGGGAGTTTGCAGCCCGTGGTGGTACCCAAAGCGAAGGCTATAAATATGCAGGTGGGCGCAGCATGGCAACTGCAGGGTGGTACAGAGATAATAGTGGCGGTAAAACACAGACGGTAGCCAGCAAAAAAGCCAACGAGCTAGGCTTGTATGACATGAGTGGTAACGTATACGAATGGTGTATAGACTGGTATGATGGTGGGTATTACGCTAACAGCCCCAGTAAAAACCCAAAAAACACCACTCGTGGTGATTATCGTGTGCTTCGTGGCGGCAGTTGGAGCTATAGTGCGTCTTACTGTCGGGTTGCTAATCGCAATATCAACGAGGCAGGCAGTAGGGACTTCTACAACGGTTTTCGGGTTGTTTCTTTCTAGGTTAAAAAAAAACAAAAAAAATATGCAGTTGCCTAAAATGGCGATAGCCCAAAAGGCAACTGTATTTATAACCGCGTAAGCGGTCGATATATTTTTTATAAAATGCAGTATACTATTTTTACCATACCCTATTGTGGCGATGCCCAAAAGGAAGAAGAGTTAAATGCCTTTTTGCGCAGCAAAAAAATAGTAGCTGTTAATAAAGAACTTGTGAGTTTTAATACAGATGCCTATTGGAGTTTTTGTATCCGTTGGATGCAAGGCACAACAGCTCATAAACCACAAAAAATAGACTATACCACAAATCTTACTAAAGATGAGTTTGTAAAATACGAGCAATTAAAAGTACTGCGTAAAAATGTAGCACAACAGCTTAATATACCTGCTTATGCCGTTTTTACAAATAAAGAATTGAGTGAAGTTTGTAAATTAAAAGAACTAAATGCTGCAACACTTGTCACTATAGAAGGCGTAGGTGCTGGAAGAATAGATAAAATAGGAGACTTATTTTTTAAGATGTATGAAAAGAGCAAATAATATATTTGATAGAATATACGCTATAAAAAACCTTGAGCTGGCATTTTATAAAGCTGCTAAAGGAAAAAGGCAGCAAAAAGAGGTGTTGCTTTTTGAAGCCCATCTTAATGAAAATCTACACCTCATACAGCAAGAAATAAAAACGGGAACAGCCGATTTTACAATCTATAGTTTCTTTAAAATCTACGATCCTAAAGAGCGGGTTATTAGTGTTGCTCCTTTTAAAGTAAGAGTATTACATCATGCTATTATAAATATTTGTCATCCGTTTTTTGAGAATCAACAAATCTACCATAGCTATGCCACACGGGTAGAAAAAGGCACGCATAAAGCATTAAAAGAAGTAGTGTCTAACAACAAACAAAACAATTGGTTTCTTAAGCTAGATGTTAAAAAGTTTTTTGACACCATAAACCACCAAGCTTTAAAAGAACTTTTAGAAAAAACATTTAAAGAAAAAAAACTTTTACAACTTTTTGGGACTATTGTAGATGGATATGGCAACAAACAAGGGGTGCCTATAGGGAATCTCACAAGCCAGTATTTTGCTAATTTCTATTTGAGTTACTTAGATAGGTTTGCAAAACAAACCTTAAAAATAAAAGGGTACATACGCTACATGGATGATATTATACTATGGGGACGTACAAAAGCACAAATCTGGTATTATTATGGTCAATTAAAGGCATTTCTAGAAACGCATTTAAAACAAACCTTTAAGCCTGTTATTTTTAATAAAACGTCATACCCTTTTAATTATTTAGGGTATATCATAGAAAAAGAAGTTTTAAAACCCAATAAACGGAACCGCATAAAATTTATAAAAAAACAGCGCCAAATACTACATTTGTTAAAAATAAATAAAATAACAGAACAAAAAGCACAGCAACAATTTTGGTCTATGCATCAATACCATACCTTTTTAATTAATACATATGCAAATAATGCTTCGTGGCGGCAGTTGGAACAATAGTGCGTCTAACTGTCGGGTTGCTAATCGCAATAACAACAAGCCAGACAATAGGAACAACAACAACGGTTTTCGGGTTGTTTCTTTCTAGCTTAAAAATATTTTTTTAACCAATATTGTATTAATAATTAATTTGATTGCCGTAGTACTAAAAAAAGAACCTGCAATCATAATTTTAAAAACTTTTAAAATGAAAAACACAAAAAAAACATGGAAAGTTATTTTATTACTAGTTTTTGTTAGCAGCTTGCAAGCCCAAGAACTCCCAGAAATGGTGCAAGTAACTGGTGGTACTTTTACAATGGGTAATAATGATGGCGATAGTGATGAACAACCCACACATCAGGTCACACTCAGCGATTTTAGTATAGGAAAGACGGAAATTACGGTTGCTCAATATAAAAAGTTTTGTGAAGAAGTAGGCTATTCCATGCCCGAAGAACCGGGTTGGGGGTGGAGCGACAACGCCCCAATAGTGAGTGTATCCTGGCAAGATGCTACGTTTTATTGTGAGTGGTTAACAGAAAAAACAGGCACTACCTATACGCTACCCACAGAAGCGCAATGGGAGTTTGCTGCTAGGGGAGGCAATAGTAGTAAGGGCTATAAATTTGCTGGTGGAAATTCTATTTTGTTTGTAGGTTGGTTTGAAGATAGTAGTGGCGGTAAAACACACGCTGTAGCCACTAAAAAAGCGAACGAACTAGGTTTGTATGACATGAGCGGTAACGTATACGAATGGTGTATAGACTGGTATGATAGTGGGTATTACGCTAAAAGCCCCATTAAAAACCCAAAAAACACCACTCGTGGTGATTATCGTGTGCTTCGTGGCGGCAGTTGGATCAATAGTGCGTCTTACTGTCGGGTTGCTAGTCGCATTTACTACAAGCCAGACAATAGGAGCAACTTCTACGGTTTTCGGGTTGTTTCTTTCTAGGTTAAAAAAAAAGTAATTTAAAAATATACAGTTGCCTAAAAAGGGCGCTAGCCCAAAAAAGGCAACTGTATTTATAACCGCGTAAGCGGTCCAAAAAAATTATGAAAATTGCTATACTAGTGTCTATTTTACTTACAGTCTTTACAGCGAAGGCGCAACAGCTCGTTTTAAACGATGGTCTTAAAATGCAGTATGTTCAAGAGGCTGTTTTGCCGGTTTCAAGCAATGCGTATGTGATTGTAAAAGACAGCACAGTTTATCTTTATACTACAAACGCCGTTATACCCTACAAAAAACAAAAACTGGGTGATGGTTATATCGTAAATACAATTCAAAAAAAACTGTACACCATAAATTTGATACCACAATATGTCGATCAAATAGAAGCTGATACACAAGAGTTAATCACACTTGTAACCTATGTGTATGAAGCATATTTTAGCACTTTAGATAGTGCTAAAATAAATGAGTTAGTGGAACAGTACGGTTATTTAATTCCAAAAGCAGCTATTTCAGAAATTTTCAAATTTAATGAAACTCTAAATTTGGAAGACAACATTACTCTTCGTGGCTACCAAGAGCCACACTCGTTGCTACAACCTCAAAACACTAATTACTTAACAGTAGATGAAAACAACCTATTTTATGTAGATACCAATGAAAACCTTATCCTTGCCGAAATAAAAAACCATAAAGTAAATAATTTAGAAACTTGGACTAATTTTAATGGTTCCATAAGCCTTGTTAGTAGTGTAAAAATTGGCGATGTGGTGCGTGTTAATCTCCAACGCTATCAAGAAGAAAACGATAGGTTAGAGGAGTTTTGGAGTATTATAAATCTAAAAAAGCAAACCTTTGAAACGATAGATTTAAAAGATTTTGGTGCTAATTTAGAGAATCTACAAGAGCAAGACGCAAAGCTACTTAATAGCACTCCGTTCTTTTATAAAGCCGTTGACGGTAGTAACATCACGATGTTGGTGTTGCCTCATAAAAACTATGTTTGGTTAGATGACGAATCCTATTATTATGGTTCTCATGACTTAGCTAAATATGCCAGTATTCGCAAGGATGATAAGAGCTATAACCTCAAAGTACATGCATATCTCTTCAACTATCCTTCACGTATTTTAAGAGCAATTGCCCCACAAGAAAAAGAAAAAATTAAAGCACTAGCGGAAATTTATGTTAGAAATAAGCGTGAAATTATATCAGAGCGCTGTGACAACTAACACCTAGAATATTAAGGTTCAAAAAAGTTTGTTCAAAAACACCAAGAGATAACTTAAAAATATAAAGGCTTTTAAAAATCATGCTATACATTAAATTTGAAATAAAAGATTCATCAAGGTTTGAAGATTTTCAAAAACTCTACGATCATATGGTTAAAGTAAGACAGCCTGGTTTTAAGTTTGATGATGTAGGTCCCGAATTTGATTGGGATGGAATGAAAACACAAGAGGAAGTAGATGCTGCAGTAGAAGAATTAAATACCTTTTTAGATCAACAAGTAGAACCCGAAATTTATAGGTGCAAAGCATTATTACCAAGTTATGTAAAGGTGTTTCTAGAAAGCTATTTACAAGGCGCTCAGGATCCTAGGGTATTACAAGTAGAAAGTGATGAGATTGTCGCTGGTGTTAGAGAAAATGGTGTCCCCGTGGAATATGTTTTATTTGAAGATGAAGGTCATGGTTTTGTTAAAAAGGAAAACCAAATAGAGTCCTACAGTAGAATTCTAAAGTTTTTAGATAAATATCTTAAAAACATACCCTCTGAGAATAAGACCGAAACTACCGAAATTGAAGATGTTTAAAAAAAGATCGATGTAATTAAAATATAGTAGCATTTGAAGTTGAACAATTATCGCCTTTAGCTGTAAATACTTCTGAAAAAGGGACGGCAATAAATAAACATTATAATTTATAAAAAGGCTTATTATTTCTCCTTAGTGGGTTGTATTTCTGGATTAATATCAGTAGTTTAACTGGTCTAATCAAAATAAAGTGATATGCTAAATAATATGCTTTTTAAGCTTTTCAACGAAATCAAATGTTTTCTGATATGGCCCCTGATTTCCCGCAGATTTTCAAAGCTATTTTTTTTACTGGCTTTATGCTTACTTTGGTTACCATCCAATGGTTTTGCACAAACAGAATGCCCCTCCATTAATGTAAAAAT
>Ga0307960_1001548_pt1 | contig 13426 bp, 7 predicted proteins | sample OrgLakmetagen542_FD_201832 | JGI IMG/M metagenome (GOLD analysis project Ga0307960, IMG submission 201832) | Saline water microbial communities from Organic Lake, Antarctica - #542 | ecosystem: Environmental > Aquatic > Non-marine Saline and Alkaline > Saline | place: Antarctica: Organic Lake... | reverse complement strand
CACACCCACACCCACACCCACACCCACACCCACACCCACACCCACACCCACACCCACACCCGCACCCACACCCACACCCACACCCACCTGTTTCTCACGCTCCTCACGATCTCGTCCAATGCGCGACAGCTCCCTCACTTTCCACGTTTCAAAAGCCTCCACCTTTGTTGCGTGTAAGAGCATGGGAGGCAGGGCCAGAGGTGTATGTGTGTGTACATGTGTGTGTGCGTCAATTATTTGGGGTGCTGCATCTGGTGGTGCCCTCCTTCAGGTTTTCTGCATGGTTTCTCGCAGCTGCTTACAAAGAGGAAAGATAATTTGTAACGTACAGCTACCACAAACATATATCCACGCTTAATGCCAGCAACAGGATTCAGCACAAGTAGGGGGTAGGGTTCAGGGTTTGGGGTTTAGGGTTTAGGGTCAGGTGAACGAGTTACAACTGGTAATTTGCAACATATACAAAAAAGCTAGAAGGTCAGGTTCATGGATTTCCTGCGCAGGTATCCGTGGAGTTGTGCACAAAGCGGTTTGGAAGACGCGTGGCTTCTTTGACCATGTGTACTGATCATACCCCTATGGCCATTTATCCCTTACATAGTAAACCTAGTCATCCCTGCCACAAACACCCACACACAGGCACACACACACACAGACACACACACACACACACAAGGTCAGCGCTTCCTCCAAAGAACACAACGAACGCCCCACCTGGTCATCCTCGTCTTCCGTGTTCACGTCCTCAATCTCTCCCCCGTTCAAGCGAGACTCCTCAGGAACTGCAGGGTAGACAGAGTTCAGAGAGTCGGGGCCGGGGTGACATGATGATGATGATGATGATGATGATTATGATGATGATGATGATGATGATGAACAAAACATAAAAGCTGCAGCTAGGGTTACCGCGTAAGTATGTGTGTGAGTGGCCACGTGCATGGTGCACTGTGCGCAATGGTTTGCTTAAAAGGAGAATTATGTTCAGGATAAGAACACGACTACGTGCAGGGTGCCTGTTGAAAATGAATTGCTTGAAAGGAAATTAGGGTAAGGACATGACTTTGTGCAAGGGTGAGCGTACGCAATGAAGTGCTTAATTGGAGAGCCATAGCCAGGGCAGCAATATAACTACGTACATGGGTGGCAAGGGTTGGCTCACTCCCCAGCCCACAAGCACCATCACTGACGCCCTTACAACTCTCACCTTGCCTCGCCGCCTGTGCTTCAGCTGCGATGTGCTCGGCCACAATCTGCCGGGTCTCGGCCTATGCATAAACAAGTCAGATTATGGTGTGAGTGTGGTGTGTGTGTGTGTGTGTGTGTGTGAGCATGTGTGTTTCTGTATCTGAGGGTGGTGGTCGTGGGGGGAGAAGGGCGAGTGTCTGGTAGATGTATGCAACTTGCTGCAGTTTAGGATTGAATGTTGAAATTTTAAAGCACACGCATGCACACAAGCACAAGCACAAGCACAAATGTGTACACACACGTTCACACAAGTGCGCACACTGCTGCAGCCATCAGTGGATTTTGATACACCTGGCTGCTGGTGCTGCTGCTTGCCATTACTCCTGACTGCTTGCCATTATATTTGGCTGCTTGCCATTATACCTGGCTGCTTGCCGTTATTCCTGGCTGCTGGCGCTGCTGCTTGCCATGCACTGAATGCCGGGTCTGGTAACGTGTGCCTCCTTTGTAATGACATGCACCATTTTGTTTTTGCAACAACGTGCACGTCAACTACTTGCATCCCTTTCTTGCTGCGTGCGACTTACCTGTGTACCCTAATATTCCCACTGTCAACCCCACTTCCCACAGCGTGCCCACCTAAACTGCCTCCTCCCTTCTTGTACTCTGCGCCACGTCTTTGTGGCCTTTCTTACACTCTGTGCCACCCCTCTGCGCTTCCTTCACCTCCCTATCCATAATCTGTGCCGCCCCTCTGCATTTACTCCACCTTTCTTAAACTTTATGCCGCGCCTCTGCGCCTCCTTTCCTATACTCTGCGCCACGCTTACCTTGCGCTCCTCTTTCCTCTGCTTCTCCCTCAATTCTGCCTCCTCCTCTTCCTTTTCTAAGCGCTCCCGCTCCGCGATGGTCTGCGGGGAGGCAATTGTTACGACAGGCAGCGCTTACACACATAACAGAGAATGTGAGTGTTGCATCTGGCAGCGTTTGCACAGAACAGAAGGGGTGATATTGAGAAACACGCTTAGATAAAATCTGTATTTTTTATCACAGAGCACACACATAATAGCATGGGCATCACCGTATGAGGGGACTTGGCAAAATAGAGAGACAGTACTTATGCAGATATGCATCAGAAGCACAAAAATCGACACACGTTGTGTGAGGGCATTTAAAGAAATGATTAAAAGGCACCACACGAAAGGTTCGCATATGCGCGTGAGGAAACACGTGAGAACTGGCACCAAATCTACAGCTGTACAAAGGGGCTTCATAAACTACTGAATTGGCAACAGGTAAAGGTAGACAATAAGTAGATATTGGCCAAAACCCTGTATATATAACGTATACAATATGCGCGTGAGGAAACACGTGAGAACTGGCACCAAATCTACAGCTGTACAAGGGGGCTTGACAAACTAATGAATTGGCAACAGGTAAAGGTAGACAATAAGTAGGGTTTGGCCAAAACCCTGTATATACAACGTATTCAACCGTATATTTGGTGATTTCTCTGCCAGAAATACCATACATATCCAGAGGTGGTCGACGGAGGACTGAAAAGGGGGTGTTTTTGAAATGTTCCCAGAGTATGCGCACCCCAGCTGGCAGTTTTTAAGCTCAGTACCCAGAGGTGCTTTGAACACCCAAGCTTGAAAGCTGCCAATAGGGGTGCACGTGTCTAATTGCCCGCGGCGTGAACCCAACATTTCACCACCAATCTGTCGTGCAAGATCTCACCACCAACTGACCCGATTTGTGTCATTATTATATGAATATTCTACACTTGAAAAAAGACTATCATTGCAACAAAAATGGAACAAAACGGAGCAGTAGTTGGCCAGGTACCCCATTTTGGCCCGATTCCCTTGGAAAATAATCAGCAAAAGGGGTGCCTCTGGTCAAATCGCAGGGAAGCACACCACACAAGCCTCAAACATTGTTTGCACAACCCAAAGGCCTCAGACCGTTCTCATCCCGCCACCCTCGCAGCGTAGGGGATCGTGCAGCAAAGCACAGCAAGGAAGACTCATACAGAGATGAACACCCCTTCTTGTTCTTGCTGTTGGATAGTGACCAGTGTTTTGCTAGACATCTGTCAACATGCTGCAAGCTGCAGGACAAGTTTGAAGTACGGCCTGCAAACTCTAAGGCCTGCTTTGCAGGCAGCACCCAATCAAGCACTCCTGCGATTGGGTACAACTGGGAAAAGCCTGTGTTTTTAGTTTTTATTTCTATTTTTTAGGATCCGGTTTCCTTTTTCTTATTCTTGAGAACTGACAGAGGGTACAGGACGACAGGTCTTTACCACGTGTGCACGCATGCATGTGCGTGCGTGCATACCTCGCGTGACTCTTTAGGAACAAACACAGGCTTGAGGAGCCGCCTGCCAGTGTACGCTTCATCTTCAGAATCCGTCTCGTACTCAGACTCCTCCTCCTAAACGTCAAAAAAGGTGGTGTGGTGCTTGTGTGTGTATGTGTGTGTGTATGCGTGTGTGTGTATGCGTGAACACAGAACACTTAATATACAACGCAGGGTACGTCAAAGTTACAAAGTATGAGCAGGTGCGTTTGATCAGAGTGGCGAGGTCAGCAGGGACATTGTAGATTGTAGAGCTGCACCGACGTGCAATCAGTTGGCGGCCATGACATCCTACTACTGCACGAGCACAAGCTTTGCCATTCCCTCCTAAACAAACGCGCGTATTACGTGGCGAGCATGTTGCCTTGAATGACTAAAATCCTGCGTCCTGAATCATGTGCGGGTTATATGGACATGGGAGCCCTTCCCGTGCACGGAGCTCGTATTTTTATAAGGGCGTGCAATTGAGTTAAATCAGGCGCTTACTGGCAGGCTTAGTGTGAGGGACAAATGAGTGCTGCAGTGAACCTATGAGTGCTGCAGTGTATGTGCGAGTGCTGCAGTGTACGTTTGAGTGCTGCAGTGTACGTGTGAGTGCTGCAGAGTACGAGTGAGTATTACAGTGTACGTGTGAGTGCTGCAGTGTACGCGTGAGTGCTACAGTGCACGTATGAGTGCCACAGTGTATGTATTGAGTGTTACATTGTACGTGTGAGTGCTGCAGTGTGTGCGTCAAACCCACCTCCTCCTCTTCCTCCTCTTCTCCTTGCTGCTGCTGCTGAAGGGCCATCTCACTCGCCTTTTGCTGCTGTATTAACCTGAGCGCACGCACAGGGTGACATGCTGAACCTCTGGTGTGTAAGGCTAAGATGCAACCAATTAGAAGTACCGCAATGCAAAGATGCAACAGATTGAGGGTGAGAAGCTGTCAGGTGGTCACTGAAGATACAAGTAATGTTGAAGCACCAGGCTGCTGCAGTTGCACGCAGACAACGCCAGGGCGAGAGCGCCTTTTTTACACATAACAAACTGTCCATTATACTGAGCCATTTCATTACATGCCTTCGCACATCATTACATTCATACATCACATACCATACTAACACTCGCACACACACACACACATAGACACGCTCATACACTCATGCAAAGACATACACAAGCTCATATTCAATCTCATGCACATACACACTCACACACACACACACCACTTGAAGAAATGACGCGCACAATGCATATGACGTGTGTGCGGCAAAGACACGAAACCCGCACGCCTACCTTTCTCTGACCGCTTGCCTCCGCTTTGCAGCCTCCCCTTCATCTTCTTCCTCTGCTGCTGCACTCGCCGCATGCCTGCGTGCATGCTGCTGGTCTCCCGCCCCCACATCATCCTCCCCTTCCTCCTCACTGTCCTGCTGCTGCTGTCCCTCTTCCTCATGATCCTCCTCCTCAACGCGCCTGCGCACAATCTCAGCCGTGCGGATTTCCCTATGCCTGTTCCTGACCTCCTCCACATCCTCGTTCCTGCTGGCTGCTAGGCGGGCAAGCCGGGGGTCAGCCTTGCGCTGCACAACCACGGGGGCGGCTACCTCTGTCCGCACGGCCTCCCCTCGAGCCTCAGGCCCCCCCAGCTGTAGGTCCTGGAGCTGCTGCTGCTCATGAGCACCCCAATCTGGCGCCTTACCGGCCCAGTAGCGCCTGACCTTGGTGGCCTGTGCGAAGGGATGCGCAGTTCCGTTGTTGATGGGAGAGGAGAAGCGATGGCAGGCTTTGCTTGCACATATTTTTGCTTGAGCATGCTCAATGTGCATCCCCGGGTGGCCACATGTGCATGCATGTGTCAATGTGTCGATGTGCATGCATGTGTCAATGTGTCGATGTGCATGCATGTGTCAATGTGCATCCCCGGGTGGCCACATGTGCATGCATATGCTTAAATATGTTTGCTTGTGTGTGCGTTTGTGTGCTTATGTTTGTGTGTTTGCATGCCTGTGTATACATGTGTGTGTGTGTGCGCGTGTGTAAGCTTGTGTGTGCGTGTGTATTTGTGTATGTATATGTATGTGTGTATGTGCGTGTGCGTGTGTACATGTGTATGCGTGTGTACGTGAGTGAAATTTGTTTGTACATGTTTATATATGTCTTTTTGTGTTTCTGTGCCTGTGTGTGTATATGTATGTGCTTACGTGTCTGTGAAAGCTTGTTTATTTGTGTGTGTGTTTGTGTAAGTGTGTGCGTGTGTGTGTATGTGTGTGTGTGTGTGTGTGTGTGTGTGTGTGTGTGTTTGTGTGTGTGTGCGTGTGTGTGTGTGTGTGTGTGTGTGTGTGTGTGTGTGTGTGCATGTGTGTGTATGCATGCACGCATGAGCGTGCATGCCCAAAGAGTAAACACGTGCGTGCGTGCTTGATTGACGTGCTTGTAGCATGCATCTGTGACCTGAGAATGGCACTAGAGCAAACTGGTCAGACGCTCTCACCTCTACTCTCCCTTTCTCCCCCTCCTCCTCCTTCTTCCGCGCAGCAAGGGCACCGGTGGTGTGCCTCATGCTCATGTTGAGCCAAGTTAGTTCAATCCAAAAATCAAGTTCCTTTCATTACAAATTATAATTTATTTGATGTTGCATTAAGCTCCAGGATGTTGCAAATTGCGAAGTGATGGCTTGCAGAGTAAAGGCCATCTCTGCGGGCAGCTCCCACTCTACCACCCTGCTAGGTAATAGGAGGGGCTAATAGAAAGGGTGTCTTTGCGGCAAGCTGAGTAGGATGGATGACAAGTAGGCGTCATCTTCCATCTTCCATCGTGAACAATGGTAGTGGTCTTTGCGTTGAAATCAAGGCGTTTGTGTGTCCGTGCAGTTGCATGTGTGCACGTGTGCGCGGAATTTCGGTGAAGTGTGCTTTGTGCTGTGCACTCTACTGCGTGTGTTTCATAGAGCCTAAACATCTTGTGTGTGCTCTCTTGTTCAAGACAGCTTTGTGCTGTGCTCCTTTAGTTCATGCCCGGACTTGCTACCTTATATTGGTCAATAAGAGTATAGGCTGCTTACAGGTCACATCTTGAGCGTGGGCTCGAGGAGTTGGTGCATTGTGCTTGTACAATCTGGAATAACCTTTGACCACATTTTTACAGATTGTGACATCGTTGCTACCTTTGGAAGAGGGGAGGATGGTCAGCTGGGGCATGGGGCGTGCAATGAAGTCGAGGCGCCAAAGGTGAAGCTCTGCTTTGCTTTCAAGTTTTCTGACCGTTCAGCTGCAGGATCTGCATCGCCTCCTATTCTCCAGAGACGTGGCTTGACATGCACTGCACCCCCTGTTCTCGTGGCTCAGGCGGTGAAGAGCCTGATTGACAAGCACGTGGAGAGCGTAGCATGTGGAGCTGAATACACCCTTGCCGTGTCGGAGGGTGACCTTTACAGCTGGGGGGTAAGTGATGCATGCTATATAGGCTCTGTTTGCGTTCTTACAGGTCCACGAGCTTCAAGGTAGCCTGTCTAAGCACAGAGATAACTCATCGAATACTATATGCCCTCTATTTGCCGCCTGTCTTTCCAGTGCTGACTCAATTAGCGTAATGCACTATAAATCATCGATCTTGCACAGAATACATTTTTGTTTCACAACTTCCTAACCACTTCCTATCGCTTCCTAATAGGCTGCTGATTTTGGAAGACTCGGACATGGGGACTCAACTGACACCTTCATACCGAAGCCTGTCAGCTTCTTCAGTGGTAACAAGCTTCAAATCAAAGAGGTAGCCTGCGGAGATACGCACACCTTGGTGGTCACTCGAACAGGGCAGCTCTACACTTTTGGTGCGTTTTAGGAGGGTTTGGAGAATGAGAAGCAACAAGCCCGTGCATTTTTAATGGCAAACAACGTTTGAATTTAAATAAAGAGGAGGAGCTCCTAGCCAGCAGGAGTTTCGATTTGGTAACAGGATCCTACTCCAAATCATCCATTGCGTCTCCAACGTATCATTTCATGCTTTCTCCACATATAGGCCGCAATCAGAATGGGCAACTAGGGTTGGGCCACAACAACGACGCCCTGTCACCCGAGCTCGTGCAAGCGTTTCAGGTACGCACCTGCCCCAAATTGTGTGCTTACCCGTTTTGTGTGTGTGTGTGTCTGACACGTAAATGATCTCGCATTTGGGTGACTTGTACTGGGCCGACTTGTGCATGAATCCTAACCTGTATGGTATCAATCGCCGATTCTTTTGGAAAATGATCTGCATCTGCAGGGCAAAGAAGTTGCCAGTGTGGCTGGGGGTGCCGAGCATACGATTGCCATCACAACCGCAGGAGAGGTGGGCATTTCCTTGCGGCGTGTTCTTGCCCACTTCCTATCACATGCTTTGTAACTGTTAGATTTGCTTTGTGAGCAAAAGCGAAAAGAGGAGGAGGAGGCAGTGCACGATGTGATGTGATTAAATCAATAAAGCGCTCATGACTGACTTTCCTTGTTGTCTGTGGTTAACTATGTCCCATAGTTCTGGCAGCAATGCTGTTGGACGCTGCAGCCTAATAAGTGCATGCAATCTGCTTGCCAAAACTGCAGCGACTGTATTTCTTCCAGATTGATGGCCGTCCACAATCAAGGTTGAGCTCTTTTATTCATCCACACAAAAGGTGTCAATTGTGATTTCTTGCCCCTACTCACCCTCCCACAGGTGTTTGCCTGGGGCTGGGGTCGGTATGGCAATTTGGGTGACGGCTTCTTAGAAGACAGGCAGGTTTTGCTTTTCCATCAGATACATTCCACAGCGTCAATGAAAAAGCCTATACATACACCTCATTTGGGTCCTGCATGTCAATTCCTGCACATGCGGATAAAAACCCCATACTACTGGTTGCTACTTAAATGCACGGAAATAATGAAAGAATTTGCAGCTTGAGTTCTCCCTTTCCAGCTCATTCTCTATACTTTCAGCCTGGATTTTGCGCTTTAAATTTATTTTGTAATAAATGTCCTTTTTTGTACTCTGAACATCCCACGCAACTTATTAGTCCTGTCAATGTTTTGGTTGCGTTCCATTTATGCAGGTATTTGCCCACCAAAGTGGTGGGGCTAGATGGCCTGCGCATAAATAAAGTGGCGTGCGGTGAGTGCAGACTCGCTTCCTTTCTTTAATCTACTTTTTTTCGGCATGTTTGCCTATATTTTTAGTGGTGGTGCACCTCTTCTGTAGATTATACACGGAACTGCCTGCACGCACACGCTTTGATCATGCCTTTGTCTGCCAGGCACCATGCGCTGTAACACAAACCTCGATATAAGTCTTCTCTCCCCAAAGCATTCGTTGCCCTCTAGCTCTCCTTCCTTTGCTACTTGTATTCACGTCAGGCTGGAGGCACAGTGTGGTTGTGACCGACTCAGGGCAGCTGTACACGTTTGGCTGGTCAAAATATGGGCAGCTAGGACACGGAGATAATGAGTGAGTAGGTTGCGCAAATTTGGCAATGAAGTGCAAACTGCACCACAAAAAGATGATGCACGCACGACAAACTACAGGACAGCCATTACCATCCTCTGATAACATTGTGTGAATCACGATTTGCAACTGTACGAATTGAGGACAATACTTATCATGTCCAACAACTTCTTAGTCAAGTCACAGCGCTCAAGAAGGGCAGCTTGTTTCCTGGGTAACGCAATTTAGCTGCAGTGTCAATGATGTACAGCCCCAAGCTATTTGTATGCGATGGGGGGGCATTGGGTACGAATTATCCGTGAACCACTTATTTAATGGTTAAAAGGTAATTACTTGTATGGATAGACAGGTACCTTGGGCACTGGGGTTACAGCACACAGGGCGGGATAAAACGGGAGACTCTGTTTCATTCTGGTACAAAAGAAGGTGGGAAACAGATGATTGAAGACAACCTAATGTCTTCCAAACTACCCCCCGCTGCTTGCATTGCTCATGCAGAGATCGGCGGACCCCAACCCTAGTGTCTGCACTGAAGGGCAAAGCCATGGTCAATGTGGCAGGAGGATGGCGACACACCATGGCAACCGACTCGGACGGCAAAATGTGGGCGTGGGGCTGGAATAAGGTGAATCGGCAGGGATCTGCCCAATATCCCCATTGCTTCACATGCCTTGGTGTTGTAGGAGTTTATGCTCGTATTTCGATCTCGCCAACACAGCTTCCATAACATCAGGTCATGCAAAGTAAGGGTCACGCACACATCAGCAGCTGCTCTTTTTACGCACATATCATCAGCTGCTCTTTTTACCCCTGGCTTTGTACTGAACCTGAACATGGAATGGATAGTTGTGCAGATAACCGTCCTCCACAACAAGAGAGGTCCAGAAGTCACCGTGTATTTCATGCCAAGCCTTTTATTTTGCACTACTGACAGCTGTGGGGTTGGTTAAAACCAGATAAATGGTGTACATACGGTGAACATACGGCAGTATTCTTAGCAAGAAGGTTACCATACATAGGTTGTTATACTGTGCAGATGTGCAGATATTCGGTTCTGGCCAACCTTAGGCAGGTGCAATGCCAGAGACAGCTGTGTGCTGTATGATATTAACATGGTCTACGGAGGGGGTTGTGATATTTTTGCACACGGACTTGGTGATGTTTAAAGGGTACAGGCATAGAATTTGGCCCGCAACGTGGAGGAAATTGCTTGTTGTATTGAACGCTGCCTACTTCCAATGACTGCGCACATTACACACACACACACACACACACACACACACGCACGCACGCACGCACACACAGTTTGGGCAGCTGGGACTGAAGGACATATCAGACCGAAGCACACCCACCATTGTACCAAAACTAGCCGACACGCTTGTCTCGTTGTTAGCGTGCGGATGGAGGCATACAATGGTAAGATGCAATCACCAATTAAGGAACCTTTGTGGACCTCATTCTTTGTATTTTGTTCCGGCACAATCCTTTTAGCACACCTTACACAAGATGCTGAGACTTCAGATCTTCCCAACTGCGCTTGTGCTCACCAGCTGTCGTGACTGAATGCCTTTTGCTTCAGTGCACATGCACCTAACGCTTGCACAGCACTCACACAAGACCCAACCAACAACAAGCACAACACCAGCACAGGACAACTGCATGCTTTAAAGTGACGTTTCAAATAATGTGGCCCGCCAGATCACATGTCATACTTTTACACACTTACGACTGCTTATTTTGGTACTCTTGTCTCGTATTACTGCGCGTGCTCCTGGCCAACTCTAGCCGCATGCTTTGTGGGCACAGGCGGTGACTTCAGAGGGGCAAGTGTTTACGTGGGGGCGTGGAGTGAATGGGCAGCTGGGTCATGGAAACGAGGAAGATATGCACGAACCCACGCTGTTAGCAGCTCTAAGCCCACCCATGTGCAACAAGGCAGGGTGAGCACACACGCACATGACGCTCTGAGCCCACCCATGGGCAAACAGGGGTGGTGAGTGTTAATGCACACATAAAGCAAACAGCTTAACACGTTTTGTGCTGTGCCTAATTATGCAAGCCTTGTAAGAAGGAAAGAAAACTACCGTAAGCAGCAATCTAGTTGTCATGATTTTAGGGTACCAGGAAGTTGAAATTCAGATATGTTGTAGCAGCTATTTATGCTGCATCTGTGCCGTTCAAGACTTACAAACAAACGTGATTCATAACATGTCAATTCAGATGTGTATACCCGTGCACAAAGCTTGTTGAAAATCGCCCCTTACCAACGCAATGCATGAACATTTCGTGATCCCAGGCTGGTGGCATCAGCAGCGCCTTTAGGAGGGGGATTCGCTCCAAGTGATCGGTTTGCTGTCGTGCCCGGAAGCAAATGTGATGATATCAGGTTAGGACATAAAACATGTGTGTGTGCGTGCGTGTATGTGTGCATACGTGTGTGTGTGTTTTTTGCAAGGAAAAGGAATCGTCAGTTAGCAACTGAAAGTTGTTTGTCAGCTCTTGCCTTGCTTCCCACATATAAGTAAAAGGCAAGGTTCGTGTTTTGAGCTAATTATTCTTAAATTTTGTTGTTGGCCTTCAATCTCTGCAATATCCACCTCCGATACTGTGCCAACCATGAGCATCAAAGGTTTTGCCAAAATTGTAAATTGGTAGATCAACGTCTAAGAAGATCAAATGCCTAGCAAATCTCAAATTCACAGTTAGGCCTGTGCACTTGCGCCGTAAAGTTGGATTTTGGACCGTAATTACAGTATCAACCGCAAATGCCCCATAAAGTACGGTTCAAATCACGGTGGCCAATATTACGGTGTCAGACTGTACAAGACGGTGCCACTGTAGTGTACGATTTTGACCGTGATTTGGCCGTGTTGCACCAATATCAGCCCAAACATTATTTGTTTTGCAACAGTTGTTCATGGATAAAACACAATTCATACACAAGGAATCAGGTACTGCGTCCGACATGAGTTTGCATGCAAGTCACTGCTGGACCCTTCCCCCGAGCTGATGCCGCCTGAACCCAGCCTCAGGATCGTTCAAGGAGGCATTGCGTGGCATCAGCACGTGAGGGGAGCATGCTGAAGGGAAACTGAACGGCAAAAATGGGAGGTTTGGGTGGAGAGGCCTTTCTGAGGCCATTTTTGCACTGGCAGTGCAGCTTGGCACCGTACTGTGGAGTAGATTGCCTTAATGAATTGCGGTCCTCCAAAATGTGATTATGCTGTAATTAAAAAATTCGTACAATAAAAATTGTACCATTACTGTACACCGTACAGTCCACAGGTCTGATCGCAATAGTACAGTAGCTGTGAAGGAATTGCAGGTCACAGTAAAACCAACACACCGCAAGCCATTAACAACATAAAGCCTTTCTAAAGCCTTCAAACGGAGGCTCTCTATGGAGGCTGGTTTTAACACTCGTTAACATTTACAACTAAGGACGACTGCCTATATGTCTGTGAAATAAGGTGCCTGACGACGCTCCTGCTGAAGCCCCTTTTGCTAGTGTGCTGACGCTGCTCTTCATCACCTGCTTGAACTGTGTGTGCATGCACCTGTGCAAGAAACTCGTTTGACCTGCGTGCATGCAGCGGCACTCGAGTTAGTAGCCAGTATGACGACGCCGCAGTGCCAGTTGTGCCCGAGCTTTTACCGCCCGGCCAAGGCTTGGGGAAGAAGCCCAGACATGACTAGCCATGTGCATCATCTTACTAACCATGTGCATCATCTTGGTGCAAGTACTTTGTTGGAGACTTTGCTTAGCGCCGCTCCTCCTGATCAGGAAACTACTATCTTTTGAGGGTAGGGGCTGCTGTTATAAGAGTATTGATAGAAGAATGAGAGCAAAGATGCATATAGTTACAAGCGACGGCATTGGCTAGGTTGGACCGCACGAGAGACAACAAACTTGTATGACTTGTGCAAAGATGTATACTTTTTGTGAGAGATTGTGTGTTGCAAATCCAGGCGTGAGAGTTCTAGTAGACCAGCCAGCTTGCAGATGTTAGTTGACTTTTGCAGTTTTTCATGTTGCCGCTGCCTGGCAGATAGACCAAACAAATAGTTTAGTATGCCTACCAGACAGGCTAGTAGTCGACGACTGACTTGAAGTTTCCCGTTGTATGTACCAGATTGTATTAACAAGAGAAGACCATAATCAAGTTTATGACGTTTTAATGATTGCACGCATTTGTTGAGCTTTCTATGATAGCTGTTATGCTATGCATCGATTGTGTAACTTCCGCATTTGAAGTGCCTCTTGTTGGTATTTAGCGGCAATCTATCTGCAATTGCTGCAATCGGTTATCATTAATCCCTCGAGAAAAAGGGCATCCCCCTGCACAATGTGCAATAAACTTCTACGTACATTCGACCATAACGTAAAAAGACGCACCAACATTGATGTAAGGACTGAGGGGGGGAATAGATAGAGTGGCTG
>Ga0307960_1001547_pt1:2500-13427 | contig 13427 bp, 16 predicted proteins | sample OrgLakmetagen542_FD_201832 | JGI IMG/M metagenome (GOLD analysis project Ga0307960, IMG submission 201832) | Saline water microbial communities from Organic Lake, Antarctica - #542 | ecosystem: Environmental > Aquatic > Non-marine Saline and Alkaline > Saline | place: Antarctica... | reverse complement strand
GCACACACGCATACACACGCACACACACGCACACACACACACACACACGCACGCACACACACAAGCATAGACGCACACCTGTGCTGGTGGAAACACGCTGGGCAGCAGCCTTGCTGTGGCACCGTGACGGAGGAGCCATGCGTTATTGGAGCCATGGCGTTGCTCTGGGGGGGCTCCTTACTTCCTGTCAGGGGGTCAAAACTTGCCTGCAAGGGAGGTTGGGTGCATGTTTGCATGCTGCTGTGTGTGTGAGCGTATGAGTGTGTAAATATGTGTGTATGTGGGTGTGCGGGTATATGAGTGTGCGCATAAGAGCGCGCATCTTTATGTACCTCTGCATGTGTATATGTGTGCATGCTGCTGTGTGTGAGTGATGCGTGTGTATGTGATGTATGTATGTATGTATGTATGTATGTATGTATGTATGTATGTATGTATGTATGTATGTATGTATGTATGTATGTATGTATGTATGTATGTATGTATGTATGTATGTATGTATGTATGTATGTGTGTGTGTGTGTGGGGTGAGTAGGAGTGAGTGCACAAATTTATGTATGTGTACATGTGTATGTGTAGGGGTGAGTGCGCAACTTTATGTACGTGCGTATGTGTGTGTGCGTGCATATGTGTGTGTATGTAATGGCAAGTACATATGTGTATGTGTGCGTGCATGTGTGTAGGGGTAAGCACGCAACATTATGTACGTGTGTATGTGTGTGCATGTAAGGGCAAGTCACGTGTGTATGTGTGTGCATGTAAGAGCAAGTACATATGTGTATGTGTGTGCATGTAAGGGCAAGTCACGTGTGTATGTTTGTGCATGTAAGTGCAAGTACATATGTGTATGTTTGTGCATGTAAGGGCAAGTCACGTGTGTATGTGTGTGCATGTAAGGGCAAGTCACGTGTGTATGTGTGTGCATGTAAGGGCAAGTCACGTGTGTATGTTTGTGCATGTAAGTGCAAGTACATATGTGTATGTTTGTGCATGTAAGGGCAAGTCACGTGTGTATGTGTGTGCATGTAAGGGCAAGTCACATGTGTATGTGTGTGCATGTAAGGGCAAGTCACGTACTTGCTGTAAAGAGGAAAAGACCAGCTGCAACATACTTCATTTTGCGTACAGCGTACTTTATGTGTGTTACGCTATATGCTGTAGCTCATGTTATCTGACAGCTCTTACCTCCTGCCCACATGCAAGTTTTGTGTGCCACATATTCATGTGCATTATCTGTGCATGTGTGTCTTTGTGTGTGTCTGTGTGTGGTTGATTCTGTGTGTGTGTGTGCATGTGTGTGTGTGCGCATGTGTGTGTGTGTGCGCATATACGCTAACATGCAACAGCTGGGCACTCCTAATAAAAAGCGCTTGCTTGCAAACCCCACACTGCATGACGTCAACAATTAGCACACACACACACACACAGATGACGGATGACCCTCTTACCTGCAAAGCCCAGTCTGCTGCTAGACACAATAAGGTGGCTTGCTTGAAAACCCCACACCGCATGATGTTAAAAATCAGTGGACAGACAGCTGTCAGATGGCATACGACCCCACACCGCATGATGTTACATATCAGTGGACAGACGGATGTCAGATGACACACGAATCCACACCACGTGATGTTCAAAATCAGTGGACAGACGGATGACAGCTGACAGCTGAACCTCCTACCTGCAACGCCCAGTCTGCAGCTAGGCACTCCAAGTGGAAAGAGCGCTTGCAAGCCCCACATCGCATCACATTTCGCTCAATGGCCTTGTCACACAGATCGCACTGCAGGCCACGATTCCTGGGAGGGCGTGCGATTGCCTGCAGCCACATCAGCACACACACACATGCTCTGTCAAAGATGAAAGGAAAGAGCATGCACAGGTTGCAATGCAGGCCCCACAGTTTGGGAAGCGCATGTGCTTGCGTACGCACACACACACACACACACACACACATGCTCTGGCAAAGATAAAAGGAAAGAGCATGCACAGGTTGCACTGCAGGCCCCACAGTTTGGGAAGCGCATGTGCTTGCGCACACACACACACACATGCTCTGGCAAAGATAAAAGGAAAGAGCATGCACAGGTTGCACTGCAGGCCCCACAGTTTGGGAAGCGCAACTGCTTGCCTGCAATTATGGCAACACTCACAAATGCTTTGACGAAGGTTAAATTGCACGAGACGCATTGTATTTTGCAAGAAAAAAACTGCACCGGCAGTGAAAACAACTCCCGACATTAATGAAGGAAAAGGAGACATTTTGGTACCGGGTACCGTAAAACTTTACCACCACTAGTTCACACTTCTTGCCTGCAAAAACAGCAGCCCACACAAAGACTTTGGTGTGAAACATGTAACACACATGCCTGCCCTCCCACACGCACAGCTTCAACACACTCAAGCTGTTCGGTGCTACTCCTGCACCTACCAATGTTACCTGCTAAGACTCCTGCTGCACATACTCATTTTTATTCCCCTTACAACATGCTCATGATCACCCCCCTCTCACACACACACTAATTAACATGCACCTGCCATAACTCCTGCTGCCCATCATCATCAGCCACCCCTCACACACACACATACACACACCTGCTGTGCCTCCTGCTGCCCATCACCACCAGCCACCCCTCTCTCACACACACACATACACACAAACACACACACACACACACACACCTGCTGTGCCTCCTGCTGCCCATCACCATCAGCCACCCCCTGCTGCTCCTCAATGCCACTTCCGTCACTGCTGCCCCCATCGCAACTGCCTGCACGGCCCTCTTTGTGTGGTACTGTGTGCGTGTAGCAAAAGCACGTGGAATGGGCAGACTGAATTGATAAGACAAGCTTTTTGGGGAACGAATCACAAAATCGAGTAGGTGATGTCTGCAGTTGCCTACACAGCCCTCCTCATGTGGTTCTGCGTGCGTGGAGTAAGAGCATACGGAAAGATGGAAAGGGTACATCGAATGAGTAGACATGCTTTCAGACTAAAGCACAAGAGTGCGCTGGTGCTGTCTGCAGTTGCTTACACAGCCCTCTTCATGTGTTCCAAAATAATGCGTAGGTGATTTCTGCAGTTGTCTGCACGGCCCTCTTCGTGTAATTTAGTGTGTGGGACAAAGAGTGCGTGCCACATAAGGGTTGCACTGAACTGATCAGGCATGCACTTTAACACAAATCACAAAACTGTTCAGATGATGTCTGCACGGCCCTCTTCATGTGATCCAGTGTGTGGGACGAAGAGTGCGCGCCACATAAGGGTTGCACTGAACTGATCAAGCGTGCACCTCAAAAGTGGATTCATATGCGATGATGTCAGCAAATGTCTGCATGGCCCTCTTACTGTATTGATCCTGCGCTTTGACTAAGGGTGCAATTTCTGAGTAGGTGTTCTGTACTGCTCATTGGAGGTGTTTTGAAGGTGTTTTGAACTGGTCATTGAAGGTGTTCTGAAGGTGTTTTGAACTGTTCATTGAAGGTGTTCTGAAGGTGTTCTGTACTGCTCATTGGAGGTGTTCTGAAGGTGTTCTGAACTGCTTATCGAAGGTGTTCTGAAGGTCTTCTCACTGAAGGTGTTCTGAACTGCTCATGGAAGCGCAGCCCAATCAGAAACCGCTCCTGCCTGCTACCGCAACTCTTTCCTGCAAGAACCTGCAAGAAACATCTCTTTCTTGTATACGTGGACACCCAGGACGTCAAAAAAAAGGCAGCATCCTCTTTCCCCTCTGCCTCTTGTATTCCCTCTTTTGTCAGAACAAAGACACGGCAGCCTCGCTACAAAATCCTCACACCACCCTCGCTTTTAAGGCAAAGAAAAGGACCTCTCATCCCAACTTTTGCATCATCTTTTGCATCTACACCAAGGTCGCCTCTTTTTGAACGAAGCCAATCAAACGACGGCCTCATCACAACACCACCCCACCCTCACCTGCCACTTCAGCACCATCTCCCCCTTCTTCATCAGGGTCAGCTTCCTCGTCTCCTTCCCCTCGTTCCTCTCCTTCTCCTTCTTCTTCTAATTCTTCTGCAGCAGCTGCCGCTGTGCCAGCAGCGTTGGAGGCGGGGGGAGGAAGGTCCTCCATAGGAGCCACTATGACTTTCAGGTGGGGCGGGTGCGCTACGCCCGTGCCTATAGATACGCAACAGGGTGTAAATGCTTCATATCACTGTGCAAAATATCACTGTGCAAAATTAAGGGCATGACTACAGGTCTTCTACAAAGCTGCTACAACACTCAGGTGGGGCGGGTGGGCAGTGCCTGTGCCTGTAGATACTCAACAGGGTGTAAATGCTTCATATCTTCACATTATCGTTCATAACCACGACTGTAGGTACTATGACTTAAGCTGGGTCGAATGGGTCGTGCCTGTGCCTGTGCCTATAAACCATGCATACAGGTCTATCAGGGCACCGTGTGTTGTTTGTACCTAGTAGGAACCGGTCACACACACACACACACACACACACACACACACACACAAACCTAGTAGGAACCGGTCACATTCAATGGGTGCCATACTGCTCAGCCAGTGAACTTGAGGCAACTGATATGACTGAATACTGAAATACCACAGCTGGTGTACCTCCATTTTTGGGAAAGATGGAAAACTCTTGTACCCGAGGACTAGCTATGCGGGTAGAAAAGCAAGCGTTACATGAGCTCGCATGCTATCTGTTTCTTACTTTCTCATTCTTTTTGCAATAAAAGAAATTAAATGCAACGAATACCCTCCAGGGCGCTTATGCTGCTGTATCGCATTTGGAATGCTGAGTTGGGAACTGAACAATCTGCAACTCATTTTTCATTGTAGCCATCCCACCAAGTAATTTGCAAACCGGCTTAGCATTTATCAGCCAGCCCTGATACATCTGCATACCAACCCTGGTGCATCTGCACACGAAAAGCCTTTCACCGCAGCTGCTAGCTGAGCAAAAACGCACAACAAGTGATCAGTCTGCCCTGCATGCCTACACACTTTTAACAGCATAACAGCATGCAAAAAACAGCACTCACGTGCGCCAATGTCTGCGTATGCAGTGCTGAGGTACTGGAGGGTGAGTGGGAAGAAGCACCATGGCTGCAGTGCCAGCATGGACTGCAGCAACGTGATCTGCGCGTACAGAAAATACACACACAGATGTGCTGAGGATTTGTGACAAGATCACGTGTTGGGTAATTGAAATGAGGATCAGCAGGAAAAGCACCACGGCGGCAGTGGCACCAACACAAACTGCACTAACACGTTCTGCGCGTGCACAAAATATTTACAAACAGATGTGCTGGGGGATTTGTGGCAAGATCGTGTATTGGGTAATTGAAATGAGGAGTCAGCAGGAGAAGCACCACGGCGGCAGTGCCAGCACGGACTGCACCAACACAATACGTGTGGACAAAATATATGCAAACAGATGTGCTGGGGGATTTGTGGCAAGATCGTGTATTGGGTAATTGAAATGAGGAGTCAGCAGGAGAAGCACCACGACAGCAGTGCCAGCACGGACTGCACCAATACGATATGTGCGGACAAAATACATGCAAACAGATGTTCTGAGAGATTAGTGGCACCACGGCAGCAGTGGCACCAACACAAACTGCACTAACACGATCTGCGCGTGCACAAATATTGACAAACAAATGTGCTGGGGGATTGGAAGCAAGATCGTGTATTGGGTAATTGAAATGAGGAGTCAGCAGAAGAAGCACCACGGCGGCAGTGCCAGCACGGACTGCACCAATACAATATGTGCGGACAAGATTTATACAAACAGATGTGGTGCTGAGGACCACCAAGGTGGCAATATGTGCGGACAAAAATCATACAAACAGATGTGGTGCTGTGGACCACCAAGGTGGCAAGATCACGTGTTGAGTGATTAGAATGAGCAGGAAGAAGCACCTGAGTGGCGGTGCAAGCACGGCATACAGCGGCGTGATCTACACACTTGATGCTATTAGCTATTATGTATTATGTTACTAGTAAGAATAACCAGTAAAGATGCATGTACTTTGCCTAGCATGCCCTTCCTTGAATTTCCACTTTTGTTTTTGTTCCTCAAAACTGCTCATCTCCTCCACCTCCACTTCCCACAACTCACTTTTCCTTTCAGGCCCTGCATCTTTTTTGCCCCCAGTTCTGCTGCCACTGCCCGCACTGCTTTACTCTTGGTGGGGTGTTGCCAGGCCCACTCAAACTGCAGAGCTTGCACCTAGGTTGCAGGTTGGAAAATAGGTCGTGGAACTATGTCGTGAAAAATGTGATCTGAGGTTTGCAGAGCTTGCACCTAGGTTGCAGGTTAGAAAATAGGTTGTGGAACTATGTCGAGAAAAATGTGATCTGAGGTTTGCAGAGCTTGCACCTAGGTTGCAGGTTAGAAAATAGGTTGTGACACTGTCGTGAAAAATGTGATCTGAGGTTTGCATTGCTAGGCAAGGCAGCACTAGAGGGGTGACCTCGCTTGCTATGGGGTAGAATGCTGCCATGCCTAATCAGACTGCAATGGAATCTTGCACCGGCAATTGAAGATATAGTCGTCGTCGTTAAGGCAGCAAGGTGCGTGTGCGTGTGTATGTGTGTTGTGTGTGTATTGTGTTTTTTGTCGGCCAATTTGTCCGTGGAAGAGTGAGGCAGTGAATACAAGATTGTGGTATATTGGGGTACCACATATAACCAGGGTTGGCCAGAACCATATATATACCGAGTATGTACAAATTTTTTGGCAGGGAAATCACCGAAAATACGGTCATATACGGTGTATATACACGGTTCTGGCCAAACAAACATATAACAAATACATGGTATGATGACCGAGGGTGCAGTATTCCCCCAGTCGGTATACGACACCATAAATACATAGGGTTGGCCAGAACCGTATATATTCACCGCAAAACAATGTATATTTGGTGGTTTCCCTGCCGAAAATACCGTATATACACCGTGTATACATGGTTCTGGCCAGCCCTGCACACATCACGTCACCGTATCACCAGGCAAAAGCCACAACCATAACACACCTCGTCAATGTATCCACAGAAGCCGTGGTTGACCCCGCCCTGCTTGCAAGCACAAACCCTGACATGGCTACGCATTGACACACGATTTTAACATACAAGAACTTAACATACTTATAGAATCCGGTTGATTTACGAGTGCACACCTGAGGGGCGTTTAAAACGCACCTGTGTTGTGAAGCCATGCACCACCAAGGTCATTTCCCACGGCCTCCACCTGTGCACAATCACGAGTTGTGAGGTTTGATTACTGAGCAGCTGCATACGCCACGACACCACACACACACACACACACACACAAATACACACGCTGACACACAAACACACACACACATACACACAAATACACACGCTGACACACAAACACACAAAAATACATGCTGCATCTGGATTACAACAAATAGTGCTGGCGTTCCTGGGTCTTGTCCTGCAAGGACAAGGGGCTTGCAGCAAGAACGGCAGAGCGCACTTACTTCGAAGTTTTCCAGGCACCATTACTAATGACCCCATTGTGCTGCTTGATGCGCCTCCGTGGGTTGACCGTGAAACTGTGAGTAATAACAAGGGCCATGACGCGTTGTGGTTTGACCACAATTGATTATCCTTTTACAATAGGACACAATTAGATGAGGCGCAAACGTAAACACACGTACGTGAACATATATATGCGCAAAACATAACACATTTACCATATACGCGCGTGCACACACACATACACACACGCACGATCGCGCACACACACATACACGCACACGCACGTACGCGCACACATACACGCACACGTACAAGGACACACACACACACACACACACACACACACACACAGAGAGAGAAAGAGATAGACACACAGCACACATGCACACACACGCACACACGGACACACAAGCAAAACCAAGACCCACGCAAAAACGCACGCCACGCACCCAATATAGGACCTTCCACGGCTTTGTGGATGCTTGGAGTGCAGCAGGTAGCAACCAGCAAAAAAGGTCATCGAAAGCGTGTCTGATTGTGGTTTCGGTGTAACATGTTGAGAATTAATTTGATTTAAATTGCTATTGTTTATTATGTTGTAACCGCTTCGCGCTTTGACCTCGCTTTGACAAAATGGCGGAGCCTGCCACCCCCGTGAACATAAAGAGACCACAACAGGTATTTCTGACATATGTTTCGTCCTCCTGTGCTGTGTGTCTCGAGAGGGCTCTCAGACCTGGACAGTGCACCTTTGACCGTTCCGCATGCCTTGCTGTGCCCTTCCTGGCCTTCAGAAGGCTTCCAAACACTGATTGGAAAGCTTCCTTAACCGCAACAGACCGTGCTTCAGAGGCTAGTATGGCTGTGCTGCCCGTCAGCAAAGGGCTTTGACCCTCAACTAGCACAATCGTTGCTGCAGGCTGAAGAGTCCTGGGAGCTGTCCAAGGAAAACTATGTGCCTGTCAGAACAGGGCGTAAGAAGGCTGCATTATCTGAGCTCACAGACCCTGCAGACAGTGCCAACAAGCAGGCCCTAGAACAGAAGCGGAGGTGCGAAGGTTTCAAAAGTTTTTCTGCTGTTGTGCTTTGCGTGACTTGTGTACCTACACGCCTGCAAGTACCAGATTGGGCACCCTTTTGAGCACCGTGTACAGCACACATGCCGCACAAACACTTCACATGGCAAACGAGGCTGACTTCTGTTTTAAAAACACAGGGAGCTTTGGAGGGGCGTTCAGGATTATGCTGGAGATGACCCTCTGGAGCCTTGGCTCAAGTGAGTGACAGCTATCCATGACGAGCGGTGATTCTGCTCCAGTACCACTGTAAATGAATGGGCTGGGCCAGGTTGATTTTCTCTGTCGTGTTCTGCGCAGCACGTATGTGCATATGTGCAATACATGCGCACCTCCATGTCCACGCATGCACCTGGCTGTGCATGTGCAGCATGCCTTCCCAAGTCCATTTTGCTTGCCGAGTCCATTTTGCCCACTCATGCACCCTCATGTAAGGGAAGCTGGACAAATTCCACACAGGAGGCCAAGCGCAGTTGCAGTCTTTAGTGTGCTGTGCTGTCTTTCGGTTACAGTGCCCGTGGCCTGTGCCCACCAAACTTGACACCACGCACGCCTATGTGTGCTTGTGTGTGTGTCTCTCCCTGTTACAGGATCATTGGATGGACGTTGGAGCAACATCACGAGCGGCACATGGGCTGCTGCAGTTCACAGTGTGCTCTCTGTGCCCATCACATTGTCCTGTGCCCACCAAACTTGAAACCACGCACGCCTGTACGTCTGTACGTCTCTTACAGGATCATCAAGTGGACGCTGGAGCACTCCACAGGAGGCAAGACGGAGCTGCAGTCCCTCCTGGAGTCCTGCACCAGTGAGCTGATGAAGGTCGCACGCTACAAAAGCGACCAGCGCTACCTACGCCTGTGGATACAATACGTGAGAGCTGGCAGCTGCTGATTTCTAATCCTTGCTCGCCCCCTGCTATTACCTGCAATGCCTTACTCCCCACAATGCCTACGTTTGTCACACACCCATCTGCCACCACCTGAAAGCAATCTCCTAGAACTTTCCCCTTGTCAATCTCTTGGCCCTTTTACCCGCTTGCGCGGCTGCAGTAGAAATCTACCAGCCAAACATGATCCTCTCTTGCTCTTTTTGCCGCCTGTGTAGCGTGCACGTGCGTGCGCACACACACGTGAAGTAACACACACAACCACACACGCGCACCCAAGCACGCACAAATATGTACAGACAGTGTGTTTTGCTTGCATGCCTGCCTGCCTGCCTGATGGAGCATGGTAAATGTGCTTTCATGTTTCACGCAGGAGCACCAGGGCACACACACACACAGACACACACACACACACGCACACACACACAAGCACGTAAGTGCACACACACACACACACACACACACACACATACACACTTATCCATATGTTTTGTCCTTTCCCACAGGCCGACTGTTTGCCTGATCCAAATGACGTCTTCCTTTTCTTAAAGGTAAGAAAGGCCCAGCTCCCCTTTGTTGTACACCGATCCTGGCTTGTGCTGACCAAGATTACATCTCTAAAAATTAAACACACCAACCTTTTCTTTGCGTTAGGCAGTTTTACTTACGGGAGCAGCCCTTGCAACTCATGTAGCCTGATCTCATGCATTCTCTCGTTTACCATTACCTGTACACACACACATGCACACACACACACACACAAACACACACACACACACGCACACACACACACAACAAACACACACACACCACGCCTATACATTGCCTGACCACACAATTGCGCCTACAGGAGCAGCAGATCGGCCTTGAGTTTGCTCTTTACTACGAGGCGTACGCAACCTTCCATGAGCTCAGGGGCAACTGCTCTGCAGCTGATGCCGTGTTCCAGGATGGCATCAACAGGTGTGCTCACGCGTGTCTATAAACACACATTGTGTGTATGTAGGGCTGACCAGAGCCATGTATACACGGTGTACGTACGTTTTTTTTGGCAGGGACATCACCAAATATACGGTCATATACGGCGTATATATACGGTTCTGGCCAACCCTAGGCATATACGGTGCATATACGGTCTTTTTGGCAGGGACATCACCAAATATACGGTCATATACGGCGTATATATACGGCTCTGGCCAACCTATATATATACCTATATGTTGTCAAAGCAGGCACCCGTCCCTTCTTTCTATAATAAGTGTGAACTGTCAGATCGGTGAACATTACTCGTATGATCATCGTCACGCTTTCTATAAGAAGTATGCAGCAGCCCCATTTAAAATGTGCGGTGGGCATAGACGTGTGTAAAGTGTGTGTGTGTCCATCAAGCACTCCATACGCAATTGCAGCAGCAGTTGCTCAAGTGTCAAATCAAAGCTCCGACCTGATGTTGCATTGCATGCACGCTCAGGAACG
>Ga0307960_1001546_pt1 | contig 13431 bp, 13 predicted proteins | sample OrgLakmetagen542_FD_201832 | JGI IMG/M metagenome (GOLD analysis project Ga0307960, IMG submission 201832) | Saline water microbial communities from Organic Lake, Antarctica - #542 | ecosystem: Environmental > Aquatic > Non-marine Saline and Alkaline > Saline | place: Antarctica: Organic Lake... | reverse complement strand
ATACCCCACATATCCCAAACGCCTACCGTCATACCGCAACACACACCTCACTCACATCACCCCTAATATTTATAATTTGATGACCCTTAAACTTAACACACCCTTCCCATACGCAGCGCCCACAGGCTCCGCCCCTCCTCCACCCCCTCGGTTGAACCCTCTTCAGCCCTTCCCTTTGCGAATGCTGCCTGAGGAGGGTGATCAGCGCAAGCCCACTGTGAGCGATGCCCCTGAGGACTCCGAAGTGTCGTACGAGGAGGAGCTAGAGGCATTCAGGTATTTAAGTAGTAAGAGTAGTAAAGTAGATGTGAAGGTGCAGTATCTTCTACATCTCTGATTGCCGCACCACACGTGAATGAGTCTAACCTGGAAATGCTAGGCGGAGAGAAGTCTGGGCGTAGATCTTGTGTGGCTATTCCCCATAACACTCAACTGCTGCACATACAAGGCAAGCATGCGCATCATATGCGGCCAAGCATGGCGAGTTGTAATGGCGTCAGTATCCTTGACTTATACTTAGGCACTGCATACTGTGTGTGTACGGAATAGTCGCCTCATTACAAAGACGAAGCGCAAGATTGATCACGCTGGCTTGTGGCTCACAAAGGTCATGTTTTCAATTGTTGACTGGGTGAGATGCCCACAAAAAGTAGGGCACAAAGCCTGGGGCAAGCCACCCTAGCCATGATTGCCACCTACCTGTGCACAACCTGTGCTATACGGGCAAAGAGGAAAGGTGGCAAATGAACGCGCAACCCTAACCCTGACCCTAAACCCTAACCCTAAACTTTAACCCTGAAATCCACGGTAAAATAGCATCCAAACCACCCTTGCCTCTCCTTTTGCGCGTGCAGGGAAGGGAGGAGTGACGTGTTCAGCCTGCTGTGGGCGCGCCTCCGTGCCCGCCCCCGCGTGCTGCATGCGTGGCTGGCAGACGTGCAGCAGGGATTGGATGCAGGCAAGGCCAGGCAGGCACCCCCTGAGCTCCTCACTGGTTGTGAGGATGGTGCCAAAAGAGTCTTCACAAGCTACGCTCAGCCAAAGGTACGCTCAGCCACTGAATCTTCGCGCGATCTTTCTTGATTTAGGGTGCTCTATTTCATCAGCGGCTGCTACCCGTGCAGCTAGGCAAGCCTTTCCGCGCGTTCTTTTTTAATATAGGATGCTTTCACCAGTGGCTGCTACCCGTGCAGCTAGGCAAGCCTTTGTATATGACGCCCGTGATCGTGTTAGCTGACCAACATCATGCCAGGGAAATGTTCACCCTCGCCTGCTTAGGGTTTACCCAAATTAGACCAGACAAAAATGCATAGGAAACTTTTCACGTAGAGTTAGGTGTATGGTCGGCTCTGTTGTGGAAACAAATGGCCCTGACCTATGTCAAATTCCATGATGCAGCACGTGGAATGTTTAATCAGCACGGCCCTGCCCCAAAAGCTGTTTGCCCCTCCAGCTTCGACCACACCTCAAGCCGGAGCAAGCACTGTATCCCAGTCAGACCCAGTGCCACCTCATCCAGATACTCCCTTTGCTACTACAAGCCAGCAATCTGACATCCATCATCCAGATACTCCCTTTGCTACTACAAGCCAGAAATCTGACATCCATCATCCAGATACTCCCTTTGCTACTACAAGCCAGCAATCTGACATCCAGAGAGCTGCAGACCAGCAAGCAGATAGCACCTTGACCACGGTCCCTCCGTCCATCAGTCCTGTCCTTCGCACACATATGGCGGTTATGCTTGCACTACCTGGAGGCAGCCTCCAAAGCACGTCCACTCCGCTGCAAGGCCCACAGCAGCAGCAAGATCTTGGCCGCTGCATGAATACACAACCATTGGTCTGCCCATCCTCCTCCTTGAAGCTCACCTCTGCTGCTGTCATGGAAGCTATAAAAAGCTGCAAGGATGCATACAAGCGGGTAAGTGTTACTTTATTTTAACCCTGATTTTACCCGCACATTTTGTCGTTCTTCACTTTATAGAAAACAAGCTACGGGCGACCCGCAAAAAAGAAAATTTAGTTGCGGGCGAACCAAAGGTTTTCGAACCCCCTGAAATTCCCTGTTGAGTATATGTCTGTCACTGCACATGACAGACTGACACTTATGTCGTGCCACGCTCTCTACAATTATGCATTTAGTTAATCTGGTGTGCCTCAACCCTGCATGGCACGCACCCTCCTTCCAAATTACTGCACCCGCATTTCCCAACACCTCCCCCTTAAATCAAATCCACATAAAGAGAAAGGTGTTGTCATTCCTGCGTGTGTGTGTGTGTGTGTGTTTCTTTTGACACCACAGGCTGCTGCCATGCACCGCATGGCTCACGACCCTGCTGACAGGCACAGCAGTGGAATAACAGACTATTTGCTTGTCACTTAATACGTGCCTCACTCAACACCACAGGCTGCTGCCATGCACCGCATGGCTCAAGACCCTGCTGACAGGCATAGCACTGGAACAACAGACTGTTTGCTTGCTAATAAATACGTGCCTCACTCAACACCACAGGCTGCTGCCATGCACCGCATGGCTCAAGACCCTGCTGACAGGCACAGCAATGGAACAACACACTGTTTGCTTGGTACTAAATACGTGCCTCACTCAACACCACAGGCTGCTGCCATGCACCGCATGGCTCGAGACCCTGCTGACAGGCACAGCAATGGAATAACGGACTGTTTGCTTGGTACTAAATACGTGCCTCGCTCAACACCACAGGCTGCTGCCATGTACCGCATGGCTCAAGACCCTGCTGACAGGCACAGCTTTGCAGACCTGCTTGAGGGAGGGGAGGCACCTTCTGACGGATCCAGGGCTGCAGCATGCTGCGCTGAAGGTGTCCTAGTTGCGCTGGCCAACCTGCTCATGGGCAACAACCAAAACATGCAGGTGAGCAAGAGGACGTGCAAAGACTCGTTGAAAAACTGCCACGACAAACTGGTCTTGCGTGGCCTGTTGCTCACAAAGTGTTCTTGCAGTGTAACAACCTTCCACATCACATTCAAAGAAAGCCACTTTGGTACCGGGTCCCATGCCCTCTCCAGTCAACCATTTTCCTCTTCAGTTTGCTCGACACCGCAGTGCCCAGGGTTTTGATAAATCTGGGCAGGTAGGGAAAATGTTTTGCACCGGGCAACCAACCAAGCAATGTATGATCTAAATCCCTATCCATGAGCACCTGAAGTCAATCAAAACCGTGCAGGGGGTGATACCTTTCCCACATCATAGAAAAGAAAGGGACCACCACGGTGCCTTAAGGCACCACCACCCCCCTGAGTGCCTTAATCATTTAGCGTCGCAACCTGCACCTTCTTCAAATCATGACATGCAGGGAGCTGAGGCAGCTTTTGAGGAGCTGGACTTGGATGGATCCGGGTGAGGGCCTAATTCTTCTACTTTACTTTCCTTTCCTTCTCAGCTCGAGACCAGCAGCATCTATGTTGTTTTGCTCTCGCATTGCGCCTGTCTTCAGAATACCTATAATGCCTCTACACCCATGGCAAGCCAGGACGAATTGATGACTGCCTAATTTGAGCTACTTCATCTAGCTGCTAAGGTTCTTGGGCAGGCTGCCCTTGCTCCAGCTATGCTGCTACTGTTTTTTGTGCTTGCTGTGTCTTTAACCTAATTAGCTCAAACTGTACAGCAGCATATGTGTTACACGCACTAGACCCTGCCCTGTCTCACATGTCTCACGTCACGCAGCTGCCTAGGGCCTGAGGAGCTAGTGCTAGCCTGCAGGTCTTTGCAGCCGAACCTGCAAGCCTCTGAGGTGAGCTCCGTTGCTTCTTGGGTGGTGTGCAGATAACCTGCAAGCTGGATTCTTGGGTGATGTGCAGAAAACTTGCAAGCTTCTGAGGTGAGCTCCGTTGCTTCTTGGGTGGTGTGCATCATCGGATCTGGCCTGCATCCTTGTTCAGGCAAGGCGCATGTCTTGGGTGGTGTGCATCATAAAATCTGACCTGTGTCATAAAATCTGGCCTGCATCCTTGTACAGGCAAGGCACAGTCATCCTTGTGAGTTCTGCAAAATCATCTTCTTACCCTATTCATGGGACCGCACCCAATGTCTGCCTCTCCACTCATCTTCTCCTACCCCAGGCACGCGTGCTGCTCTCATACCTACACAACTTTGCGGACACTGACCATGACGGTACACTGTGCCTTGAGGAGGTCTTGTCAGCGCTGGCGCCATTCCAGGGTACCCCACCAGACGCCCAGCACTCGCAGGAACGGCTGCTGGAGGTAGGTTAGTTGCTCGAGGATCCTTTGTGCATAAACCTCTTTATTGCACCACACGGTACAAAATGACATTTCCTACTGCTACCCCTGCATTTGCGATGCGCTGAACCCTTTCTCTCGCTCCACCGCATACTGCATTTAGCTATTTGAGCTCAACAGCCTGTCGCGTGTTTTTCTAGCGCAACAAATTTGTCAATCACACACCTACAGGGTTACCTAGCAGGCACAACAGATGTGTTTGAGCTGGTGCAATCCATGGTTGCGTCCAAGCCGGCAAAGCTCGAAGCGCTGTTTGTGCAATTCAGCGACCACAAACAGGCAGCCACAGCACGGCATCAGGCTACCAAGGCAAAAACGCTGCACTCGCAGCCACAACCACAGCAACAGCAGCAGCGGCAGCAACACCACCAACGACAACAGCAAGGGGCCAAGCCTGGGCCTCCTTCTCAAGCAATTCTTGCCGTACCTGCAAGAGCACTGCCAGCAATGATTGCTGACCTTGTTGGACCTGCAAGCGTCAGCGCTCTGTCTCCATCCTCTGAGGAACATCCAGCAGGCTGTGCACTGCGTGCCTCAGACATGCTTCTCCTGCTGTCTGTGCTTCAGCTGGACAACGGGGTTGGTGCGGCAGCCTTGCCGGCAGATATCAGGAAAGCCACCTTGATTTCCAGGCTTGAATCAGCAGGATGGGCGGCAAGGCGTGCTGCTGCGCTTCACAGGTCAGAAGAAGCTGAGTGGTCAAGTGATTGAGAAGGGGTGGAAATTGTGGTGGCTGAATTAATGCATCTGTCTAAGTAAGGAGTATGTTAGTAGGTATATTAGGTATATGTATATTGCATGCACGGTAAACGTTGATGATTTATTTGTCCTCACGCAGGATGGTTTCGGAGGCAGAAGCAGAAAGTGCTCGCAGCGGCCAAAGCGTGGCGAGCGCTCTCGACTTGGACCCATCCCTGGGTGGGGCAGAAGTCGCATTGCAGGTGCGGTTTAAAAATATGTATATTTTCAACTGTTGACTTGATTCATTGCTCTTAAATGCCAAGCACTCATTTCCTAGCACTTTCTCATCATCCATCACTGGGTGGGATGTTGTGCAGCTCCTTCCATTTTTTTATATGGTCTTCCAAATAACATCCATGGTCTTCTAATCAACATCCTTCCAAATCCCTGCAATTACATCAGGTACTCTGTTTGCATCCGCCTTTTTTCATCTTATACCTACATCACGCAATGCAGGCTTTAGCACGGACCTTTGTGTCTGCTCCAGCGCATTCAGTGGGGGCAGCATTCAAGAAGTTTGACCTGGATGGCAGCGGATGCCTGAGCTCAGCAGAGCTGTGCTCGGCTATCCGGGTGAGAGATCAGTGTGCAGCAATTCTTCAATAGGCTTGGTTGTATACGTATTTGTTGAAATATGAAAGGTGAATAGAGTGATGCATACGTGGTGGCCAGGTAACACATCTTTAGACCTGCAACACTTTTTGCACTGGTCACCTACAGATTTGGTGCAGATCTTGTTTGACTTCTTGCTTCCTTTTTTGTTTTTCCTTCTTCTTAGTCAGACATTTCCAGACTCTCTTTTGCTCTTCTTCAACCATAGATTATGTGCTCGACCTTTTTTCCTGTGGTTGCAGAGCCTTCTACCCTCTGAGCCGGCAATTTCTGACGTGGTCCTGCAATTGCTATTGATTTACGTTCAAGGGCACCACCAATTTGGAAGCAAAAATGGCCGGATTTTCAAAGAACATCTTGTTCAACTGCTAGGCCCTTTCCTCAGTACCTAGCAAGGCCCTTTCCTCAGTACCTAGCAGGGTTGTACAAAACATGCTACAAGCCCTCTGAACGTATCGTATGGTTGCTACACTATGCTACACCGCTACGCTACGGCTACGAGTTACGTTAAATTGGAACAAAGTTCATAGTTAATTGTGCAGCAAAGGACGTTCTTGGCTCATTTGCACATGTGGCTGCTGTGGAGAGCCAGGCAGTATTGCATATTTTTTTCATACGGCAGACCCTTGTAGCGTAGCGTAGTGTATTGTCAGAGGGGGTTGACTGAGGAAATGCCTGAAAATGTGCATTTTTGCACTCTGAATCCAGCCATTCACTGCCCACTCAGCCAACTGAAACCATCCTGGCTTTAATTGAAAGCTGATATTGTAAGCTGCACGAGGATGTGCTTGCATCCATGTAAGTCACAGTGTGCGCAAATTGACGGGGGTCAAAGCTCACCTTGACTGCCCAAACCCTAATTTGGGCATTTCTATGGGAAAACAGCATGTGTTGAGCCACATCACCACGCACTTCATCTTTTCACTTGATTTTTTTTGCAATCATATTCATTTATTACAACAACTCTATACCACACGAAAGTAAGCCATTTGGTGGAGTGGGTCTGCTGTGAAGATTTTGTGGTGTAAAGTGGGGTCCACGCCGCAGAAAATCAGGTGCTATCAAAAGTTTAGAGCAAGGGCTACCTCTGGGTACTAAGCTTTAACATAGCAACTTAGGGCGCACGTGCTCGATTCACATTTTAAGACCCATTTTTTTGGCTCAGTCAGCCCCTTCTGGTTATTTATTGTGCGACCCTGGTACCTAGTCAATAGAGACTTTTTGCATACATCATTTGTGGGGAGTGGCGTTTCACTGTCCACATAGTTTTTCTTTTATATAGAGTTCAAGGTAATTTCACCTGCATTCCATCCGAATGAAGTTGTTTTTTCGAAATTGATGGACGAATTGTTCAAGATCCATGACTGCGCGAGACGAGCTGACTGCGCGAAACAAGTGTGCACCGCTGTCTGTGCAGATTGAGGTACAGATAGGATCATGCACGCCCTGAACCGCGACGCGCAACTGTTAAACATACCTAATAATACAATCCTCAAGAAGTGGAACATACCTAAATAATTCAGTGACATAGATTATATTTAATTACAGTGACGAAGGAAAGAAGGTCTGTGAAGTGGGAAGTGGTGCAAGCTGATCCGGGCTGGACATTCCATAGGCTCAAACAGGGCAGTGCATCATGCCACTCATTTATGCTTTTGTGGCAAGGGATACCACTGTGCTGGCGGAGTTTACACCCTACACAGGTACTTGCTGCACAAGTGTGCAGGTTGCTGCAGCCCATCTCACGTACATATGCACACACATTACCCACCCACTCACAACACACAGGCAACTTCAACACCGTGGCCATAGAATGCCTTCAAAAGCTGAACAACCCCGAGAGCAAGTTCACCATCGCCTGCGATAGGCACACTTTCAACTACCTGATACACAATGGCTTTAGTGAGTTGTGTGTGTGTTATTGAATATCCTGCTACCGCACGATGGCTGCTTGTTCTCTCTCTCGAACGTCCACCGGCAGTTTGAACAGCTGCCTCGCACGCGCATCCAGCTCCTCACTCCTGGCCCGAATCCTTGAGCAGCCGCGTGACCCCTCCTCCTGCACGCTTGTCCGTACTCTGCAGCGTACCTGGTCGTGGCGGACGAGGCATATGGGCGCCAGGTTCCCTTTGCCTTCCTTGACCGGGTGAAGCAAGAGTTTGAGGAGGGTTATGCAGACAAGGGCCGCATGTCCACAGCACACAGTATGGACCGCACCTTTGGGTGGGTGGGCAGCACAGGAGGAAGGGGGGCCTTGTTCAGTGTGGGCAGGGAAGTTGCACACGCCTGATACAGGTCAACTTGTGTCTGGCACACGATGATGCCAGTAGAGCACATGCAGTAGTCATAAAGCAAGAAGGGGGCACGTTGGGTTACACATGTGTGTCCCTTCTATAGCAGACATCTCATTCACGTTTCTGCGTGGGTACTGCAGTGTGTGTGTGTTTGTGTGTGTGTGTGTGCATGTGCGTGTGTGTGTGTGTGTGTCAGTGACCCTTTTTTGATAGACATCCCATGAAGAAGCAGCATTTTTGCAGCACAATATTCTACATTGCTTGAACTCGTAAGAAGGTACTTGCAAGGGGAGCGAATGAATCATATTTCTCAAAGCTAGTAAAAATTTATCCTGTCCATCGTCACATTTTGGCAGAGTAACTCCGGCACACTGGCTGCCATCATCAGCACAGCATCTGAAGCTTTGACATAAGTTCTCACCACAAGCTTTTGTAGGGGTTAACCGAGGTTACTACAAGGCAAGGTCTCATACAAGCATACAAAAAACAAGTATGCGTATGTCCTGCACTCCATGGTTGACTAACTGCTGTGCATGTTCCTGTCAGTGGGGCAGCTAGACAGTGCTTCCAAAATGACGACAGCCATGACTTGCAGCAAATTGCTAGCTTCTGAATTTACATCGCCATGCCCTTGCAGTCCCAGATTAAAATCGCACATGGAGTATTGCATGGCGCACCCTGACGAGATATCCAAGATTACCCAAGTGCAAAGAAAGGTGCGCAGCAAATCTATGCCTCGATTGCACACAGTGGTGCTGCTTGTCTGGTCTTTCGTGCTCTCGTGTTTACTCATGTTAAAAGTGCTACCACTTGTGTCCCCCCATGTCGATGTCCTCTTCAAGTGCTTACTGTTGTACAGGAAGATGATGTATGCTGCACCATTCCTGCCTCAGCATCACTGTTAAGAGCTGCACCCGGTAAACAATTGTAAAGGCCATTTTACATGTTGCTTTACTCCAGACGATTTGAATGTAGGTTATGCAACTGCTGTACATAAGCATAATACCATGTTTAAGTTCAAGTAAAACCCTTTTATAAATGGCCTAAAATAGGGTAATCCTGCAGCTTGAAGAGCTGCTCACCTGTGTCCAATTTCTGACTACAAAGGTTAGAGGGCTGTAGCCGTTTTTAAAGAAGCCCCAAACAGGTCTATTTCAGTGTCAAGAGGGGCTCAGTCATGTCATTGATGCAAATGAAGGCTCTAACGTTGGAAGCAAAAAGGGGTGCAAATCAGAGAAACGCCACGTGAAAAGGAAGTTGACCAAACTAAAGCAAGAGGCAAAAAGGGCTGCTTATGCTTTCACCCTGGATCAAAAGAACACAACTTGGTGTACATTGCAGAACAAGAACTTACGCTGCAGGATAACGGAATACGGGTTGGTATTTGATACCCACGTCAGGAGGTTTTTTTGAAAGGCACTTTTACTTTTTGGGGTGGACACCCCTGAGGAATTTCCCACCCCCTAATCCCCCCTTCCAGTGCCCACACCAGACAGAAAAGGGTACCAAAACTGCTCCATTCTGAATTATGCATCCATCTGCGTATTCTTCAAGACATGAAACTGAAGTGTCGCAGAGTTATGGGGCAAAAACTGAGATACGGACGCCCATGGACACGTGATCTACCAGGCACCCATAACTGGCTTGCACTGTCCCACATTGCTTCTATTTCTTCAGAATTTCACTGACTATCTCATGCTGGCACAATCCTGTAAGTTTGGGGTTAATTGCTGCTTCATTGGCTTGACTCACCCCGCGGCCTGCACCCGAGCGCGTGTGCCTCTGACTTTTGGACATGTCTGCAGACCACCCCCTATACCCAGATTGCTCAAAAAGGGTGCCAATCGACTGGGCTTGAGCTGAGGATTCCGCTGATATATTTAAAATTTCGTAGAAGAGTCCCAGAAATATTTTAGAGGGGGGGTATGCAGACATGTTGATTTGGGGTCGATCCCCCAAAATTCCCGATTTCGCCCCCCCCCTCCCCGATTGGACCCATACATATACCAATCGATATCTCTAGACAAGAAAATTCCAAATGTTTTAATTTATTGAAATATGGGCATGCCGTCTAAAAGTTATGCTAACCAACGCCTCCTGGCTGAAGGGTTATAGAATAGGGGAAACTTACCCTTCCAGTGTGCAGGTCTAGAAGATGCACGGACCCTGTCGTTGTGCCGAGGTAGGCCTGGCTTCCACTGACCTTGAGCTGGGTGATCTGAGAAGACGAACGTCAGGGCAGCAAAAAGGGCACTGATTGAAAAGGCGATGCGTGAAGCAGGATGATCTTTAGGAGGCTTCATTAAAGAGTGCTTGCAATGACAGGGATGACAGGGATGCAGTCCAATCTTACAAATACATTTCAGATTACAAAAGATAAACGAAAAAACTCCTGACATTTTGACAGTCTTTGAGACATTTGAGCCGCAACCGCAGAAGCAGTACAACACAGCTTTGTACAAGCAAACTTGGTTTAACACAAACTGGAGTATTGAATTGGCTCAAGTATTCAATAAGGATTTTATGCAAAACTACGTAAAGTCATTACTCACTCCTCATTTTACTGATAGCTGACTCACTTTGTAATGTTTACATTGTACATTAGCAACAGCATCATAAAAGATGTGCCTGAATGTTGAGTGGTTGCTCATGGACATGGGATCAAAATGCTGTTTGAAAAAAATACGGCTCCAGATTTTCTGGCAAAGAGGTGCGTGCATTTTTTCTTCGTTGCGTGAAGTTTTTCTTCGTTGCGTGAGACGCCATCATCGCTTGCGTATACTTCAGCCATCACTCATCAATTTCCGCACCGGATGTGACGCCTCTGCCGCGTGCACAAAGCGCAGGCCTAGCTCCATATCCCACACCTGCAAAAGCACACAACAGTGAAAGCTTCAAAAAAGCCCATTGGGCGTTGGTGACCTCTACAGGAAATGCCTTTCACATTTCGTGAAGAAATGACTGCTGCATTTTACTTATCTTTGCTGTATTCAATGCAGGAGATGTAGCTTTTTCAAGGGTTCATTTAGTAGTACCAAGTTTGAGCCTTCTAGAGCCATCAGCTACATGCATACACCCCATAAGTAGGGTTGGCCATAACCATATATATACGGTGTACATACGGCATTTTTCGCAGAAATTTCATCAAATACACGGCCATATACGGCGTATACATACAGTCCTGGCCAACCCTACCCATAAGACATTTTCGGCCCTTGCAGCATGCAACGGCTGGCTGTTTTACATAATAGCGGGAAAGTCAGCGGCACACAACCTTGCATCATGCTGTGAGCTAGCTTTTCATCACTAGCTGTATCACTAGCTATTCATCGTTGTATCACTAGCTATTTATCACTAGCTGTGAGCTAGCTATTCATCACGCTCCCCCCACGTTGTGAGCTAGTTGTTCATCACACTCACTTATTGCCCTTCTGCAGCACTGCCTTAGCAAGTTTAAACATTCGCGTAATACTAGGGTTGGCCAGAACCACGTATGCTGCAAAGGCCGGTATGCACATCGCATTTATAATAGGGAATGCTTGATTGCTCCTTTTTACAGCCGCATGCAGTGTGTATGTAGGGTTGGCTAAACTTATTTATTTATACCGTATGTACAACGCATATATATGCGGTTTACCGTACCAAAAGTATATCACCGCCCCCTAGTTATTGTTTTTGGTGGGGGCGGTGACGGGGCGGTGGTTTAATATACATTTCTTTATAAAGGAGGCGGCAGTGGATAAATATCAATAAAGTTTTTGAGCAGTGTGAGCGATGAGTGGTCAGGAAGCCTTCCCAGCACTCCCTGACCCCCCAGCCCCAGCTCCAGCCCCAGCTCCGCCTGCACCCGTTGCACCCGTCTGAAAGTTCCAGCGAGGGGGGGGCGGTTGCAGTGCAAAACTGTAAAATATTTATTTTCGGGGGGGGCAGTTGCACCTTTTGACAATAGAATGTTTGTTTTTATCAGGGGGGGGGGCGGTGGATCCATGGACGTACGGTAGACACGATATTTTTGGCAAGAAAGATACCAAATACACGTTCACATACGGTGTATTTATACGATTCTGGCCCTATGTACAGCCAGACCAGCAATTCTAGCACATGCAGTTGTGCTCCCCTCGACAGTGGCGTCCCATCATAGTTGCTCCTTGCAATTGTGCATGCAGTTTCAACGCTGCTTCAGGGACATTGCAGGTGTGCATGCAGCTTCAATGCTATTTGAGAGACCTTGCAGGTGTGCATGCAGTTGCATTGCTGCTTAAGAGAACTTGCAAGCATATCTGCATCACGACTTGGTGTGAGATGGGGGGTTCCTGGATCAGCCTGGCTTTCTCATGTCCCCTGTAGCAGGCCATGCAAGAGGGGCTGGTCATGGATGGCTACTCGCCTTTAAGAAGTTGCGGCTGGTTACCAACAATGACAGGACAGGGTCCTCCAGCTGCTCTTCATCATTCTGCTGCCCGGCCTGCATGCAAATCATCAGGAAGTCCAGCGCATTTCCCTTGAATTGTTGAGAGCCATACATGTCAGACAGGAGCAGTAGCGTATACCTGAGCAGCGAGTTCATTATCAGTTCCAGATGCAAACTATTTCATGACATACCTGGGCAGCAGCCTCTGCAGCAGCAGCTTTGGCATATCCATGACTCAAGGGATCTTGCCAGGGTCTACGCAAAGCAGGGCCGGTACACGACAAGGCGACGTGTGTCACGCCCCCCTGGTGCTTGAAGCCAGGAAACCTGTACGTGTACGCGCGAGAAGCCATAACATAAGCTGAATATACACGTGTCAGAGCAGTGTGCATGCCCAGGCAACGTAATCCCAAAAAGAGGTTGTTTGGTGTTGCATGACGTGAAGTGCTTCACGCCCTGGTAATGGTTATAGCCACAAATACACTAAGGGTGCACGTGCAGGACACGGTTTATTTGGCAGCTGACAGTCGAAACCGTGGGACCAGTGTGTTTGGCCCAGCTGATGTGACGTAGCAGTACACGTTAAGCTGGTGCTAGATACAGCTGTGTGTGTGTATGTGTGTGTGTGTGTGTGTGTGTGTGTGTGTGTGTGTGTGTGTGTGTGGAAACTCTCCCTAATGCTAACAGTGGGACAGCTCAAGTCAAAATAAGTTGCATGCAGGCTGGGTTGAGCAGCTAAAGCATCAAATCAAAAATATCAATGGCGGTAAATTCAAATGAGGAGAGTGTCTAATGACAAAAACGGAGGGGCCGCACAAGTGTTTCGTCTTTGAGAGAATGTCAGGTGCGTGGTGGTGCACATGCAACATGAGGCAGCAAATTTGACGTCAGATTTCTTGTAAAAATCCTCTGTTCCCCAGTGCATAAAATTACGGTGCCTTTGATGCAGTGCACGAGGGGAATTGGAGATGCGGACTTAGTGTGAAGTCTTAAAATCGTGACACTTGTTTCACAGAACCTGCCTTGCTTAAAAAATCTGGAATGGAGGGTACAACATTTCCCAGCTGGGAATGCTTAACTCAACTTA
>Ga0307960_1001544_pt1 | contig 13444 bp, 18 predicted proteins | sample OrgLakmetagen542_FD_201832 | JGI IMG/M metagenome (GOLD analysis project Ga0307960, IMG submission 201832) | Saline water microbial communities from Organic Lake, Antarctica - #542 | ecosystem: Environmental > Aquatic > Non-marine Saline and Alkaline > Saline | place: Antarctica: Organic Lake... | reverse complement strand
ACACACACACACACGTACACACACATACACAAACACGCACACTGTGCAGCAAGCAAAGCGTGATGCGTGTGGGGCTGCACGTGTTCCACGTGGAGGCAGTGGAGCGTTTTGCATCCCTGCTAGGGATTGCGTGGTACAAGAAAGTTACCCTTGAGCCACAGGTGAGTGTTGTGTGTGTCTTGTGTGTGTGTGTTTGCGTGTGCGTGTTTGTGTGCCTGTGTGTGCATGTGTGTGTATGTGTGTGCGTTTGCAAGCATGCACATCTATATTTTATGCAGGTGCATGTTTTTGTGGTTAAGCTAACTGGCTTGAATTCATGCCGACCCTTCCAGCTTTTACGTTGTTTATGCTCATTATAGTGTCTAATTCTCAATGCTCAACTCAGTGTTCACCTCCGCCAATTCCTGTCTGCTCACGGTCGCTTATGGGTGGGGTTGTGCATGTGCTCAATATAGCGTCTACCTCTTTTTCTCTATGCTCAATTCAGTGTTCACCTCCGCCAATTCCTCTGCTCACGGTTGCTTTTGAGTGGGGTTGTGGTGATCGTAAGCAGCGCGCCATCTTATGATTGCTTTAGTTTTCACAACCTTATTTTATCCCCTCATTGCCCACCCCACTGCAACATGCAAAGAGCCATCATAGAGGCTCAAGGCCACATCACAGGCCTTTGCTCATCTGCTTAGCTTTACTTGTGTCTCATCTCTTGGTTTTTCTGGTGCCTCACTTTTTTGTCTATTTGGTTTTACTTGTGTCTCGTCTCTCCTGCTTGATTTTTCTGGTGCCTCACTTTTTATCTATTTGGTTTGTGTCTCATCTCTCCTGCTTGGTTTTTTTTCTGGTGCCTCACTTGTTGTCTGTTTGGCTTTACTTGTGTCTCATCTGTCCTGCTTGGTTTTTCTGGTGCCTCACTTTTTGTCTGTTTGGCCTGACTGCTGTCTCAATCCCTCCTTCCTGCTCCCTCCTCTACCTCGGTCATACCACCCTCTTTGTAACAACTCAAGCCATCAAGAACGTGAAGGCACAGTGATGATCATGGACGTGAGGGCACAGCATTTACAAAGCCATGCTCCCCTTATCCTCCCTTTTGGCAGGTTTTCCTAACCCGCACCTCTCCCATTTCTTTTTGGGCGACCATACCTTGCCACAACCAACCTCTCACATACATCATACATACAGGCCATCATGGACGAGAGGTCGCAGCACCTAGCTCAGCTACTTTCTCGGCTGCACTGGAAGGAACAACACCTTGCGTGCTGCTTAGCACCCACATCTGCTGCCATGATGATGCAGGTGCGCATGCTTGCATGGGTTGGGTGTGGGTGCTTATGGTGCATATGTGTGTGTGTGTGTGTTTGTGTGTGTGTTGTGTGTGTGTGTGATGAAGCATGGTTGAGCAGACAGCACTTCTGTAGTAGTAGTAGTACTGGGAATATTATCAGCACTTAGTAGACGTATGACTGTGCGGTTTGAGCCGGTATTATACTATACGCTGAAGAACAGAGGTGGAGTGTGAACGTGATTGCTCAATTATGTGCGTGCAACGTTTTGGCCGTAGTGCTGGTCGTGCATGATTATTGTGTCTGTCTGCATGTATATCATTTGTTTTTGCTTTTGCATGCATCTTGTGTCTGCATATTGTTTGTTTTTGCTTGTGCCTGCGTATTGCTGCCCACACAAACTTTTCCTTCTGAATAAATGCAGATACAACAGGCATCGCAGAAGGGAGCCGTAAAAATAGAGTTTGTGATTAGAAGGTGAGCTGCTTGTATGATGTTGTGGTTGAGAAAGAAGTTCATTCATTAAAACACGCTACTCCATTTTTGGGAAACAGGTTTGCGATTTATGGCAAGAGCATAATGCCTTAACAAGGGTGGTCATCCATCAGCCATCTTGCTCAAAATGAGTTCAAGTTCCCTCTCTCCTGTGCCTTGTGCTTGTTCTATGCGTTATGGGACACCCTGATTGGCACTGCGTCTATTTGTAGCGTTTTCCCCTTCTCTTCTTCCTTGTGCAGATCCCACACATCCTGGGACGTCCTAAGGCAATGTGGCCTTGCGTGATTCCAATTTTCTCCTTCCTGAGTATGAAACCTTGTGCAGGTCCCACGCATTCTGGGACGCTTTGAAGCAAATCGAGTCCAAAGGCCTCCTGAATACAGGAGTCAGGGCAAGCATGTTTGGGGGCCAGACCTACATGGTCTTCCCCTCCTTTATCGAGGAATGGGCAGAAGGCGCAGCCAGTGAGTGCACACGCCAGCTTGGAAATTATTATGTGGTAATAGCAGTTGAGTCGATGCAAGGTCACCACTGGACGACGAAACCCTCCTTGGTTGTGCAAACTCAAAAATTAAGCTGGGTGGAGTGGACAAGCTCGTGGGCATATTCTGGACCCAGATAGAACATGTAGGGTGAAGATATGTACTCAGCTGCTGTTCAACCATATCTAACCATATACCGTTTACCAGCAAAGAAGAGGTGTACGAGGTGGAAAGAGTGAGCTACTCATAAAGTCCTGCAGCTATATTCCCAATCTCTAAGCATCTTTCGGACACTCTCCTCTCCCCACTCATTTAATTTAATGGTGTACATGAGGTGCTCTTTCTTTAATGTAGCCACATGCAGTATTTTGTTTTGGTGCTGCTTGTTAAGTTGGCCTTGCAGCTTGGTGAATGTCGTGCAAGTGCCTCAAAAATGATACAACAATTACACGTTGACGAGTTTGATGAAGTCTCCAATGCATGCTAACCAGCAAACATTTGTTTCCTCTGCATGTAGCTGTGAGCACATTCCTAAAGCAAATGTGCCAGACAGGAAAACATTATATTTGAACGCAAGGACCCACTTACGCACGCACTCACACTCACTCACTCACGCACTCACGCTCTCACTCACTCACTCACTCACTCACTCACTCACTCACTCACTCACTCACTCACTCACACACACACACACACACACACACGCACATACATGCAAACGTTCACACAAACACCATATCAATTCTCCTGAACGCACAGATAACGGTACACAGCCAGAGGTAGAGGCCGGGGAGGGACACGGGCCTCGCAAGGAGTTCTTCCAGCTGGCTGGATCAGATCTGTGTGAGCAGGTGAGACACTGGACTCTTTGAGGATCAGATATGTGTGTGCAGGTTGGAGACACAAAAGTGTGATGTACATAAATGTGTGACCAGGTGAGAGGCACAAAAGCGTGAGGGGCATATATGTGTGAGCAGGTGAGAGACTAAAAGCCATGATTACTGTTGCCTTTGCTGCAAAAACTTAATGAATATAATACTATGCTTCTTCTCACAGGGATGGCAGCTGCATGCCCCTTTTCATTACAGCCGGAAATGACTCTTCACAATTATTCACCTGCAGGGTGACAGAGACGGTAGTCGCAGGCCCCTCTTTGTTTTTAATCGGACAGCTGGGGCCTTTTGGTATAACACAACACTGCAAGAGGTGGGTGCCCAGTTTTTTATTCCTTCGTGAAAGGCTCTGCATTCGCTAAGACCCACCAGCACAGTGCCACTCTGCATGAGGGGGTCGGTGTCCTTTTTATCCCAGCCATTGATCTCTGTGTTATGCAACACTTGAATACTTTGTAGCGCCTTGCCACTGTGCATGGTGGGGTAATTGCCCTTCTGCACCCCATTCTGTGAGCGGTGAGCTTTGCAACCTTTGGGTTCCTTCCTCACTACCATCCACCATATTCTACTTTCAGTTCTACAGCCCTCACATCAGCGTGTGTTATGATGCATCATGCATGTATCCCTAGCACATTGCACATGTGTGTCTAAGACACTACGCATGGGACAATTTAGTCGTGAGCACATTTAGATCAGCACAGCCTGCCGTGCTCCAAAGGCACGGCACCACCTGCCGTGCTTCATAGCACTGTGAACCGTGCACTGTGAACCCTGCACTGTGAACCCTGCCGTGCTTCACAGCACTGTGAACCCTGCACTGTGAACCCTGCACTGTGAACCCTGCACTGTAAACCGTGCTTCACAGCACAGCCTGCCGTGCTTCAAATGCACGTGCTTATAAGGCAATGTGCTGCTTAATTTACGCGCTTGAGTAAAGCAGCTCGTCTTGCCAACATCATGTCTCAAGCAAAACACTGTATATGATTCATAGGGTTGGCCAGAACCGTATATATACACCGTACAAGACCGTATATATTTATATATGGTGATTTTTCTGCCAGAAATACCGTATATACATCGTATATATATGTTTCTGGCCAACCCTACACATGAGTAAGGCTGTCGAAAGTTGTATGTACATCGTATGACCCTCATCTGTACTGTCTGTCCCTCTTCTGTACTGTCTGTCCCTCTTTTGTACTGTCTGTCCCTCTTCTATACTGTACATCGTATGACCCTTATCTGTACTGTACATCGTATGACCCTCATCTGTACTGTGCATCGTATGACCCTCATCTGTACTGTACATCGTATGACATGACTGTACATCGTATGACCCTTGTATGTACATCGTATGACCCATGTATGACCCTTGTATGTACATCGTATGACCCTTGTATGTACATCGTATGATCCTCTTGCCACGACTTTCCTGCCAAAAGTACCGTGTTTGGTGAATGATGGGGATTTTGGTAAAGTGCTCGTGTTTTACGCCGCATTGTACATTACACACACATGAGAACGTCTGAACAGTTCGTATAAAAAGTCCTGGTATCTAACTGTAATTGTATGGGTTTGTCTCCCCTACGCACACATCTCTAGCACACTAAGCGTGCTACGGCCTGTGCTCAGATCAGCAAATTCCGTGCGTCCATTGTTCTTGTGCCTCTGACACACTGCCCTTGCCATACTTTAGCTATCTGTCTTTATTTATTCCTGTTAACACTCGCCTCTATCTCGGTCCACAGGCAGAGTCGAAAACGAGATGGTTTTTTCCTTTGAAGGCTGAATCTCAATTGGAACTTGCTAATTTTTGGCCACATCAACCCTACATTGTCTGCCCCTTCCTCAACTCACATCGTCTGCCCCACACTCTGCATGCAGAGCCAAGAGCTAAGATCAGCCTTTTTTTTTGCGGGCTGGCTCATAGGCCAAAGCCTGCTAAATCGTGCCCCCATCTGCCTCGACTTCCCCCCTCTGCTATTCCGGAAGCTGCTGCACGAAGTGCAACATAAGGAGATATTTCAGCCGGACCTAGAAATGCTGCAGCAGTACGACCCTGATGCAGCTCTGACTATCAAAAACGTGGCAGGCCTGCCTCCTGCGCAGGTCGGTTGGGTGTGGGTGGGTGGAAGGGATGTGCGTGCGTGTGCCTTAATTTGCTTCGGAATGATGCAGCAGGAAGATGTGGCTGCAAGAGGTCTACGTGCAAGTGTTTGCTCAAGCTGTTGAAGCAGAAACCCTTGATGCAGCAGCAGCTATGAATGTGTGTGCATGCAAGTGTGTGTGTTTGCAAGCGTTGACTTGTTCATGTGACTTTTGCACGCTGGTGCTATTTGCGCACTGCTGAGCCTGAATTTACGCGTGCTGTTGCTCTTAACAATATTATGATGCTGTGATATTGCAGATGCAGTTGCACTCAAATTGCTGCACTACTCTAACTGCTGCACACGGACACCAGTGCTGCACACAGACACCACTTAAACTGCTGCACACAGACAACACTCAAACTGCTGCACACAGACAACACTGAAACTGCTGCACACAGACACCACAGCTGCACACAGACACCAGCATGCTTTATCACGCACGTATGTGCCCTTCTCATCAGACACCACCCAAACATGCACGTGCACGAGTACGTGCATACACACGTACACTCACGCACACACAAACACACACATATACACATATACATATACACATATACACTGCAGTTAAAAGAAATGCTAGCCATGGAGGGCCAGGATCAGGAGCTCACTGCTCAGCAGTACCAGCAGCACGCTGTGCACAGTCTATTAGTCAACGCTGTGGCCTGGCAGTCTGCCGCTCTCGGTACGGCACTAGCACACACACACACACACACACACACACACACGTACAAAAAACATGCAGCATACACATTTGCACACACACCTATTGCATATGCAGCAAGCAAAATTGCACACACACGCAACCAAAAGGCACTCACATGCACACAACATGCTCATCTGCAAAACAGGCATCAACGCACGAAACAAAGCAAACAACACACACGCACAGACAAATTTCTGGTCAGGCAAGTGGGCGCAACATATGTGCAACAAACGCACTCGTATGCTAATAGAGGTATATATGGAAAGGCATTCCTGTACATGCACTGGTTGTGCTTGTATATATGCACACGTACACAGGGTAAGGTATAAATATGCGCATGTACACAGGGAAACACAGGGAAAGGCATACAGGGTAAGGCATTAATATGCACACGTACCTGAATATGCACATGCACTGGTTGTGCTTGTAAATATGCACACGTACACAGGGAAAGGTATAAGTACGCGCATGTACACAAGGAAACACAGGGAAAGGCATACAGGGAAAGGCATAAATATGCTCACGTTCATAATGTGTACATGTTCAAAGGAGGAGGTTTGCTGTGTCTCGTGCCATAGGGATTTTTGCAATGAAAGCGTATGCACACAGATGCGTACTCACAAGTCACAGAATTAGCAAACGCGTGTGCACTTACACAGGGAGCTTTCTGCAGCGTGTGATGGGCATGAATTATTAAGTGGGCAACATAAACTTGCATACAAGCATACTTACACAGAGGCATGCACACAACAGTAAGCATGCGTGCGCACACGAGCACAGGGGATGGGCTGCTGCGGGTGCTGGGCATGGAGCTAGTGGGCAAGTGGTGCTTAGGGCCTGAGGCATTAGCATCAGCTGTGGCAGGCACTCAAGGTGAGTCAGTGCTAGTCAGGTAGAGGTATGTTTGGTGCGTACATAAGTAACTCGTCGTATAGGTATGTGTAAGGCCTGAGGCATTAGCGTCAGCTGTGGCAGGCACTCAAGGTGAGTCAGTGCTAGTCAGGTAGAGGTATGTCTGGTGCGTACATAAGTAACTCGTCGTATAGGTATGTGTAAGGCCTGAGGCATTAGCTTCAGCTGTGGCAGGCACTCAAGGTGAGTCAGTGCTAGTCATATTAAAAGTGAAGTGCTAGTTATATGACTCAAGGTAAGTGCTAGTAATATGACTAGTGCTAGTCAAATTCAGGTATGTTTGTTGTATACATACGTAGCTCGCTGTATACGTATAAGTCTGTGCCGTATTAAAATGTAACCGTATAAAGGCCTTGAAGTTGGTTTGAAAAGGCCGTAAGGTGGTTGTCGACAGGCGATGCAGTGGGCTTAGGGACAAAGTGAAACAGTTGTAGAGAGGCCATGCAGTTGTTTTAGGGACAAAGTGAAACAGTTGTAGAGAGGCCATGCAGTTGGTTTAGACAGGAAGTAAACACATTGTAAAGAGGCCACGGAGCGGTTGTAGAGAAGTAATGCTATGGATTTTGAAAGGCCATAAAATGATTGAAAAGGGTTGTTAGTCTATTTATGCATGACAGGGGGTGCCAGAGGAAAGTAAGTTTTTCTGCACCAGTCGTGGGAACAATGCTATGGATTTTAAAAGGCCATACAATGATCCAAAAGGATTGTTAGTCTATGCATGGCAGGGGGTGCCAGAGGAAAGTAAGTTTTTCTACACCAGCCATAGGAGAAATGCTACATGCTGAGCGTAAAAGAAACGCTCCACTTCAGGTTTTTTCCGGAACACCATTCCTCAGTAAACAGGAAGAGCGCAAAAGCAACCGTCTTACTGGGCCATAAGAAAATATTTTTTAAGGGTCCAATCAGGGGCCATCTCTGTCAGTTAACCAAAACCGCGGAAACAACCGCCATGGTATGCTGCTATGCAGAATGGCAACACACCACAGTGTAGTTGCACCCGTTTGAAGCTCGTGATTTCTTTCAGCAGAGGTCTTTGCTGCTGCTATGGCAGACACTCACTCATTGTTCATACAATTGTTGTTTAACCAGACGCAGCAACAAATTTGGTCGTACAGAGGCCGTTGTTGTCAGGTAAAGCTACATCCGGCATTAAAACAGTTTTCGCACATCTGCTTTCGTGTAAGCCTGCTGCTTAGTGACAAAGAGTGTGTGTGTGTTCGTTGTTTGCTTTTTTTGTGTGATCAGCAAAAGCTGGTAACGTCTCAAGTCCCTGCACGCACAAACCTTTTGTCCATATTATGCCTAGGGTTGGCCAGAACCACGTATATACGGAGTACGGTGTATATACGGTATTGTTGGAAGGGATATCACCAAATATACGGTCATCCACGGTGTATATACGATCTGGCCTACCTAGTCAAGCCATGAACTGACTACCGGTTTTGCTGATGTTTTTTAGGCAAAAAGCAATCGAGCGTACCAACAATATAGCCACAAATCCATGCAAGTCCTGCAACCGTGCGCGGAATTTTTTAATCGCTGTTCTTTTCATTGGTTGTGCCCTCACAAAGACACTCACGTGGGCCCTGCAACCGTGCGCAGAACTTTTTAATCGCTGTTCTTTTCATTGGTTGTGCCCTCACAAAGACGCTCACGTGGGCCCTGCAACCGTGCGCGGAACTTTTTAATCGCTGTCCTTTTTCATTGGTTGTGCCCCGTGCAGGTGTGCATGCGCACGGAGGTCCTGTAGACATGCGGCAGGTGTTCAGGGTGGTTATGGACGATGAGCTTTCACCTGGTGGTGGAGGCGAGGTCGTGGGGGAGCTGTTGTGGGAGGTGCGCCACGTCTGAACGTTGTCTCTTTTATGATTGCTGTGTGTAGGGTTGGCCAGAATCATATATACATACGGTGTACGTACGTTATTTTGGCAGGGACATCACTAAAGTCACGGTCATATACGGTGTAAGTATACAATTATGGCCAACCCTAGCTGTGTGTAATGCAGTGCGACAATATGTGTGTGATGCAGTGCGACAATATGTGTGTGAAGCAGTGCGACAATATGTGTGTGATGCAGTGCGGCAATATGTGTGTGATGCAGTGCGACATTATGTGTGTGAGGCAGTGCGACCAAAGCTTTCATCTTGTGGAGCGTGAGGTGGGGAGGGGGGCTGTGGTGAGGCGTGCGTGTTTTCATGATGATGATTTGTCAATATGATTGCACAAACTGAGGGTAGGAACTACACATCACTTGATGTTGGCACAATTAAAGTGGTGAGCAAATTGCTGAAGCTTCGAACTAACCCAACCTCTGAGCTCTTAACTCCGCCACTACTGCCATGGCTGATTTCCATTCAAGGGATAGGCTTTGCATGGAACTAAATGCAGACAAGTTCATCGTGGCAAGACTTCCTCCTGAACTGTTTTTCTGCTACTGCTATAAATAAATGAGTCAATGGGTAAGCATGACTACGTTAAAGGAGACAGTCCGGAGCTCATTGGTTTGAAAGATCAACAGCAGAGGACGTGCTTGGACTGTGGCAAGTTAAATGTTCTGAAACCTCGACCAAAAGGAATGTAATTGGTGAACATAGAGTGAATGTGTGCCCATTTTAGTAATAGAAATATAATTGGTGGATGTAGAGGGTACTGTTCATCACTTGGCTATGATTTGTCTTCTTGGCACTAGGGACGTGTGCACTCCGCTTTCCAGATGATTTTTAGGGCACTAGGGACGTGTGCATTTCGTTTTCCAGATGATTTACTGGGCACTAGGGACGTGTGCATTTCGTTTTCCAGACGATTTACTGGGCACTAGGGACGTGTGCACTTCGTTTTCCAGACAATTTACTGGGCACTAGGGACGTGTGCACTTCGCTGTCCAGATAATTTATTGGGCACTAAGGATTATGCACTTCGTTTTCCAGATGATTTTCTGGGCACTAGGGATGTGTGCACTTCGTTTTCCAGATGATTTACTGGGCACTGAGGATGTGTGCACTTTGCTTTCCAGACGATTTACTGGGCACTAGGGACGTATGCATTTCACTTTCCAGATGATTGTCTAGGCACTAGGGACGTGTGCACTTTGCTTTCCAGATGATTTACAGCCATTCAATTGAGTGATGCAACCACACAGGAAAGAGCTGCACAGGGTTGCTGCGTTAGACAGCTTTCTTCTGTTCTTCCAGACAGCTTTCACACGTTTCACACTACCCAAGCAGATTTAAACCAATCGTACGCTCATCACACCCTCGCTAAACAGGTCCTCAGCTGTTGGTCTGTTGAGCTCCAGGCAGCCTTCCTCGACTTTGCCACTGGCACTGCACGCTTGCCCGCTCCTGGAAGTGAGCTGCTTAAGGTGGAGTGCCCATTTGTGGCCATCAGCTTAGCAGAGAACAAGCAGCAGCTGGGCGTGCTCCCACAGGTGTGATATGGCATGGAGTACTGCTTGTATCTGGTCTATGCTGCAAGTACAGCAACTGGCTGCTGTTTGTGGTGTACCCGATTGAGTAAATAACAGCGCTGCAGGGATTGGCTATGTTTCATCTCTCTCTCTCTCTCTCTCTCTCTCTCTCTCTCTCTCTCTCTCTCGTTCTCTTACTCTCTGTATGCAAATAACAACTAAGAATATGTAATTCTTATATTTCACCATTAATAAACTCTATGATCTTTGTGATAAGAGAATTGATTGAAATCTACATGCTCTGATTGCCTTTTGCTGCTGCTGGAGCTACTAAAAATCTTCCTGCGGCTGACATGTTTTGACAGACCTGTGTCTAGTAAATGGTACAAAATCCATCTTGCTGCATAAACACGCCACCTTACCTCCATTTGCATGGCTCATGATAAATACTCAAGCTCCCTTTACTTACGCCCTCCAAATTGCTAGGCCCACACCTGTGACAATCTGCTGGAGTTGCCAAACTATTGGGAGGCACTTTTACGTGTGAAGGGCGTGAAAGGCGGCGGAAAAACCTTGCCTATGGCTGAGCAGCAAGCCCTGCGAGCAGGTAGACAGACAATCTAGGGGGGGAAAGTCATGAAGATGAAGGAGGCTGGAAATTGATGGAAGAAAAGGCGTATGAAGATGGAGAGGCTAAAAACCTGGTTTATCCGCCCCCCTTTCTTGGGCGCCTGCACTGGCTTCTCTGCTGTGTCGTTGCTTTCATTAAGTGACCACCTTTTCTGCCACCCACATTTTTAAAACCAGGCAGTTGCTGTACTGGGCTTCTCTGCTGTGTTGTTGCGTTCATTCAGTGACCACCTTTTCTGCCACCCACATTTTTTACGCCAGACCGTTGCATCTTCCAAGCTGTTACAATTCCATGCTTGCAATTCATGCACATGGATATCATTTGTGGAGATATCAAAGAGGACATGGTAGGAGCTTCTTCATATGTATCTGTTGAACAAGACTGATACATTATTGAGTATCATATCCATTTTGCAGATTCTTGGGGGTGACGTGCAAAGGCTGACCAATAATTACAAAATTCCACACACTTTTATCATCAAATTAACATCTATGCCATATGTGCTTGCACACATGCACACACATGCAAGCACACACACACGGACACACAACACACACAACACACGCAGAGTGCCGTGAAATTGTAGATGAGCGCCTGCGTATGGCGGTCACAGAGGGCGCACGTGGGTACGGCCTTGACCAGCGCAGTGGGGAAGAGGTGGGAGACGAGAGCACACGATGGGGGACCCCCAGGGTAGATGGTCATAATTCTCAACAGCTGGCAGTTAACACAGAGGTGGAAATCTGTGAGGGGATGGAGGACAGTGATCTCCAAAAGATAAAAGGGCCCAGACTGGGGCAGACAGAGATCTCTGCAAAGCCTGCTGCGCAAAGTGTTCATGAGGGGGGGAGGCAGCGTGCTGGGTTCCTGCCAAGTATCACATTGAATGCCCGGACAACAGGGAATGAGGCCGTCAGTGCTGCTCCTCTTAAGGGGCCGCTGCCACCGCAGCAGCAGCAGCAGCAGCAGCAGCAGCAGCATCATCATGTGAGCAGCTTGCAAGAGCAGCACTCCTTGATGCTGCTGGAGACACAGGAGGGTGAATCTTGGGCGGTTCTGCAGCAGGGTGAGGACCTTGATGGAGAAGGCAGGGATCAGGGGGGCTTAGAAAGCAGGGGTCAGCGGGGCTTTGAGCAGGCGGCTAGGACGTCAAGTGGACACAAATCGCAGTTGCCGGGAGGGGTAGGGGATAATGCAGGAGAAGCTGGCAAACAGAATGACGATGACGTGCATGCTTTTGCGGAAGATGATGGAAAGGTGGATGATTTGATTGCCGAGCTGGAGTTTGCAAGCTGAGCGTTATAAAATGTTTATTGAGTTTCAGTGGTTGACATGGTTGTGGAAGCATTTACTGTATAAGAATTGTCAAAGTGTTGCTAGAGCTAAATGCTTACACGTGAATGAACTCAAACACTGGCTAATTTGTATGCAGGCAATTTGCGAAGTTGCTAGCAGTCTTACAGATTTTAGAGAAACAATGAATATACTTCATCATCGTCATGCATTGCTATCATTTATATTCATTTTTTTAGACACGAGCGCTTTGTTTGTGGTTCAAGTGTGCAAGACCTAATGCCTGGCCTGTCACGATACATTGCAGCATTTATTTTGCTTAATGTGTACATACCATTATATCTTGTAACTGTCATTTTTTAGTTTAGTTTAGTTTGTATGGATTACAAAGGCCTCCAGTCTGGCATGGCTGCGCAACCTATAATCCCAACAAAAAAATCAATCAAAAAGATTGACAGCTGCACTAATGAATGTAAACCTCTGAGTTATGTTGAAACACAAAACCTTTGATATCACCGTCAGAAATATTATCAAATAAATGGCTGAACTGGTGTCGTACGCCAATGTACGGTGCCCATACATGAAAAAACGTGTCTCTCTTCTTGGATATCCCCGTTTTCACATAGATTGCAATTACGTGCACTCCTGTCTGGACTCCTGCCGAATAAACCAGTTTCACATTTTAACCCATGTCTTTGAATCTGAACCGAGCTACGATCCTCATGACGGTTTTGCTCAAAACCATCTTCAATTACCCCGACAAAACAAATGGTGCACGTACATCAGAAACCGGTCTCTCAGGCAAAGCTTTTTAAACAAGAACAAGGGTCTTGACCATGTGAATCTCTCCAAACCGTGCCTCTTTCCAAATTGTCTGATTCCATAATCTGAAGCCCATGCGCAAATTAGATATGATCAGCATTTCAAGGAATTAAAGAGGGTTGCAGACCTAGCCTGACACATCAAGGGATTGGAAAGGGCACACCTGGTTTAGGGAAGATCAGCAGCGTAATCACCAGATTGCTTACGAGTATGGAGCTTGGAGGCAGGTTTCTTTACTCTTTGGCTGTGTCAATGTCACTTCGAACCATTGAAACTATGTTATTCCTGCTGGCATGTATGGTAGTCAAGTATGGGGTACTGGATTCTTGCAGGCAGGCAGGGAGTTCTCTAGCCCGCTGTCTACGCTTCATTT
>Ga0307960_1001529_pt1 | contig 13487 bp, 18 predicted proteins | sample OrgLakmetagen542_FD_201832 | JGI IMG/M metagenome (GOLD analysis project Ga0307960, IMG submission 201832) | Saline water microbial communities from Organic Lake, Antarctica - #542 | ecosystem: Environmental > Aquatic > Non-marine Saline and Alkaline > Saline | place: Antarctica: Organic Lake... | reverse complement strand
AACACACGGATGGGTAGGAAGGGTGAACAACACCATGTGGAAGGACAGCTAAGTACACAAGCAGGAATTTGGGAAGGGGAATGGGAGTTCCATGCACATGGACACACATGGTGTACATCCACGCTTCTGGCCTACCTGTTCACCTTGTACAGAGTGCTTTTTTATGGAAATGAAGCCGTGTTTGCGGACACACACACACACGGTGATTTGCACGTGCGTCTGGCCAACGCTACTCACCATATATACAGGGTGCCCCAAGCCACGCTTGTAGCTCGTACACGCTGAGCGGGATGTACTGCGTGTATCGACTGTTGAACACCCAAATCTGTGCAGCAGCAGTATCAGAAAGACCAAGAGAACAGGGAAATTAGCAAAGCAGCGGAGATTGTTCGATGCAGCAGGAGCATCAGAAAGTCCAAGAGAACAGGGGAATTAGCAAAGCAGCGGAGATTGTTTGATGCAAGAGCAATGATTGTGTACGCCACCTAGACAGGTTTTTGTTCAATAGGCTTTGCATCACTTGCAGGACATTGATGGAATGTAATACTGAGCGTACGCAGACACAGTGACTCTGAACCAAGACGGGCATAAGGAGCTGTTGCAGCTGGCAAGAGAGTGACCTCATCCTCTCTTGAGACAGTGCACTCAAGCATGTCACTCGCTTTGAACAGAGGCACTCGCTTTGAACAGAGGCACTCGCTTTGAACAGAGGTACTTGAACTGGCATTGAATAGAGGTACATGCATGTCACTCGCTTTAAACAGAGGCCACTCGCTTTAAACAGAGGTAATACTTGCACACGCATAAGCAGACAAGTCCACACCTCTCCGTTGGCTGTGGGTCGAGGTACCCCATGACCGTTGTAGTGAAACAACACTCGCTCCGCCTTTGCATTTCTCCTGCGGTTCATGGTAAGCAAAATGTTGGACGTGTGCGTATAAATACTCACTAGTCCGGACAGTCACTGTGCTGGACATGACATATCAGCATCTTACACGCGTGTAGTCATATCAGAATACATCAGAAACAACTTTGACGTGCAGAGAAAAGGAGGGGTGAAGCAGAAGTTACCAATGCTGCTGGACCTGGTGAGGCTTTTATGCACTCATGTATATGCTGGGATTTGAACATACAATAGCAATGCATATACAGGCGCACGTGGAGTTGTACGATACCACGCACCTGCACGACTGAGCCAGTTTTTTTACGTCGTCTACAGTGGGGTCTAAGTGCGTCTTGTACTTGGCTTTGGGCTGCCACCGCTCGTACTGCGCCTGCAGGTTCTTGCCTGCTCAACAAACAAAAGGACAGCTTGATGAACAAACATTCACCTTTGCATGTACACTCGCTGTATGTGCACGTTGCAGCATGCAGGTTAAACGGCGCTCGATAATAGCATTGAATAAGCCACAAGGTAAGTTTACAACATTGATACCAGTACTCCCCAACAAAACGCATCCATCAGTGGACACCCGTGTGCTCAACTCCATATTCCCAGCTCGCCTCCCTGAACAGCTTTTTAGATTTCACCATCAAGCAGCCACGCACCAATGGTTTCCAGCGCTTTGGCTGGCTGGTTGGACATGGGGTCTACCCAGCATTCCAAGCGTGCGCAAGGTGAGATCTTGATCACATCAGGAGGGTCCACACCGATGTTGAGACACAGCACCAGGGCGACAGCCGTGGTCTTCAGCTTCTCCTTCTGACGCCAACGGAGCACCACCTGGCAGGGGAGGTTGTGAGCACGTGTGTTGTGCTGTGCTTGCATGTAAAACGTGCCGTGCCACGTCTGTAAGTGGGCTGCACCACCTCAGTGCAGCGATGGAGGAGCAGCACACACACACACACACACACACATACACACACACTGACACACACACACACACACATACACACACACTGACACACACACACACACACACACACACACACACACACACACATACACACACACATACACACACACACATGCACACAAACCTTTACATGAATAACACCCAGGGGGGGGGCATCAGCTGTTGTAAAGGATTGCAAAAGTTAACATCAACTGCACATTTTTACGCGCCAATACACTTGACCTCGGAGAAAGAGTTGAGCACACTTTTGAGGTTAAATACAAATTCAACTGCCTCCCACTGACATACATCTCCCCTCCAATGTTCTGCAGCTAAGTGTCTTAGCAACGAGCTGGACACCAAAGCCTTTCAGATGATATAAAACACGTGCACGTGCCAAGCAAAGGGAATATAAAAACGCACTTCACAGTGGTGCATCATGCACATCATGTACATCACGCACATCATATTGTGTGCCCTAGACAAAGAGGAGCCACCAGTCCTGCCAGCAGTTTTCAGTGTGCTGTACTCTTGAGGTGAACAAAAGGCCTCACGCACCTGCTGCTGGGCTGCTGATGAAGAGCAAGAGGCGGTGCGGCCATCATGAAGGCGGCCTTCTGCAAGAGGCCCGAGCCCCTCATCATCTACCCCGGCGTCATGGTGCTCCTGATGGTAGCCACGACATGGATTGTGTGTGAATCTTTGTGCACAAATATCGCCATAACAGAGCGCAGACATGCAAGGGACGCCTACATTTGCCGGAAAAGACGTATGCCTTTGTGAAGAGCTTTGCACACGTGGTTGCCATTTCGGCATCAACCTGGAAACCATGCTTTTGAGCACAGAGGAAACTTTGTACGTATTTCCCTACATATTGTTGCACATACTACACGCACACGAGCTTACCTCACACAGCAACCGAGGGTGCCGGGCGACATCTGGGTGGGAGGATGGGTAATGGGAGGGTGAGGCGTGTCAGGATGCAAGCATGAGTGTGTGTGCGCAACTTACCGAAATGTCCTCTGGGACAGGGAGTGCTGGAGGCCTGGCTCTGCTGTTGAAAGCAAGAATGTCGTGTCACGTTCAAGTAAAAAGCTCTGATTGCAAGGGTTTTGCACATGGGCGTGTCGGTTGCCCCCGTTTGAAAGACCCAAGCCAGCCCTAGCTCACAAAACTACCCTACTTAACAAACGTGTGCACCTCTCAGACTGAGTGCCTGTATCTTCTAAAGACTCCACCTCCAAACTGACCTGCAAATCCTTCACGCCTAGCCTGCGTGATATCTCAAAGCTCAGCTGCTCCTCTTGAGACATCCTAACCAGCCATTTATAATCCCTGAAGCAATCGCTGTAACTTTTTAGAACACAACATTCAATCGGATATCAATTCTTTAATATAACTTTAAACTGGTTAAATATTTCCATCGGTCAACCAACTCTTTAAATGCTGGCGAAAAGTCCTTCTGTCCCTTTACGTGCTGCCTCACACGGGCGTGCACGCTGCGCATTTCCACCCTGTCTGTGAGTCATTGGCAGTTGCAACAACAAATTTGTGAAAGTACACTTGTTTTAAGGCAGGCATCCATGGCTGTAGCCTGGAGAGGGGCTCCTGGTGCATGCTCACTGGTTTTTGTGCGCAGTTGGTGTCAGTTCCTCAGTGTGATGTTCACGCTAATGTGCACGCAGCACGGCCGCATCCAGCAGCAGCCCGACACCATCCGCTGTAAGGTGCCCTCAACAAGGCCAAAGCCTTGTGCAACGAAGGGAAAACAGGCAAGGCCGCCGCTGCATGCTGTCCCGTGCCTCTGGAGATGACAGTGCCAGCAGCAGCGGGGACTCTGCGGCTGCCGAATTGAAGGAGACCGCTGCCATGGATGAGTTGATAGACGTCCTGTTGGCTGGAAGGTCGCAACAAGAGGTAACAAGACGCTTACTTCCCACACGCACAATGCTCCACATGCACACTTACGCACACACACACACACACACACACACACACACACACACGCACGCACGCACACGCATGCACACATACGCATGCAGACATGCTCACACACACACACACACACACACACACACACACACACACACACGCACACACACACACGCACACACACACACACACACACACACACACACACACGCGCGCACACACACACACAAACACACGTACACACGCACACACGCACGCAGATACATGCACACACATACACACACAAATTACATCCACGCATGCTCTACACATGCGCTGGAATACAAAATTCCTTTTGCAACTTCTGCACAATATGCACAGCTGGCGCGGCTAGTGGCTGAGAACGTGGTGGCCATTGATAAAAAATTTTGGCTCCGTGTCGCCACGCGCAATGACACTGCCCAGACCCCAGAACAAAAAGAGCGGTTGCAGGTTTGTGGTGGAGCTATTGAGTTGGATTTTAGCTTAGAAACCTATCTGCACGCATCTAGGACCAGTTATGCTTTGAGGCTACTTCTGCAAAAGTTGGCATGTGTCACGTAAGCATGAGTTGTTAAATTCTGATCCTGTGTGTCGTTAATGCTTATCGACGCAGTACGCCACCATTTGGTGCAAAAGTAATGAGTACCTGTAATTTGCCAGTACTTCCAGTATCGTTACTATGTCTTCAGGTTCAGTTTGGTTGAGGTAGGGTGGAGTTTCCCTCTACCATTGTCAATTAAAACCGTGTATTGGCCCTAAAGTGTCCTTATACCATTGTCAATTATATAGGTCCTGGAGTTTCCTTCTGCCATTGTCAATTCATATCGTGTTTAGGTATCATAAAAAGAGCACCTGCGTATATGAGCAAGTGTCGCGTTTGAGTGTACAGAGGGGGGTGGGATGTTTCGAGTGCATGGGGCTGGGGGTTGGGAGGTCCGCCCCAGAAAGTAGACACCAAAAATAAAAATAAAACACCCAGAGGTAGGAATGAAAAGTGTGAACGGTGATGAGTGTCTTGCATGCCATCATGCGTGCTTGCCTGCCTCATTGCGCTGAAACATAAAAGCGCAAGCTGCAAAATGCGTGCAGGTCATGGCTTCGGCAGTCATGCTCATCGTGGACACTGTGGTGAAAAAGACGGAGCAGCAGCTATCAGACAGCAGCAAGACGCTGCAGGTGCGTGCGTGCACCCCCCTCATCACGAAGAACAGTTGGTACGGGAAATTTGCATGAATTGAACGAGCGATGCCAGACTGCAGCAGGATGCAAGCAATTGCGTGGGTGTTACCTAGGCTATCAGCCTAGTTTATGTGTAGCGAACTTGTAGGGTTGGTCAGAACCATACACATACATTGTATATGACCGTAGGGTTGGCCAGAATCATGTATGTATGTACACCGTATATGACCGTGTGTTTGGTGATTTCCCTGCCAGTAATACCGCATATACATTGTATATATATGATTCTGGCCATTCCAACGAACTTGCATCATTCATATTTCATATGCCCAGCTTGCTGAGGTAGAGTGGGTGCCCGTCACTCTTACCTTGCTGGGTTATCAAGAATTTTGGAGCTTGCCAATGCGCCTGTGACCTCATTTGAGAAGCCAGTGCAGCTCGCGCCAGCGAGCTGGTAACGCTGACATCCACCGTCAGCTGTGTATGACACTGTACGTCCACGTCTGTCTTCAGTTGTGTATGATGCTGTACGTCCACGTCTGTCTTCAATTGTGTATGACGCTGTACGTCCACGTCTGTCGTCAGTTGTGTATGACGCTGTACGTCCACGTCTGTCGTCAGTTGTGTATGACGCTGTACGTCCACGTCTGTCGTCAGTTGTGTATGACGCTGTACGTCCACGTCTGTCGTCAGTTGTGTATGACGCTGTACGTCCACGTCTGTCGTCAGTTGTGTATGATGCTGTACGTCCACGTCTGTCGTCAGTTGTGTATGACGCTTTACGTCCACGTCTTGTATACCACGCAGGCAATCATGACTGCAGCCAGTGATGCAAAAGGAGAGTGGTACCTGCCATTGAGGAAGGACGAGGTGTGTGTGTGCAGCTGCGTGAGCTTGCTCAAACGGAAAAATACTCACTCGCTAACTAGCTGTTCATCTGTCCAGATCCACTCTAAAGAATTACGTCCAAGCTTGTACCTGTTCTTCCTTTGTCTGGTTATCAAACAATTCTGGTTGCGACAGTTCCCTGCCAGGCGAGGCTAGCATTTGCGGTGGAAAGTCGCTTTGCGTCCTTGGTTTTTGCTGCAGAAACTCTGCACCTGCACTGAAATAAGTCCTTCGTGTTGCATGGCTGCCTGCAAGCTGGGGCTCAAGCTTGACCGCAAGTGGTGCTGAAGCACACTTTTCTTGAAATCAGCTCACTTTTGAGAATCACCGTCCTGTGGTTCACTGTCACGCGCAGGTTGCGGCGGTGCGTGCAGCTTTAGACCGCCACTCAGAGCAGCTGGACGAGGCGCTGCTGTCTAATGCGTTTGCCTGGATCCGCAAGTGCACAGAGGACAGGTTTGACACCATGGTGCAGCTCATTCAAAAGGTCCGTCCTCCTGGCTGGTCGCTGGTGTTCTGGTTTGTAGGGATCAGACGTGAATTCCATATCAGTGTGCAACAATTGACCGTGTAGGCACCTCCAAAGATACAGAGTTTTGATTTATTGCTGGATCTGATTGTGTCTGAATGCGCTGGCATGTAAGCACACAATTGTTTTTACTCATTCTGTTTCAATCACAGTCCTGACGAACTGGAAACATTTCCTTCCTTAGCCTGCTTATAATTGTTAATTTGCCGCTCACGACACTTTTAATGGCAACCTAAGTTGATCAAGGTATATCAATGTGGGGAAGACGCGGTTGACCCTTGCCAGCCGCAACGGATGAAGCAGTGCTGCTGTTTTACAAATATATGTGTTCCTTCAAATGTCTGGTGTTGTATTGAAACACGCAGGTGCTGCTGTTTCACAAATATATGTGTTCCTTCAAATGTCTAGTGTTGTATTAAAACACGCAGGTGCTGCAGCTGTACGCCGCAAAGCAGCTTCAGAGTACTGCAACAGAGGGAGTGGATGGCGCGCTCAACCAGGTTGGTGGCAGCAACAGACCAAGGCTATCCAAATTAAGATAAGCGCATGGCATGTTGGGGTTTGTGATGGAGTGCAATGTGCTCCTTAATCACCTTTTGCTATGCTTTGGCGTACAGATGCTTTGTCTAGACGCCTAGACTTGTTGTAAGGGCATTTGACGGAGAGGACTTGCATCCTTAAATACGCTCGGAATGTTAATAAACATCATAACCATATAATTACTTTTCCTAACTGCTCTCATGCAAGCTTTGCGAAGCATGGTACACCAGCCTTGGCTGTGGTCAGTGCTCTGTACGCTTGGCTGCTCACCTATCCAATGTGCAGTGAGCTTCCCGTCCAGTGCGCTGTGTGCACAGCTGTTTACTTGCCCAATGCATTGTGTGCTTCCCTGTCCAGTGCGCTGTGTGCACAGCTGTTTACTTGCCTAATGCAATGTGTGCTTACCTGTGCAGTGCGCTGTGTGCATAGCTGTTTACTTGACCAATGCAATGTGTGCTTCCCTGTCCAGTGCGCTGTGGGAATAGCTATTTACTTGCCTAATGCAATGTGTGCTTACCTGTGCAGTGCGCTTTGTGTCTGATGGCTTGCAGGTGCTGTATGCAGAGGAGCACGAGTGGGCCCCCCTGGTGGCCAAGTTTGTGCAAGAGGGTGTGATTAATGAGCCCTCCTTCATGGGAGGCCTGCAGAAGCGCATGGAGTCGACGGTACTGGGTCTGCAGAGTGGTTCCTACGCACAGCGCATACAGGTACAGAGAGCAGTGTGTGCTGACAGGGGTAAGACGTGTGAGGAATGCTGTTTTGGTACTGTACCCTCAATCGACTGAGGGCCAACTCATTTGTTTGGGGTTGAAGAGTGGGGTCTGCACCCTTGGCAGGACAACAAAGCATGTCATGGTGTTAAAAGGAGCTGGATTCGTTCTTATAGCTGCAACACATTTAATCATAAACCAGGAGGGTGTAAGTCGCAAACTTCTCTAACAGCATGCCCAAATCAGAATGAAAATGTATATTTGGAACCCTGACATTGAAAGCTACCAAACAGCATATAGACAAGTCGAGTCTGAGGGGTTCGGTTGACAGGCGGTCGTTGAGGGATGGATTTTTTTATGGGAGTCTCAGGAGGGTAGGAAGCATAACTTATGGACAGCACGTGTCAGATCAATTGAAATTATATATTCGGAATTCTGACTTCAAAAGCCATCGATTGGTATGTATATGAGTCGGACCCGGGAAGGGGTGGGGGAGGAGGGGTCCCACGTGGTTTTATTTGGGGGAAGGGCTGCAGTTTTTTTCTGGGCCACTTCCACGGAATTTTAAACACATCATCAGAATCCTCAGCTCAAGCCCAGTCGATTGTCACCCTTTTTGAGCAGATTGGGTAAAGGGGGGATATGTGGACATGCCCAAAAGTCAGAAGCACACGCGTTTGAGTGCAGGCCGAGGGGTTAGTCAAACCAATGGAGCAGGAATTCACTCCAAACTTCTAAAATTGTGCCAGCATGAGATAGTCAGTGGAATTCTGAAGTAATGGAAGCAATATGGGGCTGTGCAAGCCAGTTGTGGTTGCCTGTTAGGTCATGTAGTGCATGGGCGTCCGTGTCTCAATTTTTGCCCTATAACTCTGCAACATTTCAGTTTCAGATCTTGATGTATGCAGAATTCATAATGTAGCAAATTGGTACCCTTTTTAGTCTGGTGGGGGCACTGTAAGGGGGTTTGGGGGGGTGAGTGGTCCCTCAGGGGTGTACACCCCAAAAAGTGTACGTGCCTTCCAAAAGAAATAAATAATAAATAACCTCCTGGGAGTCTCCATAATTTTCCTGGGCCATTTGAAAAATAGATGTGTGATTGGAATCCTCAGCTCAAGCCCATTCAATTGGCCATTTGAAAGAGGAGGGGAGTGCACGGTCACAAAATCGCGCGTTATGCCTTTATGTAGGCCACGGGGTTCAGGCAAATGCCTCGCAAATTGGTCCAAACTTGCGATTATTTTGTTGCATGATCTATCATTTTCATGTTGCATAATGCATATCATTTTCCAAACTTGCGATTATTTGTTGCATGATCCATCATATTCATAAACGAATTTTTAAAGTGTGTTGTCAGGTATTTTGCTTTGTTGAAAGTTTGCACCTAATATGTGGTCAATGCCAGTGCATGCGCTTAGGTATTGGTTTTTGCCCAGTAATTTCACTAAAAATTGTTTTCTCTGAACGGTCATTTGATAGATGAATACCCAATTTTAAATGAAGCAGGATGACAACCTTTTTGTCTGGGTACCCTCCTGGATAATACAAATAACTTCCACCCTTCATCACTTGCTTTTTCAATTTGCAGGCCGAGTATTTAAAAGAAGTGGAAGCAAGGGCAAAGTCTGTGTTTCAGGATCTCGCCAAGTCTAATGCTTGAAGGCTCCGTGCACCTCTGCCTTGCCAATTGCTTCTTGCACAAGTAAACTGCAACAATATCGTATTTTGACCATGCTCTTTGACTTTTACTGACTTGTTTTATTATAACCTGTGAGGCTGGCGAGTTGTTTGTGCGGTTGAACTCCCTTTAACCTTATGGCTTGCCATTGTGTCATGCTTCCTTTTCAAATCCATGCTGGTAGTGATCACAATGCTTAGTCCTTTTCTTGTGTCAAATCAAATAATGGAAAAAAGAAAAAAAAGTAGGCGGTGAAAAGGATAAGGAGCCACTTTGGTACCGGGCACCGTGCTAGGTGACCGCAAAACTACTCCACAAAAAAAGGAGCAATGGGGTTCAGGAGGGATGCAGGCTTGACCTGGAACCGACTCCTGATGAGAGTTGATAATAGTAGTTAGTACTGGAAATAAGGCCTATTCCCCAATGCAAACTGCTTTTCCCCTAATGCTAACTGCCCCATCTGCCAGTGCGCTTCACATACTCTCTGGTTGCCAACACACTAAGATGAGGAGTCATAATATGGCAAGTGCACTGTAAGTCCAAGCCCTACAAAAGGAACCATGCGGTGCCAACCAAATTGCCTACACTGACATTGGTAATTGGCAGTGCAGATATTCCTATGTCACGCCCAATCGTTGGCAGCGACGAATCGTGTGACAGAGCAGTTAAGTTAGTTGACAGTTAAGAGTTTCTGTATGTCTTGTTCAATAAGCTGGATGGCCAGCATTATTGATAATTGGTTGATGTGCTGACACTTATAGTTCGTGACGGTAATTTAATCTGACAAGTAGAGCAGGGCCTAGATCTAAAAAACACTGCCCATTTGGTTGCTACCAAGACTAACAACACGTGCTTTGAAAGTCTCTTCTCGTCCCGATGCTATCTTATTTTTACCTATATGTTCTTCTCGAGTAACCACCTGCAACATAGATTTTCAGCAGCTTGCTAAGGACAAGAAAATGAATGTAAACCAGTGGGAGGTTCATCTGATTGAGTTTAAAATTTGTGAAGACACTATGCCTGATCTTCAATTTCAAAAGGCGAAAGCACAGCACAGCGTGCTTATCATACATAGACAGGGATTAGGGAAGTCAAGCTCCACATGATCCTCGTTGGAGCTATGGAGACTATTTACAAAGACTATACAGACAAACTTCTGGCAGACCTTAATCTGGATTACCATAAGATTAAAAATTGACACACAAACTGAACGAACACTCCATCAGACATGCATCTGCACTCATAAAAACAAGGTATACCGTATGCAGTGCAATATAACAAAAGCAACAACAGTCATGGATTGGGGCCGGGTGCTACGGCACACAACCCCCTGACCCACATTAATGTATTATTATTTGTTTGCACGGTGGGGGGTTGCCTGGTGCGGGCATCTAAGTAATCCCCTCCCTTAATCGTGCTGGCTGTGTTATCACTACCAGCGGAGTCTTTTCTTTTCTTTTCTTAATACCAGGGAAAAACCACAATGCTCGAGATAGGCTCAACCCTGGATTAAATCAAAAGTGCACTTCTTCAATAAACTGGTTGGTTCAAACTGGTTGTTGTGCTGAGTCTTATACTCTGCAGTGATGGTGCGGTAATTTGCTACGACAGCCGAGACTTCAGCAATATTGGGGTGCCATACGATCTCGCGAATTTATCAGTCTGAAATAGCTTGAGCACAAACAAATCATTGGGGGCTGGAGAGAACTTGACATTTTAACACCACATGAGACTCACCATTCCAGCAGAATTATGAGGACTTATCACACACATTTTGGTGCCCCTTTGGGGATTGTTCCTGGCTGGTGGGATGACAGAAAAAAATTACAAGCATATGTTGCCTCTTTATCTTCTCTTGGATATCATTTCCAACAACTTCAGCCATGCACTTTCTTGCCTTCGTCTTTCTGGCCATGACTTTCTGGTCCAAAGACTGCGTTATAACAGGAAAAAAGGCCTTCTTATGAGCTTGGGATCTGTGACAAATGTGACTGGCACACTGTTCAGGATGAGGAACACATTTTATTGCTGGACTGTCCACGTGAACATCTTACTTGTTAGCCTTCGCACACAGCACCGCCAGCTTATCCTTCCACCTCATTTATTTGAAGGATAGCCCGACTCGCTTGAAGACCTTTTTGAACCAGCCAGATGTGTATGTTGTGGTGGCCTCTTTGTGGCTGAGTGCCTTACCCTTTTCCCTTATTTTTTTCTAGCGCCTTCTTGGTTTGGTTACAGCCCTTTTTCCAAGCTTCCGCTCTGATGCCCTCTAGAGGCATATATACCGATATAACCTTGCCTTACCTTACCCTGCCTGTGCCTCATTTTCGGCGGTGAGAGGCCTTTATTTCAGTGTCTGGAACCTAAAAGCTCCTTCCATTCAATTTAGTTAATCAGCACTTCCGGGCGTGCCTTTTGTCTTTCTGCTGTGTATTTTGCAATATCACATGGCCACTTACTCCAAAAGAACCAGGATGCTGTCCTGTCGCGCAGGCTGGATAGAATGTGGATGGAGAGCAAAGCACTGCTTGTGGAGACCGGGCTATTGCTTGTTGACTTTAGCAATTGTTGGGCATGAACTGAACACGAGAAAAATTTGCATGCAGCTTTATCTACATCGATGTCAAGAATTGAATCCCGCCTTAATGAGCATTGCGTTCTACGTCCTAGAAAGCATAAATGAAATACTCAGCAAACAAAATAACATGGCTGCATCTTTGCCATAATGTGCGCTGCGTTACATAATCGAATGCGAGCAATGTTGGCAACCAGCGACTACTTGCATACACACATATACAAAACCCTCGTTTTATGTCCTAACCCCAATTTACGTTATGAAATTATAAGAAGGGAAGAAAAAGCAGGTAGCTGCAGGCCGGTGGATAAGTAACAGAATATCTGAGCCCATATGCTCATAAATTTGCCTGTATTGAGCATATAAAATTGGGGACGCAGCGTCTGTGCCACTGTGCTTTGCTTCACCACATTTTCACTGGCGTGAAGCCGTTGTGTGTCATGCAACCAATCGCATCTAGCACACATACGCATACATGAGCCCACGTGCTCACGTCTTTGCCTGCACATGAGCGTCAGCACGCAGCACTCGCGCCTCAGGGGAATTCCTCCGTATAACCACCACATAACTGACGCGAAGCCGCCACGAATCAACACACCCCACATATATCATGCCTGTGCATACATGAGCACGTACGCTTGAGCGCGAAGCACCTGTGCCTCCGTCACCTGCTTCACCACTGTGTCACTGATGTGGAACCATGCATAACCCCCTGCAGCTCCACCTCCACATCCAGCGCTTGCGACACCACCCTCAGCACCCCCCTGGCCACATTTAGCTTCCTTAACGCACCCAGCACCTGTGCCGGTACCAACCTTGCAATCGTTTGCACCACCCCCGCCAACAGTGCCAGCCTGAAGCTTAGCCACACCCTGCGCAGGCCCTGCACTCGTAGTGCTACCACTCGTAGTGCTACCACTCGTAGTGCTACCACTGCTGCTACCACATTTGCTCTGCTGCTGCTGCTGCTGCTGCTGCTGCTGACCCCTCTGGCGCCACGACACGTCATTGCCGTCAATCTCACCAGCTTCAGACTCCAATGCCATTGCCCCTGTTGCTGCTGTGCACTCACGCCCATGTGTGCGTCCCTCTCCTTCTAGCCTTCCATCTTCTGTTCCTGCTGCCTTTCCCATTTTTCCAGCCAGTTCCAGACCCCTCGCTGCTGCTGCTGCTGCTGCTGCTGCTGCTGAAGATGGTGCTGCTTCTGCTGGTGCCTCTGCTGCTGCGGAGGATGACGATGGAGGTGGTGGATCTGATGGTGGTGCATCCTCAGTGTGTGGCTGCACGGGACGGCGCGTATATGCCACATAGTGGCCGGCTCTCATGCTGCCCATGTGCTCGATCACACCCACCAGCTCGTAGGGGCGGGCCGGCACCTGTGCAGAAGATTGATTGCACACAGATTTAATGATAAGCAGCATATCACGCAGGCAAGACAGACAGTGCGATTTAGCAGTGCTCTTGGGAATAGGAAGTATGAAGAGGAAAAGGGAGAAGGGGTGTGCTGCATCATCTATGTGAAGGCAGCGTGGACCTTGAGGATAAGAAGTTTGGCAAGAAGTGGAAGTTTGGAAGTTTGGGATGCATTGGAGGATGGTGG
>Ga0307960_1001522_pt1 | contig 13508 bp, 15 predicted proteins | sample OrgLakmetagen542_FD_201832 | JGI IMG/M metagenome (GOLD analysis project Ga0307960, IMG submission 201832) | Saline water microbial communities from Organic Lake, Antarctica - #542 | ecosystem: Environmental > Aquatic > Non-marine Saline and Alkaline > Saline | place: Antarctica: Organic Lake... | reverse complement strand
GCTATATCCGCCAACGAGGGCAGTTGAGCTATAGCATAAAAAAGCCAGCTTCAAGAAGAGAAAGAGGCCAGACTGAACAAGACACCAGAAAAAGAAGCTAGAATAAAGGATGATGCTTTCCGATTGTTAAACAGTGTTATTTGGGAGCAATGTTGCATGCAAAAAGAAGTAGAAGCACTTAATAAAAACCAATTTGGTTCACCCTTCGTAGTTAACTCAATCATTGATTGAGTCTACTACTGGCAGGGATTCAAATATATGAGGGTGTTTGTTAGCAGTCCGCGAGGACCAAAAAGCTAGCAATGAAGAGGGTGGGTTCTTAGGAGTGGCAGGGGGTAAGTGAGGGAGAATGGGAGCACCTCAGCAGCAGCACCGCTAGCCATTAGCGATTCCACCTTCCCCAGACAGTACCGACCCAAAATTCTCAGCATTTTCCAACGTGACATTCACCTCATCGAGATCAAGTATTGTGAGGACACTCGACCGCAGAACCAGCCGAGCGCCGCACAGGAACACCACAAAGGCCTCTGCTCCGTCCTTCAAGGAGCCTCTGCTACCCGCCACACCATTTTTCTGGGAGTGAGTGGCACCATCTACAGCAATCACACGCTGGGGCCTTTTAAGGAGCTGGGTCTTGATTTTCAGTAACTTGCTTCCAAGTAAGCTTCATGTTCATTCCGTCAACTACGCTGCCAAACTTGTCCATACCAGGCGTGCCCTTTTGCAGCATTGCTATCAACTTTCATTAGGAGACGGTTTCAGGTCAAGCCCGCATCCCTCCTAATCCCATTGATCTTTTGGATCCCTAGGACACGAAGTCTCCAGGGCCTATAATTTGCTGGAAAAACTGAGAGCCTTACTAAGTAACTTTAGTGTAGCTTAGTATAGCAAAATTTCGACCTTATCCAATAAAACCTTTTCCTTTTCTTTTGGTGGAGGAGTGTTACGGTACCCGATACCAAAGTGGCTCCTTTTCCTTGTTAATGTGGGGAGTGGTTTTTCACTGCCTGCGTAATTGGTTTTTCTTTTACGAGGTTAAAAAAAGGCCTTCCGTCAAAAGCTAGCCTGCTCATAAAACGCAATTGAAGGAAAAACAAAGCTTGTTATTATACTGGCTTAAGATAGTAAACGCATCGTGAGCTCCTGTTGGGGGAAACAGAGATGCATATTTCCTGCGGAGAGAAATCATGTGGGGATTGGCGCAGTGGAAAAGAAAATGCTGCTCATCTTGGACATCATCAGTATCACACAGGCAGGTGGCATGGGGGAATTACTTTAATTCCATGTCGCTGTCTCAAAATGCAGGGTGTGAACACGAAGTCTGAAACGAGCTGTACTGCAAATGACACCACGAGGCAGGTTGAGAAACATGTGTTTGGGAAGGATATAAGGCGAATGAGTGACCAGAGCCCTTTTGGTAGGAAGAGCACACCATTGGTGATAAGTAGAGCGTTTGCTGTTGTGTTCTCTCGGATGAGGTTCAAAATAAGGTGTCCTGTACTTTAAGTGTCTCTCCCGCCCTGAGATCTACGACAAAACGGCTGAGATCAATGGGTTCACAGTTTTTTTCTTTAAAAATGCTGATATTTTTGGGTTGGTGCTGTCTGGTGGAAAGAACCACTTTGGTACAATCCTAGTTTTAATTGTATCAGGATTCTGAAGGTTTTGCATCAGCCAGCTGTTTGCTGGCCGCTGCCTAGTCCACGGAGACAAGAAAGCATATCCTAGGTAGCCTGTCTTGCTGATAGCTTTGAAGATCATGCTGCATGCTTAGGTGTGTCTATCAGTGATCATTTTTCTTATTTGCGTGTGTTGGCATCCAGAAAGGAAATGCAGGGCACTGTCTAGTTGAGGGCAGGGGGGGCAAGTTAGACTTATTGAGCGCTTAAACCATACCACATGTTTTTGGTTGTACATAATCCTGATCTGCATTTACGACGATACACTTGGTATAAACAGGGGCATATTATGTTGTTAGATAAGCGTTGCTAGCGGATCCATGGGCGGTGCCAGTTTTGATAAGGGTCTGGTAGTATTCATGGAAGTTTGCTACGGTATTGGCATTTCCTAGTTTGTGGAGGGGGTGTAGGTGTGGATGCAAAGCGTCATGGTAATTAGATAGGTATCAAAGCCTTGATCTTGAGGTAGGTGACTGGGCTGTGTTTGGTTAATTTTGTACAATTTGATGATCTTTGTATTCTATTGCAAACCAGTAGATGTTGTGGAAGGTATTTTCCCTCGGGGCCAGCTGTTTTGATGGAGGTATCCGCAACGTCAGAGTAGGTTGTGATTGACTTTCTAGCAAGAGCGTCAGCATTATTATTGCCTATAATGCCTGCGTGGGACTTGAGTTTGTAGAAAAGAATGGGAGATGGTGATTGGTGGATTGTTTTGGCAATGGATTGGAGGACATTTCCATAGATGTGGTGACAGTGAAGGTTTGGGTGTGAAAGCTGCTATTACTTTTGGTGCATTGAGGTAAGGCTGTCTGTGGCTATATGGGAGTGTCCGTGAATGATTGCGGCTGCTATTGCTGCTAGCTCTGCGCGTGAGACGGCATTGGTTATATTTCCGTCTCTCGGGTTCATGTAAGATACATTTAAGCAAGGATGGTATACACCTGATCCGGTGTATGTCTTGCCCTTCTTCGTGTTTTTAAGGACGGCCATCGGTGTAGGTCCAGTCCCGCCAATCTTTTCCTTACGGGTTAGGTTTTGGCTGGAGCTATTTTGGGGTGCTTTGTCGATATTACAATTATGAGGTTGGTCAGTGCTAATCAGGGCACTTGTTTTATCTGGGCCTTCTGAGGCTTGAGGGTGGTCATTGGGAAGCTTATTTATTTTGTAAAGTCCTGAATGCTGTCCGGAACCTAAGGCTGTTTGGTAGGGATGGATATGTATGTTTTTAGTTTCCCACATTGCCTCGGGGATCTCTTTGGAAATTCTTTAAGCCAGTTTTTGTTGTGAGCATTGAGGCAGACCCTGCCCTTATGTTCCATATGGCAATGATCTGCAATTCCCAGGAGTGTTTGGAAAGTGGTATTTGTATGTTGTTTCAGAAGGGTACGTTTGCGTATTGGTCTGATGCTATGGAGCCCAAGAACTTGCATATGTGTGGAAATTTGCGGCAGAGCGATGCGTAGGGATTTGTGGTCATCCTTTCATTCCAGGGAGAAGAAATAAGTGGCTGTTGCCTCTGTGCTAAGAACAGCAGAGTAAGTGGCTTGTCTTGTTGCTAAGCACGTGGTGTTTTGATGATAGATGGGATGGAAGATAGAGAAACAGAGAACTTGGAGGAGAAGGCACTGCAGTTTGCTCCAATTAAGTACTGTGAGGACACTTCTCCTACCCAGGCACAAGAAAACGTATGTTGAACACAAGCTGCTAATGCCTCGATTACTCGGGCGTTGTAAAACCCTCTACATGAACTAACTTGGAGTGACAGGCACTGATGTTTACTGCGGCCATACAACAAATCCACTGCACTGCCTCAAAGTTACTGCCACAACACTTGTGCAATAACTTTTTGCCAGGCAGGATGTTGTGTGGCTAAGTGTCAATTTCAGTGATGCACACTACCTGCGTTCTTCTTCTTGAGGTAACTTCAGGCGTGAAGACGGCGTCCAGTCTGAACCCACCAAAGGATAACCTTACATAAGCAATACAACGAGACCTTTGTAGGCATTTTATTCAGGCACATAAACCTCCTGGAAGAAACACTGTTCTAGCAGGCAGCTAGACAAGTAACATACAGACGGATAGACCTGATCTGAGTGGCGAGATAGATGGCTTGCGTAGGCAGCTGGCAGGCACGATGTACTCCCCAGATGCAGTCTCATCCACTGTGTGTATGTATGTACGTACCTGCACAGTTTGTCGAATTAATTCACAAGCCTTGAAAAAAGATCGAATGAAATCAAGAAAAAGTGACCCTCCAATTAAATCCTGATGCTCTGAACGGACGCTATGGATTTTATTGATTTTGTTGATAGAGACGAGATTTTTTGATAGACACGAGTTTGGTGTTTGGACCACCGAGGTGTCTTTGCACCACCGAGACGTTATCGAGGTTATATATAAACGGAACTCGAAGCCAAAACAAATGTTTTTAGGGGAAAAGCAAAATGTTGCTCACAAGCATGGCAAATTGCTGTCGATTGACCTCCCTTGCTGCCAACAAACCCCGTCAGGCCCTCTCATCTTCAGCTGGCTTCAGGCACCTGCCTTCTGCTGCTGCTCCACAGATACAAGCAGGCTTTAAGGTGAGGCGTGTTGCCATTATAATCATCAAAAGCATCTGCCTGCTTGGCAAATAACTAATAAATTGCAGTCTGAAAGCAAAAGTCACGGACGTCCCTGCTAGTGCTCCAATGGATGCTGTGCACCCTACTATGCGTGATACCACTGCAGTCAACCAGGCGCACCCCCTTTGCATCTGCCCGCTTCAGCAGCAACACCAGCAGCAGCGCTGAGAGCTCTCCGCCTGCCTTGGAGCACACGCTCTGGTTCAAGGTGTTTCAGGAGTTCAGGCTTGTCATCATTGCGGATCACATTAATTTCACTTTCGGTCAAGCTCATCGGTAGGCAACAAATCCTTGCAGGCTGGCAAGCTTGAGACCGCCCGGCTGATGCTGCTGCTCAAGAGCCATGAAAGGAAGAAGGTGACAATAAGTCAAGTTGGAATTCCAGCCTAGTATCTGTTGGCTATTCATCGCAAAAAGAGTAGGTCCATCTGAGCATGTCACAGCTTTTAACTTCAGTGTTTTCCATCCGTAAACACTACGGATGACTTGTACAAATTAGCCCTAGTACTATGCTATATTCTGCGTACTGCTGGTGGCTTTTTTTTATCGCAAGATTTGTACAAAAAAACCAGCAATGGTGTAAAACATCCCTAGTACTACGCTGTGTTCTGCACAATGCTGGCGGTTATCTATGGTAAGATTTGTTGCAGGATCACAGTAACACTTTTTGTCTGCGCTTGCAGCATGTCAGGGCTTCTCTTTCTGTATGTTTTGGAACTTACAACTACTTTGAAAGTATGATTTGTGGACGATTGGTGGCAACTGCTGCGTCACCCTGCTGTATTCTGCCTGCATGATGCAGGTGAAGGACACCACCGTTTGTACTGTTGGGGGGTCTGACATGCGATTCAAAGTTGCGGACTTCTCCACTCTTGGAAACCAAGAAGAGCTCAGTGTAAGCTTTGCTATCAGCACGAGAATATCGCTCTAAATAAACCTTTTTCCCCCTTGTGCCGCACAGTAGCCGAAATGTACTAGCGCGCTAATCGAGGACATTCATAACTCTGGTACTTCAGGTGGATAAAAGAGGTACCCTGTACGATATAAGGGCCATAGAAGAGTACATTGCACATGCGACTGGCTTTTACCCCCATGATCTGTGAGTGCTCGTTTTTGACACACAGTTTGGTTCTAGAAACAATTGTCACAAAAGGCCCAAACGTCCAAGCATTTTGTGTAGTGAAAGGTTTGCTTCAGCATCTCTCCTTCTGCATGACAAATCCTTCTGCATGACAAATGATGAGGTACCCGTTGTGATACACAGCAGCATCCTTGTTTGAGCGCCGACCAAAAGGCCGAATAACTAGCGTACAGTACCCACCCTTTTTGTTCAATTCATGTCAATCTGTGTGCAATTTATGACAGCTTGCCAATTTCCTCCTTTCCACAGCTTTGACGCAGCTAGGGTGAAAGAGCTGGTAGCCATGCTGCAGGACCTGACAGACTTTTTTCTTCCAACATTGTGGGTGTTTATATTTTCTTCTTTGAGCACTACCATGTAGCGCACAGCTGCGCAAAAGAAAAGGCAAACCTGATCGCTAATTAACAATGAAATTCTGCAATCATTCTTTGAGCATAGAAAGACTGGCACAATACCCACATTGTAAATGATGTAACAAACAAAAAGTGACCAAACAAACATGTTCCACCCTCTTTTGCAGGGACATAGCAGATGAAGCAGCAAAGCGCTCAGCACAGCGTGTGGCAGCCAGAAGGGTAAGAATTGCAGACTAATTGAGTACCTAAAGAAAGTGAAAACGACTGCAGTGAATTCATGCGTGCCATTTACGCCCCTTGTAATGATACTCTGGAAATGCCCTTGGTGGTGTCTGATTCCGACATCCGTTTTCCCGAAGCTTTTTTCTTTTCGTTACAATTAGTTTTTGCCATGTTTAGTACCGGGTTTGTTGAAAAGGGTTGATGGCAAAAAAAAGTATATACATTTATAGAGGGTAAATTTATCTCAGGCGTGTCCAGTGCCTATTCTTGTTGGCTCTGATTTGTATGCGCATTCCTTGTGCTCCCAGGAGGATGCAGGCCCTGATGGATTCCTGTATGGCAAAGAAATGACATATGCTGATGTGAAGGTGCGTTTTTGCTCTGCAACAAAATATGCTGCGTAAGTCCTTCTGCAAAGGTTATAAAAGCAGCTCGTTCCCATTTTTACTGTTTTTATAGGACTTTGCACATGGTTCCTTCACAAATGAGGTGCGCATCATTTTGAAAGTCAAAATGCTACAGGCATTTTCCCTTTATGTATACAGGCCTATGTGCAGTTGAGCCATCTTGCCTCAAGCCGCTTGGGCGTTGCAGGCCTCATCGGTGAGACTGCACGTGCAGATGTATTTTAATGTGTTTGCACTCATACTTGTGCTGATTTGTGGTCAATCAATATAAAAGTAGTAGAATAGCTGCATCCGAAGTTCATTTGGTCTGTCTACATGAGTGGGGTCCACTCATTATAACAACACCTTGATTGCAGGCAAATTTCCCCCAGCAACTGCAGCTTTTCACGCACGGATGGCTCAATTTCCAGTGGTGCAGGAATTATTTGCTGACACTGGTGCCGAATGGATATCATTCAGGCAAGGTCACAAAAAGGAAAACCTTGTTTCACATTTATGTATGCAGCCAAACCCACAACAGTCCTGTACACCAAAGCAGCGCATCCTAAGATTTTGGCAATTCTGCCTAATTGTTAACCTTTGGTGGTTTGTGGATTTGTTCTCCTAACCCCTGGCTTGCACAAGGGTCGAATTAACACTTGCCACCACTATCGACCTTAGTTACTACCGTACAGAGATGTAATCACAAAAAAAACATTTAGTTTTGCAAATCCGCACCAAATCCGCACCCCTTTCAATAATTATTATAATCCTATCCACACAAATCCGCAGGGCCAAACAACCCTGATGTGTCCCCAGACCTTACCATTGCTTCATTACATGCATGGAAGTCTACTTTTGCAAAAGATATTGACCACAGGGTGGGCTGTTGCCGCCCTCTGCATGCAAACCTGAGCCTGGCAGGTTGGCACCCAAGCAAGAGTTGTCAAAGTGCTCAGAAACTGACTGCACTCTAGTTGCATGCCAAAGCTCATTCCAAGTTATCGTTCCAACTCTGTTCGCGTGCAACTCGCACACCTTGTGCTTGCATCTCAATCATTACACAATCTAGTCCATGCCCTCCCCCTCCTTATCCCCACTGCCTTCCCCAAAAAATAATTAAATTTCACTAATCCGCACCCAATCCGCAGCCCCAAAAGGTTTTATTTCAATCCCTGTCCGCAGTTAGCCACACCCCTCAAAAACATTATTTTTGCGGCGTGGTGTATTCTCTGTACGGTATTTCCTCTCTGCAGGTCCCTGGAAGAGGCATTTGCTGCCATCCCACCAGATGCCACCAGTCAATCAGGCTCTGAGGCAAGTGGTAAACGTGACAAATTTAATCTACACAGCAGTTACAAATGAAAGTGTGTGAAATGTGTGAAACACATTGGCTGACACATCTCATTACGCTCAAACAAGGGTAGGGAGCTGTTTGCTTTGCAACCTCATCGGCACTTTTGCTTAATCATCTATTTCGATGGATTTTTGCTCTCACAACACCTCCTTTTTGTTTTGATATTGTGCTTGGAAAGTTGCTCTAATTTTGCAGGATCACAGCTTTCAAGCATACAACCAGATTAGCCAATTAGTGTTGTAAGCTGAAACAAAAAGACTAGATCCAGTTTCCTCTTTCCATTGCCATGATTTCTTCGGTGTGTGTGTCTCGTTTGGCAGGGTTTTGGCACTAATGAGCTATCTGATGATGACAATGACGAGGAAGAGTACGCACCTGATGAAACCATCCGTGCAAAGTGGATGTTGGATGGTTGTGGAAGCTTTGAAGAGGTGATGCTGTACGAGCGCGTTATTTTCACCATGAAATAACCAATTATGGTTTGTTTTTATCCACTATTTACATCCTTCCTTCTCGTGCACTATGCAATGCAAAAAATACAACATCACTGCCAAATTGTATACCAAGCCAATTGATCGTTTGATATGTGCCCTTGTGCACCCAGGTCCGAGAAGCGCTGAGAGGACAAATTGAGTACTACACAGGGTTGGAAAAGGAAGGCTGGAAGTTCATGGAACCGGTTTATAGCAACTACGGTTGTATTTACCTGCCCAGGCAGCAAGCTGCTTATCACCTAAACAAGAAAAGGCTGGGATAGGGTTGCAGTTGTATGGTATCAACATATCAAATATGTGAGCAAGGCACAAGTGGCATAGTAAATAATTGGCGCCTGCTGAGTACACCTTTTGTGGCATCTAACTGTATTATATATTATATAATCCTTCGTTATCTGCATCTTAAAAGAGACAAAGCAGCAGGTGAACCACTCCCCACATCAATACGGAAATAGGGCCCTTTTGCAACGGGTTTAGTTCCACTTCCACCGCAAAGTAGAAAATAAAAATGAAAAGAGATTAGGAATGCAGTGACAGCACCAACGTCGTTGCAACATTCTCCAAGGAGCCTCCACTACACTCCACACCATCCTTTTGGGAGTGGGTGGCATCATCTACAGCACTCATACACTGGAACCTCTCAAGGACTTGAGTCTTGATTCTCAAAGAGCCCAAAAACTTGCTTCCAAGCCCACGCGCATTCTGTCACTTACGCTGCTTATCTTGTCCATACCAAGCGTGCCCTTTCCAGTACCATCGCCAGCTCTCATCAAGAGCCTGTTTCAGGCCAATCCTGCAACCCTCCTGATCCTTATTGATCATTTTTTTGGGGATTGTGTCTTTTTTACTCTTGGTCATAAAATGGCCATTAAATGTTGCTGCTCCTACAAGCAAGGCACAGAAAACCGTAACTTATAGTCATCAATATAAATCAGGTGTAAGTACCTTAAAGGAATGATACTTGGCAAACGCAAAGCTAAAAGTCTAATAGCTCAATTTTTCGTGCTTCAGGCCAACTTGACTCAAAACAATTTTGGAGCAGATCTCTTGTAATTCATTTTTGCCACGGGCCTGCACGAGCTCTTGAATAGCGTGTGAATACAACTTGCAGAGCGCACAATTCCCTCTTTAAAAATAGGAGAGCAAATAAAAAGGGGAAATCTTGACTCAGCCTACTAACTTAATGACCTCGGCAAATTAAAAGAGCGTGCACCTCATTCTGAACATGTTCATCTTCACCAGGGCACTAAATCACTTACGCGAAAACTGCCCTCAAGGTACAAGGTCTACAAAAAAAGGCCTTCAGTCAAGAAGTGTGACTGCTAGCCTGCTCATAGAAAAGCAATTAGTTTATGGAGGAAACACTAAAGCTTGTTGTGGCTTAAGAAAGTAGGCACATCGTGGGCTCCTGTTTGGGGAATAGAGAAAAATGGATTGACGCAGTGGAAAAGGACGTGCTGTTCATTTTGGATATCATCAGCATCACAAGGGTCACTGGTGGGTTATTACTTTGGTTCCTTGTCGCTGTCTCAAAACGTAGGGTGTGAACACAAAGTCTGAAGCGAGCTGCGAATGACATCAAGAGGCAGGCTTAAAGGGACATTCATCTGGTAATGGGAAGGATTATGGTATTTGGTCCCATGGATGAGAACGGCCATGGATGAGAACGGCCAGGATTATGATTATATATGCCCTCAAGCCACGCTGCTGCCAATTTCAAAGCATGCGCACGCAAGGAGCCAACTGAAGTTTCGCATAACTTGTTTGGACCGATAAAGAAAGTGGCACAGCAGTCGGCATACGTTCATTATTGATCTCCACCGAGGCTATCGTCAAGAAACTTCTTGTAATGTCAATCATATAATACCGAGAAAAAGAAAATTGTCAGCTGCGAGGGGGGAGAGAATTGCCTGAATGTTGAATTTTCCAATTCATTCGGCAAAATTTTTATTACTTTTGCAAGAATAAGTAATGAACTTGTTTTACAAATCCTCGTGTTGTTCCACGAATGCTTTTGGAGTTGCAAGCCCACCTTTTGTTCAGCCTATCATTCCACGTGTAGCTGTCATTAGCTCTGTATCTTCTGAGGCAGCAGCAGGAGCCGCAAGCGGTGGAAGGAAAACTAGGCAGCCGCGCAGGAAGGACAGGGACCTGTCCAGGGCGCAAAAGCCTTCTGCCAGCCAAAGGAACACGAAAGGCCCAGCGTCATTAAGCCAATTAACCAGCATTAGCAGCAGCTCTGGCACTTTTTCCCTTGAAGGAGGAGAGGACGCTGTGCTGTCCGCCGTTGCCAGCGCACGGAACGTACGTGAGCTTTTGACCCTTCACACCTTTCTTCTCCAGCAGCAGTCTCAACAGCACACCCAGCAACAGCAGCAATCTTTTTCAAGTACTCATGCACACCTGCCTGCAAAACAAGCAGTGCACTTCCTGGCTCGCCTCTCTCAGCTTAGCCCCTCGCCAGCAATCAATGCCACTGCACACCTGGACACACACGTGGCCTATGACCCCCTCCCTTCCTTTCCTCCATCCACCCAAAATGATGCTGTGAATAGCAGTGAGCCTGCCACTGGGTACGTGCTCCCCCTTATGCCTCAACATCCGACGCGGCAGGCATGGCAGCAAACTGAGCGTCCAGCTGCAATAGAAGGAGCAGGGAGAGTGGCCCCAGAACAGGGAACCCGGATGTCCAAAGAGGAGCAGGCAGAGGATGCAGCAAGTATTGGGGCTGCGAAATCGAGGTAAGTGACTGCGCCTCATCACTTGCAGTGATATTTCTGGAGATGCCTTGACACCACAGCTTTGAGGCAGGTGGTGGTAGAATGGAAAGCACTCTGCAAACGGCTGAAACTTTGGAAATTTCTTTCATGTGGGTGCTCACATCTGCATGTGGGTGCAGATTGCGACGGCAGCAGCTAGTAGAAGACCTCCTTTCTAGTGCCATATCGGGCTTGCAACAGCTGCCACTCGATTCTATCACTGGTGGGCAAACTTGTATATGTGTGATGCACAATTCAGTGAGAGTCTGTGTTTGTATGTGTGATGCAGGCAGCAATATCAACCTGCTTCATTTAATGATTGTTGTAATACACCAATGGGTACACGCTAGTGGACATGCCCGCCCCCTGTGCCTGTCGTCCTATCATTTCGCTCTTGTTGGCACAGTCTGGAAATAGATTGCGGACTCAGGTCCAAAGAGAGGAGCTTTCCCACCTGTTAATTTAGGCTTGCTGGGCGCTTTGGCACGCTTGGGATACCGCAGCAGGAACGGCACAGGCAACCACGTTGCTAATCTGGTACGTGAGCACAGGGGCAGTTGCCCAGGTGACCTGTCAACACTGCTGAAGAGTTAGTTCTCACACCTGCTCTGACTTCATACAGACGATGAGCCTCTGGGTGTCGGCTTGACAGAGTTTTCAATGCACGAGAAAGCTGCCTGTGGCAAGAGTGTGTGAGATACTCAGCCTTATGACTTTTGACTCAACAGCTCCTAGTACCGTACCTGAACAGGCCCCTCAGTGCCTTGTAATCTTTGAAGTCATGAAATGTAAGCTAGCCCAAGCAAGAAAAGGACTGACAAAATAGGAGGGTAGCACGCATGATGTGCGCAGGTAGGTATTTTGCGCTCTACAAGTAGTCCAATTTTACCACCGTTTGTGGATATCAAAGACGGTTTCTGTTGCTTCCTATCATGCAACCTCTAGCTTTGTTGGCATGCACGGCCACACCCTGCAGATTGCTCACCATCTGCTGACCAGCAATGCGCTGCTCCTCATGCACCGCCGCAACCCACGCGCTCTGGCAAACACCGCCTGGGCCCTGGCTAAGCTCGGATGTGACCCAGGGTTGATGTGGATCAGCCAGTTCCTGCTCGCCAGCTCGTAAGCGTGGCAGCTCTTTTTGGATTGTGCCGGTTACGTACAGCCGGTTACGTACAGCTCCTCCGGTCATTGTTTGAATCTGTTAAACCCTTTACAGCATTCCTGGTCCAGCTGAAATCTGCATCGTGTCTCCATTTTTAAGAGGTCGATCTCAGCATCACATTATGTTTACCAGGAAGATGTGCACGCTGGTTTGGACCCACTGACTACTGGTCTGTATGACGTAGCAGTAGTTCCTGTTATTGTAGCACTTTCATTAATGGCTGTCGGACAGATATAGACGTGTACAGAGACAGACACGTATACGTGTGTACAGGGCTTCCCTCCCAAAGCTGACAGCTGTGGACCTATCAGCTACGGCATGGGCGTTAGCACGCTGGCACTTCAGGCCCTCTCCAACTTGGCTCGGGGGGTTCTACACACGCCTGAGGTGTGTGCATTGTGCACTTTGGTGTATGTACCAATTTGCTTATTGTATATTGTGCGTTGGATCTGCAGTACGGGCAAGAGAGTGCTGACTGGTGTTTCGGGCAACGAGGCACTTCTTGTACCACAGACTCTTTCCATGATGTAATTCCCTTTAAAGTGACATACAAAAACGGCTTGGAATGGTTGTTTCTTAGGGGCCAGAGGGCGTCCATGCCTTGTAATTATGCTTTATCATTATGGCTGAGGCCATTGTTACCCGCTAAAACTGGACCACAACGCTTGTTCTCCACAGGTTTATTCCAGCATTGACGCAGGAGTGTCATCATGCTTCAGAATTTCTTCGTCTGCAACCACCACCCTCGTGGAAACTTTCCTGCTCTTACATCGTTCCTACTCCCATGCTGCTTATATTTTTGAACTGTGCAGGGCACATGGAAATTGATTAACTTCAGTGCAGGAGAATGGGCTGGCTCGACAAGAGTCAGGAGTACAAGCATTTTTTACCTTGAAGCATGAGATAAAAGTCTTTCACTGCGATAGTGTTCGCATACATCTGTATGTACATGCTGATGATTTGTACACGAACCACAGCAGGCAAGTGGCTTGGGCACAAAGGAGGGCTTTAACCCTCATACCTGAAAGCCTCAGACTGCTGCACGTGTCACTGCAGGCAAGTGGGCACCCAGCTTGGCACACAAGGCGTATGCAATGTGTCCTGGGCCCTGGCCGTCCTCAGAATTGGGCCCCCAAGGGAGGTGGCCGAGCTGCTCATGATTGAGGCCCAGGTATCCAGTGGTGTGTGTGTGTGTATGTGTCCACATGTGCTTTTTGCCGTTTTTTAAAGGTGTTGCAGGAGGCGCCAAAAAAAAGTAATGGACGTCAACCCTATTTTTTGGCTTGGGGGCCCTTGACCCCCCCCCCCCCCCAAGCCCCCCCCCC
>Ga0307960_1001509_pt1:0-12500 | contig 13541 bp, 11 predicted proteins | sample OrgLakmetagen542_FD_201832 | JGI IMG/M metagenome (GOLD analysis project Ga0307960, IMG submission 201832) | Saline water microbial communities from Organic Lake, Antarctica - #542 | ecosystem: Environmental > Aquatic > Non-marine Saline and Alkaline > Saline | place: Antarctica: Organic... | reverse complement strand
AGCAAGTCCCTGACCCGCGTGAAGATGGAGTCCGGGTACCGAACGGACAGCGAGAACGCCTCTTCACCCAGCAAGCGCTCCCCGTTCACCACGCCGACGAGCGCGGGGCTCTTCCGTCGCGTCATTTCGTTCACCACGATCGAGATTGGCGTCCGTCCGGGCTTGATGAGCGCCACTTTCAAATATTCCGAACCCAAGTCGACGGCCATCATGGAGGCATGGCTGTATCCGGCCAGCTCGCTCAAAAACAGTGATGCCAGAAGAGCTATGGCAAGCATATTGACAACTGAGTTTTTAGAGATATTCCCTCATAATATATATAGATATATATATAGGATTTCGCAGTGGACATTGCAAACAAACGGAGGATAGAAACAACAGGCTTCTTCATCTTCATCTTTGCAGTTTAGATCGCTTGCCAGGTATTTGAAGGGGATTCATTTCTTTGCCCCATGATTTCTATTGGTTAGGAAGTGTAAACGTAACGGTGCGAGCGACTTATAACAAATACAAATATCGTTGTATAAAATTATCGTCCAAATCTTATGATTTATCTCGCTCCAGGCATCAATCAGTCTGATAGCTGTCAAAGTCGCTCGTGGCATACAAATTCGCATTCGTTCTTGAAGCTGTAGTTACAATTAAAGGCGCTATACTGATTCGTTCCAGTAGAGGTTTCATAGCCTCCAGCTTCACAAACGCTCCACGCTTCAGGAAGATTACGCCCGCCTTAACGAGATTATGCGCTGCTGATCTACTGTTTACGGACATCCCTACTGGAGTCCCCCCCTCCATATGGATTTTAAAACCTCTTTACGGATCTCCTTAATTTGCTGTTTATACTTGTACAAAAGATAGTAGCAAGAGAGATGCTCGTCAGTGTGCTTTTTAGCAGATATTGCCCATGGCTCCAATTGGGAGATCGCTTGGATTTCCATCTGATTATATTTTTGTCCATAAACATGAGTTCAAGCTAGTTTTGCCTGCTAAAGTTGAGGCTACGGCCCTGCGTCTTTGTATTTGGGTTCTTTTTCGGATGACCCATCTTAAACTCAACTGATGTTCCTTTGAAACTGATCTCTACGCAGCACTTTGCCACACATAACTGTGCCGCAAATTTCCGCAAAAGTATTTATTTTTCTTGGGCTCCATACCACCAAACCAACTCCAATTTGCAGAAGTACCCTTCTGGAACAACGTACAGATGCCACTTCCCAAGCACACTTGGGATATGCAGATCATGCCCACCATAAAGTCTGGCTAAAAGGGCTTGCCAAAACCCCCTTTTAGGGAAAAAAGAAAAATTACGCAGGCAGTGAAAAACCACTCCTCACAATTTTTAAGGTAAAGGAGCCACTTTGGTACCGGGTACCGTATAACTCTTCCACCAATAGAATTAGGAAAATGTCAATGCCAAACCCCCCGACAACCGTTTCTTGATGAGAGTTAATATTAGTGCTGGAAAGGGTACGTCTGGTATGGACATGACGGCAGCGTAATTGACAGAATGAACGTGAAGCTTGGAAGCAAGTTTCTTAACTCTCAAGACTCAAGACCCAGCTCCTTAAATGGTTCCAGCGTGTGATTGTTGTAGATGGTGCCACCCATTCGCAAAAGATGGTCGGGAGATTTACAGAGGCTCCTTACAGGGTGGAGCAGAGGCCTTTATGCTATTCCTGCGCGGCACTCAGCTGGTTCTGCGGTTAAGTGTCCTCAGAGTACTTGACCTTGATGATGAGGTGAATGTCACGTTGAAGAAGGCTAAGATCTTTGGGTCGATGCTGTCTGGGGAAGGTGGATCTGCTAGTGGCTGGCGGTGCTGTTGAAGTGCTCCTGGTCTCCCTCAATCGCCCCCTGCCACTGCAAAGAACCCACCCCCCTCCTTATTAGTTCTTTGCTTTTAGTTTTCGCGGAGATGGGAGCAACCAGAACAGCATCCGGACGGCTGGAGGTAAACCTAATTTGTCTGAGAAGCGGGGTGGAAAGAAAAGCCACTTTGGTACAATCCTAGTTTTAGCTGTACTGGGAGTCTGAAGATTTTGCATGTATGCCAGCTGTTCGCTGCTACCTACATCCATGCAGACAAAGCAGGATCATAAGGAGCCTGTCTTGCTGAGGGCTTTGAAGATGATGCTGCATGCTAAGTTGTGTCTCCATCCTGAACAGTGATCATATTTCTTATTTGCGTGTGTTGGCATCCAGAAAGGGTATGCAGGGCACTGTCTACTTGAGGGCAGAGGGGGCAAGTTTGAATTATTGAGTGCTTAAACCATGCTGCATGCTTTTGGTTGTACAGGGTTCCTGTTCTGTACTTCATAATGATGCACCTGGTTTTAACAGGGACATAGGACGCTGAGCGTCAGCATATTTATTGCCTATATTACCTGCGTGGGATTTGACTTTGTAGCAATGAATGGGTGATGGTGATTGGTGGATTGCTTTGGTAATGGATTGGAGAACATCACCTTGTATGTGGTGGCGCTGGAGGTTTGGGTGTGAGAGCTGCTTTTTGATGCAGTGGTGCAGTGAGGGCTATCTGTTGCTATATGGGAGTAGCAGTGAATGATTGCGGTGATATTGCTGCTAGCTCTGCATGTGAGATAGTATTTTAAATATACCTACGTCTCTTGGGTTCATGTAACGGGATACGTTTAAGCAAGGGTGGTATAAACCTGATAATTCTGTGTCTTGCCCTTCTTCGTGTTTTTTAAGACTGCCATCAGTCTACGTCCAGTCCTGCCAATTTTGTACTTTGCGGATCAGGTTTAGACTGGAGCTTTGTTGGGTCGCTTTGTCAGAGCTGTGAGGTTGGTCCAGGGCACTCATTATATCTTGGGGGCCTTGTGGGGTTGAGGATGGTCACTAGGCAGCTTCCTTACTTTATTAAGGCCTAAAAGTCTAAAAGTTCCAATGGTCCCAAACCAGGCAACGGAATATAATTCACCCAGCTCACCTTTTCTTTACCTAGGAGTCACTCTGACCATGGATTTTAACTGGAAACACCAACACAGGCGCATGGACAAAAACCTAGAACAAAAGCTTGATGCCCTTGAAGGAGCATATGCCACACCCCGGCAAACACTCGACATAGTACGCACAGCTATTATCCCCAGTTTGGCCTATGCCTTTGCCGTTACACCATGCTCCTACCCAGACCTAGACAAATGGGATGCAATGATTGGAAGGGTGATTAAAAGCAAGCACAACCTCTGGCGCAGCACTCTATCGGCCATGATCCATGAAGATGTACATAACTTTGGGTTGATTGCCCCTTCTATTTACGTAGAACATCACAGGTGCTCAGCAGTGGCACTTGTTACTAGTCTAGAGGACCCCTCTGATCGCCGATCCATGACAATTAATCTCCTCACCCATCAGAATTCTCACTTAAAACACCTTACTACAACATTCCTGTCTACAATAGAAGGAACGTCGTTGCCACATAAGAAGCAAGTTCATCCTCCATATGCAAGCGCGTCATCTAGCCTGCATCCACGCCAGTGACCTACACCTAGTTCTGAAAGGAGAATGTGTATTCCTAGCTGATCTGTCACGCAACCTACCCCCCCCTGCAATGATCACCCTCATTAACTGCATTACCAAACCGCTTATGGGCCTAGGCATTAATGGTTTTCACGATCTCACATCAGCAAACGAAGGCCACATCATCCCTGGGAAACAGCTTAGAAATAAGTACTCCCGAATATAAAAAAAAACACTTAACAGGCTTGCAGCCATTGCCAAAATGCCAGAAACAGAAGAGCTAAGCACTGCCTCTATTACACAACTTCTTCAAGACAGAAATACAAGTCAAAACACCCTGCTTGTCCACCGTACAACAAGAAATCTCTCCTTCACAGGTCTCCTGGACACACATATCATTACATTGGCTCATCATGATGACGTGCCCCCTGATTTCGCAGACACTCAACCTCAACAGAGTGTGCCCACCCACACAACACCTGCACCACAACCACAATCAGCAACACATAATAGACATCCTAATACCAATAACCTCATTAGACGGCCACCTCCCCCACACACAGATCTACCGGCTGATACTAGGCGATTAAACCAGACTTCTGTGCTTGACATTACTCAAAACCACACACGTCCCCTTCTCCCGCCATAATAGCAGCCGGGTGCCCATCAGAAATCCAAAGATATACCACTGGAACTGTGCTGGCGCTAAGCTGGTTTTGAGGCCTAGTGTCTTCACATTACTTATCTAAATGGGGTGGATGTTACGTTGAAATATGCTGGTGTCTTTGGGCCGGTGCTGTCTGGGGAAGGTGGATCTGCTGATGACTGGATCTTTGGGTCGGTGCTGTCTGGGGAAGGTGGATCTGCTGATGACTAGATCTTTGGGTCGGTGCTGTCTGGGAATTTTTTAACCTGCAATAGTGAAAGAGTTAACGGTACTACCTAGTACCAGACTGTATTCCTTTCCCTTGTTTGTGGAGTAATTCTTACTTCCTGCTTCATCTTCTACCTTCTGCCGCAGGCGTTTGAACGCTATGCACATCTAGGTAGTTGATGTTAGCACCGCTAGCTACGTCCCTGCTTTAGAGATCATTCGTAGATCTTATATCAGCCTTGGGGAGTCAGACGTTTCAGGCTTTTCCCAAGCTTCCGCTGTGATGCCCTTTGAGGCGTATACAGCGATGTAGCCTTACTGTATCTTGGTGCTCCGTGGTCATTGTTTGTTAGCGGTTTTGTGCGCAGGCTAGCAGTCACACTTCTTTACTGCCAGTGAAGCCCCTTTTTTTGTAAACCTTAACAAACAGAAGCATGTGCAATAAGGCTGCTGCCTATTTTGAGGCGTGGCCGGCACTAAGCAAATATTGAGCGACCAAAGTGTACGGCATACTGAAAAAAAAGAGAAGACTCTGCGGTTAGTGGTGACACAGCCAGTATGGTTAAGGGAGGGGGTTACTTAGCATACTATAAAGTGAAGATAAGCAAGCGTACGGCATGGTTTGGAGTGAAGATGGTGATTGAGCGGAATTTGAAGAGAAAGGCTGTTTTGGGGCGTTTTGTTTGTAGTGCTATCTCGTTGACCACCACAACCCTATAAAGAGGGGGGTCAATCAGGACCGAGATGCTTGCAGGGCGCCTCTTTAATCGTCTAGAAAAGGGAACACATTACGACCATTTTCACATTTTGTTTATTGCAAGACAAAAATAAATTAAAATCATACCTCTATTTGCAAATATCCTTTTGATCCGGAGCCCACTGTCCAATTAGTCCCCCTGGAAACGAGCAACATGACGCGCGGCAATGCAATCCATCCCATAAGCCCTAAGTCCTTTCCATCAATCTATTTTCACAGCGCCGTAGATCTGGCGCACAAAGATGTAGCAGGCATAGAAGCCCATCGTGCCCGTCAGGCAGAAGAAGCCAATGGATACCATGCTCATGTAACCTGCAGCAGCAGCAGCAGCAATAAGCAGGAGTCAGCTAGTGCTAGCTAATGAGCCAATGAAGCTGAGGGACACTGTGCTTGAGTGACCTGCAGAGCAACAAGCTGAGGATATTGTGCTAGAGTACTGAGCCACTCTCAATGAAGCTGAGGGACATTGCGCTTGAGTGACCTGCAGAGCAACAAGCTGGAGTCAGGGAACGCCAATCATGGTGAAGCAAATACTGCTTGACGCACAAACGAGGAAGTGCTACAGCAAACAAGAACCATTATCATGAGTGTTCAGCTATTCACGGTAATCTGGGCTCGTGTGTTCAACTCAATGATTGTCAACTGCGGTTACAAAAGCGTGTACCGAGGGCAGTGCGTGTGTGTGCGGAGTGCTTTGTGCTGTGCACTCACACCCCACCACTTTCCCTTAACCTTCCACTGTTGCCACGCGCACTACAGAGTGCACGTGAGATGCAACAACGAGTTCACTCTGTTGGTCCAATTTACGAGGGTTTGGATCAGCAAGCGCTGTCCAGCTTGCCGAAGAACATTGCTGAGCGCACTACACAAAATTGAATAGCAGCGGCCTCGCCTACTCACCAAAGTACATAAGCATTGGTACTGTCTTTGTGATGTCCAGCTTGCTGTAGAAGTAGAAAGCCGAGTACGCAAACAGATACAAGGCGGAGGAGCCAGAGGTGAAGTATGCACGCCACCACCAGTGGTAGTCTGCGCGTGGGGGACGTGTGTGCTGGTGTGTTTTATTGTGTATGTTAGTGTGTTTGTGTGTATGCGCTCACAAAAGTGCGCAAGTGACTGAAACACGTCATGTGTAGGGTTGACCAGAACCATATATGTACGGTGAATATGCAGTATTTTTGGCAAAGAGATCAATATACGGTAATATACGGTCCTATAAACGGTTCTGGCCAGCTCTAGTCATGTGGGTGCGTGCACAAAGTAACGCGGACCTTTGCTATGCCCATGCCTGCAGCGTAATATTTTTAATGTATATAGGAACCAAGCATTCATAGGTATATACGGTGTAAACACGGTATTTTTGGCAAGAAAATCATCATACATGCAGTCATATACGGTGCAGATATACGGTCCTGGCCAACCCTAAATATTTGTAAGGATGCCTGTTCACTGTAGATATAAAGTGTCACCATACTATATAGTGACAAAGTGCCAGAGTACTTGATAGTAATAAAGTGCCCTGGCGTGCTATACTTTAAAGTGCCAGAGTACTTGATAGTAATAAAGTGCCAGCGTGCTATACTTTAAAGTGCCAGTGTACTTCATAGTAATATAGTGCCAGCGTGCTATACTTTAAAGTGCCAACGTATTTTAGTGACGAAGTGCCAGCGTACTATAGTAACGAAGTGCCAGCGTACTATGGTTAACCATCGGCTAAGGCGGTAGGGTGGTGCATACTAGCACTGCTTATGTCAGCTTTTGGAGTCAAGTTGCACCACTTGCCTTCAGAGCAGAGTTGGAAGTAGCAGTGTGTGTGTACTTGCCTTCAGAGCACAGTTGGAAGTAGCAGAGCACGATGGTGATCTCCGCACAGGTGATGAGCAGGATGATGAAGACGAGGGTGAGGAAGCCAAACAGGTAGTAGAACTGTGTGTGTGCATTCGTGTGCGTGTGTGTATTTGTGTGTGTGTGTATTTTTGAGTGTGCGTATGTGTGTGTACTTCTCTGTGTGTGTGTGTGTATTTGTGTGTGTGTGTCTGTGTATATACGTGTGTACCCAACCTGCATATGCCACGAAACAGACTGCACAGACGGCACAAGCGACCAAGCGTCCCTTGGGGGGGGGGGGTGCCGCTCCACTCAGTCCACTCAGCGCGCGGAGCACAATTTATTCTCGCTACTGCACTCATTATTTTCACACTAACATACATACACCTGGTGCAGCAACATGAAGGTGAGGATGAAGAAGAGCTCGATGGACATGCACACGTACACACCTGCACTCGCACATGCATATACAATACAGGTCGCCCCCGTGAAAAACTCACCCCCCTGCCAGCCAAATAGTCTCACTTAACTTTGCGCAAGCATATCTCTGCACCCACTCCAACATTTTGTGACCTGAGACATGCATTGGATACCGTACAGACTTGGGTTCAGTCCGCAGCCCCAAAAATATATTTTAGTTTCACACTCCCGCATCAACCCCGCACCCTAGAAATACTTAATTTACACCAACCCCGCACAGGGATTTTTGCCTGACAGGCTCCAAAATACGCCAAAAATCCCCGTTCTTCAATCCCGCCCCCCCAAAATAAACAGATATTTTTCATGCGCGCAGTCACCCCGCAGGGCAAAAAACGATATTTTTGCGCGGTGATATAAAGTCTGTACGGTACTAATTTTTTTCTTTCAGCAGATGCTTGAAGGTTGGGGAGAGGTGCAGAGGCTGGGGAGATATGTGGGCGCGAAAAAATGTTAGGATCTGCACCCTCTGAAATTCATAAATCATCGTTTAATTGGCCTCAACTCTGGTGTGAATTAGGGGTCATGGACTGAATGGGAAATCATAGTTGTAAAAAGCGCCCCTATGTTAGGTGGGAAAAAAATATGTCAAAAATCAACCAGGCCATTGATCGACCCCAATTAAATTTTGTCGAGGTCATATAATTTGGCCGCAACTCTGAGAGCAAAAACCTGGCTGAAACTCGCAGTAGGTAAGGAGCGACAGATTTCTCTTTTTCCCCTGTGTCCCTTGTGTGAGTGCCTCCCACTCGCCGGCGTTCCCAGTAACCCTGCCCCAAATTCGACATTACAGCATTGTTATACAACATTTATAATGCTTATATCCTGAAGCAGAGGTCGATCAGGGCAACTTCAGAATATTCTGCACCTTTTCCCTGCCAAAGTGGGTGCAAATACGCAGCGGGCCCCACAGAACCCCCCAGAATGCCGAATTTCCAGCAAATGTCAATGAGTTGGATATATTATCAAGTAATTAGCATTCAGATGAGGTGTAGAGGGCTTTGAATTGGGTGGAGAGGTAAATGAGACTGGTAGGGTGGGTTTTTCACGGGGGCGACCCACGCACATGCACATGCACACATACACATGCACACATACACACACATGCACATGCTCACACATTCACACACACACACACACACATGCACATGCTCACACACCTGGTGCAGCCACATGGAGGTGAGGATGAAGAAGAGCTCGATGAAGACGGCACCGAACGGCAGCACACCCCCTACCAGGCAGGAGAACACGGGGTTCATGTACCAGGGCTGGTCAGGGATCTGTGATCACGGACAGTCATCAGCACAAAACTAGGGTTGGCCAGAACCATACATTCAGGTATATACGGTGTAAATACTGTATTTTTGGCAGGGAAATCACCATACATACGGACATACATGGTGTGTATATACGATTCTGGCCAACCCTATCATCAGCACAAAAGATATGGACTGATGCACACGCGTTTTGGCCTTGGATTCAAAACACACAAGATGCATGGGAGTGCGCGTGAGCACAAGCCTGCCTGAACCCGCCCTCAGGCAGACAAACACAGAGGCCATTAGGGTTAGGTACTCAGAGACACATAGTTGAGGAAAGTCATCAGTTTAACACACAAGGACCAATGCCCGCACGTGTCGGCCCTGCATTATAAGCACAAGGTGCATGGAGTGGGTGAGCGCAAACCGGCTTACGTGTAGTGAGTCATGCCGCTACGCATGGAGTGCAGCCATAAGAAATTGGCTGGACAATCTCATAACCTAAGATCACATTTAACGTGTGAGTCGTGCCGCTACGCATGGAGTACAGCCATAAGAAATTGGCTGGACAATCTCATAACTCAAGATCACATTTAACGTGTAAGTCATGCCGCTACACATTAGGAGTACAGCCGTGGGAGCTTGGCTGGGCTAATAACTTCAAAACGTACAAGGACACAAAATATGGAACGGCCGCTCAATTTGTAGGTTCACGTTTGGTGTGTGCAAACCATAATTCTGGCCCACCCAGACTCTGTTAAGCAGAACATGTGCCTGCGGACAGAAACAGCAACCACACCCCCACCCACACCCACATACTCACACCGGCACCGACACCCACACCCACATACGCACACCCACACACCTGGCGAGGGATCTTGTTGGTGCGAACAGGGTCTTCAGGGGCAGGCTTTTTGTAGCCGAAGTAGGATCCTGGGCAAAGAAGGGACACGTGCGCTGTGAGACAAGCCTTTTCACTGGATAAGAAACAAAAAGGTCAAGAAAGGGGCCTGCGCAGCAGAAAAGGACCTACGCACTCAGAGCGCTGCCCTCTTTTCTGGCAGCACCGAAACAATTTGAAGGACCCACAGACCTCAGCGCGCTGAAACTTTTTTGCACGCAGCACCGAAACAATTTGAAGGACCCACAGACCTCAGAGCGCTGAACCTTTTTTGCACGCAGCACCGAAAAAATTATAAGGACCTACACATTTCAGAGCGTTGAACCTTTTTTGCACGCAGCACCGAAACAATTCGAAGGACCTACACATTTCAGGCGCTGAACCTTTCTTGCACGCAGCACCGAAACAATTCGAAGGACCTACACATTTCAGAGCGCTGCCCTTTTTTGCACGCAGCACCGGAACAACTTAAAGGGCCTACACATTTCAGAGTGCTGCCCATTTTTGCACGCAGCACTGATACAATATGAAAGGCAATATGAAGGGCGCACTAAAACGATACGACAAACACACCCAGTCTGACATAATAACAGAAACGCAAGGCTCTGGACATCACTTCATATGATTTCATGTGATATGACTGCCATCATTAGCGAGTGCAATAAGGATTGATGCAGCGACTTCAATCAAAATCACCCGTAAGAAAGGGGCAGATCAGGCCCCCCTCTACAAATCCCCCGGCGGTGAGCACCAGGCGCAGCGAAATGTCAAACAATGGCAAGCACAATGCATAACGTTGCAACCTGACGTACATTTCCTGAGACGTCAAGGAACAAAGGCACTGTACACAACCAACTCCTGCCTATTATGAACATCAAAGGCACTGAGTTGCCAAATAACTAGGGTTGGCCAGAACCGTAATATATATACGCCGTATATATATATACACACCGTTTATGACCGTTTACTTGGTGGCTTCCCTGCCAAAAATACCGTGTATACACCGTATATTTGGTGACTTCACTGCCAAAAATACCGTGTATACACCGTATATATATGGTTCTAGCCAACCCTGCAAATGACAGGAGGCACAATAGAGAAGTACGATGATCATGCATAGGGTTGGCCAGAACCATGTATGGTCGTCCACGTGCACCCCCCCCCCAAACAGGGCCAATAAGCTTCCCACCCAATTCAAAGCCCCCTATTCCTCATCTGAATGCAAGATACTTGATGTTATATCTAAACCATTGACATTTTCTGGAAATTCGGCATTCTGGGGGGCTGTGTGGGGCCCAATGCGTATTTTGCACCCACTTTGGCAGGGAAAAGCACTTTGGCAGGGAAAAGGTGTATCTCTCAAGTTGCCCCGATCGACCTCTGCTTCAGGATATAAGCATTATAAATGTCATATAACAATGCTGCAAGGTCGAAGTTGGGACATGGGTACTGGGAAAGCCGGCGAGTGGGAGGCGTGAGTACACAAGGGACACAGGGGAAAAAGACAGAATACCTGTCGGTCCATACCTGCTGCGAGTTGCAGCTCGGTTTTTGCTCTCAGAGTTGCGGGTATAAAGCTTAATATAAAATTTAAATGGGGCCAATCAGTGGCCTGGTTGCGTTTTGGTGCAAATTTGTGTAGTGTTGCATGCAGAAATTTCTGCCTGTGTTTTCCCGGCAAGCCGCAGGGAATGGACGCGATACACACACCTCACCGATGAGCATCAAAGGCGTACTGAGATACCGAACCACAGGGAGCACACACAGAGCAAATCAGAACATATGACAGACAGCTGTGTAACCTTCTATACTATTTCCAGCCAACAGGAAATGAAGATGCTACACTCACAACTCACCGATGGACACCAAAGGCGCACTGGGATGCCAAACCACAGGCAGCACAGTCAGAATGATACGACATTGCAGCCATCGTGCAAATCGAAATGCTGTACACAACTCAACGACGAACATTAGACGCCAAACCACAGGAAACACAAACAGAGCAAATCAAATCGAAAAATATGACATTTGTGCGGCCTACCATACTGTTTCCAGCCAACAGGGAATGAAGACGCTTTTCTCATGACTCACCGATAAACACCACAGGCGCACTGAGATGCCAAACCACAGGCAGCACAGTCAGAATGATACGACATTGCAGCCATCGTGCAAATCGAAGTGCTCTGCACAACTCAACGACAAACATTAGACGTCAAACCACAGGAAACACAAACAGAGCAAATCAAATCGAACAGTATTGACATTTGTGCGGCCTACCATACTGTTTCCAGCCAACAGGGAATGAAGACGCTTTCCTCATGACTCACCGATAAACACCAGAGGTACCGAGATGCCAAACCACAGGAAGCACAGGGCAAACAGGGTGCCGAAGGGCACGGCTCCAGAGGACTTTTGGCCCCAGATGAGGATGTTGAGGCAGAAGAAGATGGTGAAGCAAACGCCTGCACGTGAGATGTGGCAGTATGAGGCGTTGTTAGGGTTAGCCAGAACCGTACATGCCCACCATATATGACCGTGCGTATGATGAATTTTATGCCATAAAATACCGTATATATACATGGTTTTGGCCAACCCTAGGCATTGTGCATGACAGAGCTGGGAGCCTTCAGCTACGGATGTCGAGGCAGAGGATGGCAAAAACAAGCACACACCTGCACGTGAGATTTGGTAGTACCACCTGTGTTTCTGGCATCATAGCTGTGTCTTCACACACTTGCACGTGCACACACACATATGCACAAACACACATACACACACATATGCACAAGCACACATACACACACATATGCACACGCACACGCACACGCACACGCACACACATACACGCACCCACTACCACTCCTGAACCCAAACTTACACATGCTAACACGCACACATATCCACTCCCATCCCCACCACCAC
>Ga0307960_1001504_pt1 | contig 13566 bp, 12 predicted proteins | sample OrgLakmetagen542_FD_201832 | JGI IMG/M metagenome (GOLD analysis project Ga0307960, IMG submission 201832) | Saline water microbial communities from Organic Lake, Antarctica - #542 | ecosystem: Environmental > Aquatic > Non-marine Saline and Alkaline > Saline | place: Antarctica: Organic Lake... | reverse complement strand
GTGTGTGTGTGTGTGTGTGTGTGTGTGTGTGTGTGTGTGTGTGTGCGCGCGAGTGCGTCATTTGTCACATTCTTAGCCCACTTACTCCTGCTTGAACTTGAGGCGGACCTCAGGGTTGCACACGAAGTTGTAGTTATCCAGGATTTGGTCTGCGAATGTGAATAGGCACACGGTCAAAAGCAGCCCTTCCCATTCCTCAGCGCCTGCCAGTGCCGCAATTCACCTAGAACATCCTCAGACCCTCCATCTTGGCTGCCAGCATTAGAAGGTGGCATTTGGGGAGTATTTGGTGGCAGTTGGGGTCCAGGAAGCTCGATGCGCCCGGCATGCGGTATGAGAGCCATTACAAGTTTTGCAACCAATTAACTGTTGTTTCCTTCGCGACCGGGAAAACTCCTCGGAACAGGACACAGAAAGGCAATTCTTTTGATATATTTATATTTGAAATATACATGCTAAAATCAAAAGAATTCCTCATCCATTGACTGCATGAGGATTTTGGGCGTGCTTCCCCCTCTCCGGCAGGAGCCCCACCATTTAGATGCAGCCTCCAGTCTGAGGGAATTAGGCCAGGGGCAGATTCAAGTACAGGTCAGAATGGGCACACGTAATCGCCATGCATCTCCATGTGTAATGTACGGCCTTCCGAAGTACACTCCATTCTTTATCGCGCTAGGGCATGTTACATGCAGTTTTGCGGTAATGCATGAGCCACCCAACTGTGCATGTCAAATTCCTGCATGCCCTGTGGCCCTGTGGGAATTTTATGTTGGGAATCCTGCAAATTGGGGAGCATCACCACAAACCTAATCATGCACGCATGCAAACTCCCGGCATTTACACAGACATGCATGGTACACCCAAGTGCACGTTCATTACTTTCCTACCGAGAGAAGCATGCGCACATGCACACGTGCATGCATGCCCGGGTCAAACTCACGAATCCCTTTTTCCTTCTCAATGCCACTCCGCATTGCCTTTATAATCACGCAGGTAAAGCTAGTGACTGATCCCACGTTCGAGGAGTTCAAAGCTGCGGTTGTGGAATTCCAGCCCACCCTCCTTTACTTGACCGGAAGCAGCAGTTATGAGCAGAATCAAGTCACAGGGCTGGTTGGGCCCATCACATTCAAGGGTGAGAGTGTCCGGAGCAAGGAAAAGGGGCGAACTCAAGGAGCCAACTGAGATCATTTGAGATATATAACCCACAATTTTGCCCCCCTTTTTCCACATAAAAATCCCTAGCTGCCTGCCTGCACGCAGACGGACCGCAATCGGCCGAGGCCCTGGCGAGTGCGTGCTCGGGCCTGGAATCCGTGTATTTGGACGGAACGATGGAGGACAGCATAGGTAGGGGAACTCCAGGGGCAGGCGTGTTGGAATTCGATTGCGATGCAGAGGCGTCGGACCCGTCACATCACGCACCTTGCAAGCCATTCAGAGGTTGCCCAAATTTGCACTCAATGCTTAAACCCCCTGTCACTCCCCCACTTGCCATACAATTCCCAGGCTCTAAACTCCAAGTCTCTGGTGTACGGCACTCCATCGTTTGGCCTCAAGGCACCAATGTGCCAGCGGTGGTTGCTGCCCAATTCAGTCACACCTTCTTCTGCGGGACCCTGCTGCTCAACGCCTCCATACACGAGGCCTTTGCCCTTGCAAACCACGTCGTCCAGGCGCACTGCACAGCCATCGTGGAGTTATCTGACACCTCATCGCAGTACATCATCCCATCCCTGCCCTCCCTGTACTCTCCCATCAAAGCCGTGCTCCCAGATAATAGCAGCATACCGATGCCTAGCATCCCTGGGGTACAACATTCAGATTTGGGGCTAGTGACTGCGGTGCCAGGTGAGCGTAAAACAAAACGTGCTTGCACATGTGTCCGTCCCTTTTTACGGCCCGCTGCCGTCCCGTGTTGCATGAGGGCTGTTTTGAAGTGTGCGGTTACGATGGTTACAATCGGGAGGGATCTTCAGCCAGGTTGTTTGGCTGATCGGCTGTTGACTGGTCTCGGCCAGACAATAGTAAATGCATGAGCTCAGATATGAAGAATGAAAGTCTATTGCTCTGCTGAGAACGGAAGGTTGCTGACTTGATGAAGTTGCGGTCAGGGTTAATCAAAACAGGAGGAGCTGGAAATAAGGGGGGAGTCACACTTGGGGCAGAGTGGAGAAAAGCACTGTATTAATCCTCTTTGATTATGCTCTGGCTCCTCTTTCCCAGTTTGGCTGGAAGTCGTACTTCTGTATCACCATGGTCTACGCAATTTTTACTATTGCACAAGTGCCTTATACTGTTGCTCGCATCCACACATGCGTGCACGTGCACAAATTTCCTCTGTCCTACCAACTCACTCTCTGCCGACAGCCAATTGTCAGCTCCAGGGGGAGTACCTATGGCACTGCTCATGCACACACACACACACACACACACACATACATACACACATGCACACACATCCACACAGGCACACATACATGCACACACCCGCACAACCTCTCTCTGTCCTGCCTCTCCCCCCCAGGTTGGGCAGACATACGACTGCTAGCTCCACGGGCAGAGCTGCGGCTGCTCCTCACCGGCAACTCCTCTCTCATCGACAGCACAAGGCTGAGCTTCTTGGGAGAGGCTCTGCGGGCGTTGCTGGTGCTAGAAATGAGAGGCCTGACGGTAGGTAGCTGTGTGTGTTTTGGGGTGTGTGTGTGTGTGTGCGTGTATGTTGAACATGTGTATGAAGAAAATGTATTTTGCACCTAGCTGACGAGGTGTTAGGTAGATCAAAAAATGGTAATTCACGAAAGTGATTTGCAAAAAAAAGGGGGCCGTTACTTTGATCTGAAATTAAGCTGATGCCTACTTATTTTTAATTTTTGCTTTATAATGATGTACGTTTAGTTGGCCAGAACCGTACGTAAGTACTGTTTTTATGTGTCTAACCTGTAATCTCCATTGCCCTAGTTGTGGCCTGTAATCTCCATTGTCCGAGTTGTGGTCGAGAGCCTTTAATAGAAGAGTAATTGTTGTGAAAGGACCAGCAGGGTCGGCCTTTACATACACCAGCGCTTAAACTTCCCCTGCGCAGTCTTTCTGCGCTTGCTCTACCCCTACGACCTTCCTCATTCACCACATCATTTCTTCAGACTGCACACGCACACACATACACACACACCCACATGCGCACACACACACGTACGCACACGCAGCTTGTGGCATCCACCCCATGCGATCGAACACCTGCCAACCTTCCCCTCGGCTGCCAAGCCCTGCACTGCACCCTGCGCACCAAAAGCGGGGCGGAGGTGGTCACGATCTTAGGCGGCCAGCCGTCTGTGTTGCAGGTACGTACAATACCTATACCGGGGGCATTTAGGCACCCGCACCCGCCATCGCCCCTTTTGCCCCCTCTAATAAAATACTCGCCCCTGCGTGCCCCCCTCCCAAAACTGCATTTTGCTCCACATAGGCACAGTCGAAATGCCGCTAGCTCAACACGCTTGTATGAGTTGGTGCCGTGTTGATGTGTTATTTGTACGCTCTTTTGGATTATCAGTATCATTTGTATCATTTACGTGTTTACTTTGCGTCATCATAATTTGTACGCATCATTTGTGGTCTAGCAGAGCTGGCTTACAATTTGGCCTGATAGTGGCATGTATTATACGTACTCACACACGCATACACACAAACACACACACGCACACACAAGCACACTCACACACGCACACAAAAGCATACACACGTACATACACTAAAACGTGTACACGTGCAAACACACTTGCGCACACACAAACCCACACAAGCATGCACACGTACACGTACTCAAGCGTACACACAAATGCTCTTACACACACTCAACACGCACGCACGTACGTACGTCGCGCAGGATGCAACGCTTGTTGAGCACGCTCTTCGCATGACCTTAGTGGCGGACTCGCTTAGCCTACAATTCCGTTTGCCAGCCCCTGATCTTGCTGAGCCAGTAGCACGCAGCAGCGCAGCCATCGCGGGTGCGGACGGTGCTGGACTGATCAATCACTCACGCGTGTGCACACGCATGCATGAACTCACACATTGCATAGATTATAAAGCGCAGCCATTGCGGGTGCGGACGGTGCTGGACTGATAATCACTCACCCGTGTGCACACGCATGCATGAACACACACATTGCATAGATTTATAAAGCGCAGCCATCGCAGGTGCGGACGGTGCTGGACTGATCAATCACTCACGAGTGTGCACACGCATGCATGAACACACACACACATGCACGAACACACACACATGCATAGATTTATAAAGCGCAGCCATCGCGGGTGCGGACGGTGCTGGACTGATCAATCACTCACGCGTGTGCACACGCATGCATGAACTCACACATTGCATAGATTTATAAAGCGCAGCCATTGCGGGTGCGGACGGTGCTGGACTGATAATCACTCACCCGTGTGCACACGCATGCATGAACACACATTGCATAGATTTATAAAGCGCAGCCATCGCGGGTGCGGACGGTGCTGGACTGATCAATCACTCACGAGTGTGCACACGCATGCATGAACACACACACACATGCACGAACACACACACATGCATAGATTTATAAAGCGCAGCCATCGCGGGTGCGGACGGTGCTGGACTGATCAATCACTCACGCGTGTGCACACGCATGCATGAACTCACACATTGCATAGATTTTTAAAGCGCAGCCATTGCGGGTGCGGACGGTGCTGGACTGATCAATCACTCACGCGTGTGCACACGCATGCATGAACACAAACACATGCACGAACACACACATGCATAGATTTATAAAGCGCAGCCATCGCGGGTGCAGACGGTGCTGGACTGATCAATCACTCACGCGTGTGCACACGCATGCATGAACACAAACACATTGCATAGATTTATAAAGCGCAGCCATCGCGGGTGCGGACGGTGCTGGACTGATCAATCACTCACGCGTGTGCACACGCATGCATGAACACAAACACATTGCATAGATTTATAAAGCGCAGCCATCGCGGTTGCGGACGGTGCTGGACTGATCAATCACTCACGCGTGTGCACACGCATGCATGAACACACACACACACACATGCACGAACACACTCATGCATAGATTTATAAAGCGCAGCCATAGCAGGTGCGGACGGTGCCGGACAGATCAATTTCTCGTGCGCGTGCACACACATGCACGAACACACACACACACACATACACACACATGCATAGATTCATACAATCACCCCTGAAATCTTACGTGCAACCTCTTATGCTCTCTGATCCCCATTTCCCGCAAAAACTCGGCGACACATATAAATCGCCGTGGCTCTGGTTTTGTTTTATGATTTTCATCGCCTTCGTGCTCACCAGGAAGTGTGCCCAGGAAGTTACAGGTTGCGGTATCCTTTTGTGTGCTTGTTCTGTGTTCATCATGTGTCTGTGTCGCCGTGTCTTGTGGTGTGCTCATATCGACTCATATTTGCGGTGTGCTCATACCGACTCATATTTGTGGTTTTCTTATAGCGACTCATATTTGCGGTGTGCTCATATCGACTCATATTTGCGGTGTGCTCATATCGACTCATATTTGCGGTGTGCTCATATCAACTCATATTTGTGGTTTTCTTATAGCGACTCATATTTGCGGTGTGCTCATATCGACTCATATTTGCGGTGTGCTCATATCAACTCACATTTGCGGTGCCCAAATCGACTCACGTTTGCGGTGTGCTCATATCGACTCACATTTTCGGTGTGCTCATATCGACTCACATTTGCGGTGTGCTCATATCGACTCATATTTGCGGTGTGCTCATATCAACTCACATTTGCAGTGTGCTCATATCGTCTCATATTTGCGGTGTGCCCAAATCGACTCATATTTGTGGTATGCTCATATCGACTCATATTTGCGGTGTGCTCATATCAACTCACATTTGCGGTGTGCTCATATCGACTCACATTTGCAATGTGCTCATATCAACTCACAAATATTTGTGGTGTGCTCGTATCGACTTGCGTGCACCTGCGCTGTTTGTCCTGCAGGTGGTGTGCCTGTAGTCGATGCAGTGGTGCTGACAAGTGTGTGGGCAGTAGCTGTGCTGCGCAGCTTGAGCTTGGTAAGCGTGTGTCATTTGCTGAAAAGTGTGTGGTGTCTATCAGCAAGAGTGCGCGTGGCATATTTTAAGTATGATATTTATAGAGTGCGTGGGGACAGGGGTGCGGCTAAGTCACTGACCATTATAGCTGACACAGTGGCTGCGGTGAGTGCACTTTTGCTGGCCAGTGTGCACAGACACACGCAGTGCTGCTCAGCTTAAGCTTGGAAAGTGTGTAAAACTGAAGGGGGTGTGGTGATAGGGGTGTACGTTTGCTGGCCAGTGCGTGAGGACACTTGCAGTGCTGCGCAGCTTAAGCTTGGTGTGTGAGAAGCTTAGCAGTGTGTGATGTTAGGAATTGGTGGTGCTGAAATGTGTGCCTGTTGTGAATGCTGGCGAGTGTGCCTGCCAGCTTGAGCTTGGCCTGTGAGAAGCTTAGTCGTGTGTGTGTGTGTGTGTGTGTTTGTGTGTGTGTGTGTGTGTGTGTTGGTATTGGTGGTGCTGAGATGTGTGCCTGTGGTGGGTGAGGTGGTGCTGGCCAATAGGTGTGGCTGTGTGTCGTTGCTGCCAGCTTTGATGTGTTATAAAATGATGTGCAGGGTTGGTATTGCGAATGGTGGAGCTATAATATTGCCTGTGGTGGATGCATTGGTGCTGGGCAGTGTGCAAGACCAGGTGCTGTGATTGGTCGGTGAGGAGCTCAGCAGGGTATGATGTTGTGAATGTGGTGGTGCTGACTGGTGTGCTTGGGATATGCTTTTGCTGCACGGCTTAGTAGGTGCGGAAAAAATGGAGGGTGTGTACGAGAAGGTGGCTTTGGTATTTGTGTACAACGTACAACATGTTCAGCGATGGTACTGGCCGTAATCAGTAATTTGTATATATATTGTACTTTAATCTAAAATCGTAGCATGATGCGCAAATCAGTAATTTGTATATTGTACTTTACTCTAAAATTGTAGCATGATGCGCAAATCAATAATTTGTATATATTGTACTTTATCCTTGAATCGTAGCATGATGCGCAAATCAATAATTTGTATATATTGTACTTTACTCTAAAATCGTAGCATGATGCGCAAATCAGTAATTTGTATATATTGTACTTTACTCTAAAATCGTAGCATGATGCGCAGAGGTTACGAGACCGTAGTGTCAAGGGATTTGGGTGAGTTGCTTGCAGATGGATACAATGTGGAGCAGTGAAGTACCTCAGCAGGTACAGGACAGTGTCAAGGATTGTGGCCATAGTTACAGCGATAGAGTTGGAACTAAGGCACGCAAGACAGTGCTCTAGTTTCCAGCCTCTTGAGCACTTTGTGACAACATTTGTGCAGGTCCCTCTTTTTTCGTACTGACCGCAAGAGTGTGCACTTCTTTTTACTCACTCCCCCTGCCAACTCGCGTTTTCGGCGCTGCTCACAGACACCTGGTGCTAAAAATCTGTGTGTGTGTGTGTGTTTCACGCGCAGTCACCCGCCTACAGGCCCTTGATCTCTCTTGGAATCGGAGCTGTGGGAGGAACCGCCACCTCAAGCGTCTCTCCCTTAGACGCGCAGCGGCTGAAGGTTATAGTGTCTGGCCAGGTACGAGCCGATCCGTTGTTCGTTATTGTACGTGTGCTGCTACGAGTTTTGGAGGCACAGCGACTGAAGATTATGGTATCTGGCCAGGTATGAGCTGATCCGTTGTTTGTTATTGTACTTGTGCTGCTAAGAGTTTTGGAGGCACAGCGACTGAAGGTTATAGTATCTGGCCAGCTACGAGCCGTCCGTCTGCACTCTGCTGAGGGTTCTGCATGCACTGCGTTCATTATGATCAATTACTGCTGCGAGTCCTCAATGCCCAGCAGCTGAAGGACAATAGCGTCTAGCCAGGGACCAGCCCTGCTCTTCTATGTTATCTGAACATTCAGCGGCTGAAAGTCAGTGGTGGCTTGTGTGTGTGTGTGTGTGTGTGTGTGTGTGTGTGTGGGCTGTCCAGACACGAGCTCATACACTTTCTGTGTTCGCTCTTCTGTGTTTGCCTTTTGGACACTTTCTGTGCCCGCTCTTCTATGTTTGCCTTTTGAACACACAGTGCTGAAAGTCAAAAGGGTCGTCTGGCCAGGAAGGGCTCTTCCCTTGGCCCCTGCAACAACGCCAAAAAAAAATGCTTAACTACTGTTCATAAGTCTGCCTTCAAAAGTCTGCCTACAAACCTTAGCATTTGAGCACGCTGTGCAGGACCTGCCTGCTGCACACTTCCTTTCTTGCTTTTGCATTCTAACGCCAAAAAGTAATGTCTAACTTCTAAATAGGAGTCTGCCAACAGAAGTCTGCCTACTAACATCCAAGCACGCTGTGCAGGACCTGCCTGCTGCACACTGCCTTTCTTGCTTTTGCATTCTGCAGGGGCCGTCCACGCATGTGCTCAGCCCGATAAAGATGCCGGGGCTACCGAGGGAGGGCATGCAAGACGGCTTTTGAGTGTAGCATAGCCTGACTGTAAGGTTGGCCAGGACCATATATATATACACCTAAAATGACTGTATATTTGGTGATTTCCCCGCAAATATACTGTATATATACCGGATTTATATGGTTCTGGCCAACCCCACTTGACAGCATTCCGACACCCTCTCTTTATTGTGCTGAGTGTGCCGCCAGCTTAGTCTATCTTTTCCACTCTCACAAAAGCTGCAACAATGCGGTTGATATTCTTTAAGGGAGTCCTTTTGTTGGGATCCCCTGTTGTTTAGCTAATATTGCCATTGTACTATCTGTTGGCAGCTTCTCTCTTGTTCTTTGTGTCCTCTGTGTTATTTTGCTGGTGTACGGACCTCAGGGATGGATTTAAGTGCACTTGCGATGAGGTTTATGTAGTGGTTCACCACCAAAAAAGATGAGTTTGTAGGTACTTGTAATGTTTTATGCCCCTGATGGATGTGGTGAGAGCTGTTCCTCTCTGAATCGTTTTCCTTTCTTAACAATGTTGTTCACTGCCACAACAAAGCAAATGCAAGACTTAGCACGTACTTTGAGCCTCTAAGGAGCGTGGGAACACTCGTACGTCTGCACTTCTGACTGCTGGCAATCCTCCTCCTCTCTCTTTCTCCTCTACTACTACAATGGGAGGTGACCTTCAGCCAGGATGTTTAGCTGATCGGCTGCTGATTGGTCTCAGCCAGCCACAAAAAAAACAGAGCTAAGCTTACAGGAAAATAAGACTTAAGTGTACTGTTGAGAGAGGATTTTTTAGTTTGGGTTCATTGTGCAAGCAGTGCATCAGGGTACTTCCATATCTATTCAAGAGTTCACTGTGATCTCAGGCACAGATTGCAGACAGTGTGGAGAGATGTTGAGGAATTAGACCCACAGGGCACAAGCAGCAAGTAAAGAAAAAAAATTAAAAGAGTCGGACTCCGCTGGTAGTGATGACACAGCCAGCATGATAAGGGAGGAGGTTACTCAGGTGCCCGCACCAGGCAACCCCCCACCGCGCAAACGATTAATAAAAAGAGATTAATGTGGGTCAGGGGGGTTGTGTGCCGTAGCACCCGGACCCAAACCTTGACTGTTGTTGCTTGTGTTATATTGCAGGGCATACCTTGTTTTTATGAGTGCATATGCATGTCTGATGGAGTTTTCATTCAGTTTGTGTGTCAACTTTTTAATCTTATGGTATCCAGATTAAGGTCTGCCAGAGGTTTGTCTGTATAAGGTTAAGGTTAAGGTTACATCACTTTGTCTGTATAGTCTTTGTAGATAGTCCCCATAGCTCCAACGAGGATCACGTGAAGCTTGACTTCCCTATATCCTTGTCGGTTTAGGTTGGCAATGAGCTTGCTGTGCTGTGCTTTTGATTTTTGGAGTTTGGGATCAGGCCTAATGTCTCCACAGAATTTAAACTCAATCGGGTGGACCTCCCACTGGTTTGGATTCAATTTCTTCCTTGTCTTTAGCAAGCTGTTGAAAGTTTGGGCTGCGGGCGGTTACGCGAGAGGAGCACACATTGCTAGGTAAAAATAGGATGGCGTCATCAGGACGAGAAGAGGCTTTTAACGCATGTGCTGTTAGTTTTGGTAGCAACCAAGAGGGCAGTGTTTTGTTGGCAGTGTTTCTCAGATCTAGGCCTTGCTCTGATAGTTTATCTGCGCTGCCTACATCAGTGTAGGCAATTTGGTTGGCACCGCATGGTCCCTTATGTAGGGCTTGGACAATCCGCACACTTGCCGTATTATGGCGTTTTATAACCATTTTCCTCATTTTAGTGTGTTGGCAACCTGAGAGTACGTGAAGCGCACTATCAGTGCAAGGGCAGACGGGGCAGTTTGCATTTGAAGAGAAGCTGTACCTCCCTTGCTTCGCTTTTCGAGCTTTTGTAGGCGTGTTTTTGATTTAAAATTGCGGTACCTCCCTTGCTTCGCTTTTCAAGCTTGGCAAGATAACAGCATGTCAAGTTTTATTTAGTGCTAGCGGAGTTACCACTTCCAATGACCTTCAAAAAAACAACAGGAATGCAGGCTGGCATCAATCCAGCAACAGGAGCAACGAAAATAGGAGGGAGGTCCCTGTACTATTGGGAGATTGCATACCCATGATTGAGGACATCTATTGATTGAGGAGAAGAGCACTCGAGCGTGGATAAAATATAATTAGGGTTGGCCAGAACCTTATATCATATACACCGTAAAAGACCGTGATTTCCCTGCCATAAATACCGTTTATAGATACCATATGTATGGTTCTGGCCAACCTTAATTAAAATGTGACAATGCGAGTGCATGCACTACTGGCATGGTTTGTTGAAATAAGACATCATTTAAGGCTCTGCACCACGCTTGAATAAACACATCCAAAGGAAAAAACAGGCCCCTCTAAATATACCTAGATGCCTGGTGCGGGCACCTAAGTAACCCCCTCCCTTAATCATGCTGGCTGTGTCACCACTACCAGCGGAGTCTTTTCTTTTCTTTCATGCACACGCACACACAAGAACACACCTGTGCACTCACACAAACAACACACCTGTGCACACTCACACACCCATACACACACAGAGTGAGAGAATGCAGAGAGCCACCACACAATTTAATTAATATGACAAGAACATCGAACCAGAGTGTAATTGCGACGCATTGACGTGCCATGAGACATTGAAGGTTTTCAGCCTGCCTCACAAGTTCATTTATTTCCCAGGCAATTATTCAAGATAATTTCACAACCTCATGGATGAAATGATAGCAGAAATAGGTGTTCTCTCTCTCTCTCTCTCTCTCTCTCTCTTCCTCATCTCAGCTGCTTCCCTGAAGCGACAGCTATAGCTTCCCTTACAGCGATTGCCCTGAAAGGTTGCAGAAGGGTTAAGGCAGACACATCAAATGCTGAAGAGAGCATTTAGGCAATACGTTTGAGAAGTATGATGATGATGTGTGTGTGTGCGTGTTTGTGTGTGTGTGTGTGTGTGTGATTACCACCTGCATGGATGAATCAGGAAAATAGCGCATTGACAGCGTGACTACTATACTTGTATGGCAAAAGATACAGAACGTCGTGCTATGCTAGCAGTGATAGCACGCTCTTAAAAGAAAGGCTAAGACGGAACTACCTCTCTTGTGGTTGCAGATACTAGAAAAGAGTCGCATACAACACACGCAACCCAGCGCACTGGCAACTTTCTGAAATGACTGCCCAAATTTGTTGAAATACTCTTTGCATGCTCTAACACACAATCACTCATACAAACACATGCATGCACAATGCACACCTACACAGTTACACATGCATGCACACACACACACACGCACAAGCACACGCACACACTCACCACTCGCAGCAGTCCTCCACACTGACAGCTTTCAGTGTCTGCTTGCGTGGCTGTGCATAGGGTACGAACGTCATGAGGTTGCTCAAAGCCATAGCCCCTAGGCGTGCCCCCATCCAGCCTGCTTCTTCTACAGATATCTGGGGCGCTTCTCCAGTGCCGAACGAACATCTGTAGAAAGAAAAGAACATAGATATTAAGCCTGCATCTTCTACAGATATCTGGGACGCTTCTCCAGTGCTGAAAGAACATCTGTAGAGATAAAAAGAACATAGATCATCAGCCTGCTTCTTCTACAGATATCTGGGGCGCTTCTCCAGTGCCGAACGAACACTTGTAGAAAGGAGACGAACACGCATCATCTTCATAGGCAGTGTTCCTCTCCCTTGTATGAGCAGAAATCCTCTCCTTTGTATGAGCAGAAAAAAAACTAGTAGCGTAAATTAGGAAAGTCCTCACAACACAATCTGAGCCACTAGTCCCACGAAAAGATTTAGATAGTCAGCCATACACACATGCACACTGTCACAAACATGCACGCACGCACGCACGCACGCACACACACACACACACACACACGCACCGTCCATCCAAGAGCGCTTGTGATGTCTGCTGTGGAGAGTAAGACAGAAACGCTCTTACTTTGATTCATGAATAGACGCACACAGTTACCCTTGAGCCCCCAAACTCAACACGCACACACACACTCAGATACCCCTGAGCCCCCAACCTCAAGTCATACGGACACACACACACACACACACACACACACAATCACACACACACACACACATACACACACACACGCAATTGCCTCTGAGCCCCCAACCTCAAGTCATACGCACACACACTTCATCACCTCTGAGCCCCCAACCAAGTCATACGCACACACACACAAACACAACGCACACACACACTCTCAGTTACCCCTGAACCCCCAACCTCAAGGCATACGCACCGTGCTAAGCAAAATATGTCCCTTTGCTCTGGCACTGAGTCCTTGTCTACACCAACGCTCCGTATCCAATGCAAGAAGCCCGAGCGTGTGAGCACCGCATGTCCAGTGAGCCATTCTGATGTCTTTGGATCCCACGCACACATTTCACCCTGTGTGCGCGTGTGCGTGGGTAACTGTGTGTGCGCGCGTGTGCATGCATGTATACGTGTGTTTATGCACGTGTATATGCAAGCGTGTGTGCACGCATGCTGTGTGCGTGTGTGTATGCGTGAGTGACTGCGTGTGCGTGCGTGCATGCACAAATTGAGTGTGTGTATGCATGTGTGCCTGTGCGTGCGTGCGTACACAAATTGAGTGTGTGTAAGCATGTGTGCCTGTGCGTGCGTGCGTACACAAATTGAGTGTGATCATGTGCTCTCCAGAGCTAAAAAACAATGCTGCCACCCCACCTGTTTTAACTATCTCTGATGAAGCATACAGCTCTAGCTAAAAAACAAGGCTGCCACTCCACCTCTTTAACTATCTCTGATGAAGAATACAGCTCTAGCTAAAAGCTTGGCTGCCACCCCACCTGTTTAACTATCTCTGATGAAGCATACAGCTCTAGCTAAAAAACAAGGCTGCCACCCCACCTGTTTAACTATCTCTGATGAAGCATACAGCTCTAGCTAAAAAACAAGGCTACCACCCCACCCGTT
>Ga0307960_1001501_pt1:7500-13577 | contig 13577 bp, 8 predicted proteins | sample OrgLakmetagen542_FD_201832 | JGI IMG/M metagenome (GOLD analysis project Ga0307960, IMG submission 201832) | Saline water microbial communities from Organic Lake, Antarctica - #542 | ecosystem: Environmental > Aquatic > Non-marine Saline and Alkaline > Saline | place: Antarctica... | reverse complement strand
ATACCGCATCCGCGACGTCGATGGGGCCATCTCGACGACCGTGGCGGGGATCGTGCGGTCCGAAATCGGACGCATGGAACTGGATCAGGTACAGGCGAACCGTGCGTCGCTGATCGACGCCGTGCGCGAACAGGTCGCTGAACAGGTGGACGACTGGGGGATCGAAGTCACGCGGGCAGAAATTCTGGATGTGAATCTCGATACCGCGACGCGGGCTGCGATGCTGCAGCAGTTGAACGCGGAACGGGCGCGGCGCGCGCAAGTGACAGAGGCGGAAGGTCTGAAACGGTCGGTCGAATTGCGCGCGGATGGTGAACTTTACGCAGCGCAGCAGGCCGCCGAAGCACGCCGCGTCACCGCCGATGCCGAAGCCTACGCCACACAGGTTGTCGCAGTGGCGATTGCCGAAAACGGTTTGGCGGCGGCGCAGTATCAGGTGGCGCTCAAGCAGGTGGAGGCGTTGAACAAGCTGGGGGATGGCGCGGGCAAGCAGACCATCATCCTGCCCGCTGACGCCATCGAGGCTTTTGGCAATGCCTTCAAGATGCTGAAAGGGCGCGGCTGATGCTGTGGACGGCATGGTGGGTCTGGATGACCGGGGCGCTGGCTTTGGCGACGCTTGAAGTCATTGTGCCGGGTTACTTCTTTTTGGGCTTTGCAATCGGGGCGTTGGTGATGGGCGTCATCCTGTTGGCGGATGTCGTGGCTCTGTCACTGCCGGTGGTGCTGGTGATCTTCGCGGTTTTGTCGCTGGTGGCCTATCTGGCGTTGCGCAAGATTTTCGGCCTGCGCAACGGCCAGGTGAAGATCTGGGATCGTGATATCAATGACAACTGATGGAAAAAAGCCCGGCACCGCAAAGCGGGCCGGGCCGAGTTATCGAGTGGCGCTGTAAGGGACAGAGGCAAAAGAGTGCCGCACCAATCGAGGCAGATAACTTAAACGCGGGACATCAGGTTGCTGCCGGTATCCGACATCCGCATTGCATGAGTGGCAAGTCCGTGGCGAACGCGGTCCATGTCCATCGTCATCGGACCGGCGACCTGACAGGGATAGCGAAAGGTCGTGCCATTGCGTTCGACATCCACGCGGGCTTCGAAAGCGCCCATCGTGGCATTGTAGCGTACGTCGCCGAGATTGATCTGTGTCATCGTATTGATCCTGTCATTCGGGGGTCGTTTCGACCGCCTGCGCCAAAGTGATTCGGTGTAGCGCCTTGTCTTGCTACACCTTTTCCCGCAACTACTGAATCAATGTTCTGTGAGCTGCAATTATATGAACAACGGATCAAGTCTTAAAAAAGTTCCAAAGAAATATTGTGGGCGAAGCAACACCATTGGTCGTGCAAGGTCGTGGCGTCATTTGGTTTATCCGAAACCCACCCGGACATTTCAGGAATTCGGCGCACTTGCCTGTGGCGACCTTATTTCTGCCACAATGTCCTGTGCCGCCTGTTTGGGATCGGGGTTTTGCCAGATCGGACGACCGACGACCACATGGTCAGCGCCAGCAGCAATGGCCTGCGCGGGGGTCATGATCCGCTTCTGATCCCCAGCATCTGCACCTGCGGGTCGCACACCCGGTGTCACGATCAGCTTGCCCGTTGCTTCGGGCAGCGCCCGCACCAAAGCCGCTTCCTGCGGCGAGCAGATCACCCCGTCCGCTCCGGCCACAAGCGCCCGACCCGCACGTTCCTGCACCAGATCGGTGATCGTGCCATCCTTGATGAGCGCGCCGTCCAGATCGGCTCGGTCCAGCGAGGTCAGGATCGTCACGGCGAGGATCTTGGTCTGCGATCCGGCAGCACCCGTGCGGGCGGCGGATACGATGTAGGGGTCGCCGTGGACGGTCAGGAAATCGAGGTCGAATTGTGCGATGCCGCGCACCGCTGCTTCGACCGTCGCCCCGATGTCGAAGAACTTCATGTCCAGAAAAATGCGCTTGCCATGCTCTTGCTTCAGCTCGTTCGCCAAGGCCAGTCCACCGCCGGTCAGCATGCCAAGGCCGATCTTGTAAAAGCCGACCGTATCGCCCAAGGTCCGGGCGAGATCCAAGCCTTCCATCATGTTCAGCACATCAAGTGCGACGATCAGGCGGTCATCTGCGGGTGTTGGCATCGTCGTCTCCGGGCATTTCACAGGCTCGGTTTTGCGTGGCCCAACCCGGCGAGGGCGTCAAGTGGCTTACGAGCGGGGAACTTTGCGGACAGGAATGGGTTGAAAGCCAGAGACAGAACAGGAGTCCTCCATGGCCAAATCGCCGCAGACACCGGGCACCGGCGTAAACCCGGTCTACATGATGATTGGGTTGGGCATCGGGGTTGCACTGATCATTGCGATCGTGATCGCTGCCACCGAAACACCGACCGGAGAAGTCGTGTCGCCCGGACCCGAGAGGGAAATCCTGGAACCATCGGAAGTCGACGAAACGGGCGTGGCTGAACCGGCGGACGTTGCCACCGAAGACGAGACGGCCGATCCGGTCGCGATCGACGGTGCGACGGCAGTGGATGAGGCTGCGAGTGATTCTGCCGTGGTGCCGATGAGTGATGGCGAACAGTCCATTGCGGAAGGCGAGGGCGAAACACCGGCAGGTGAGGAACCTGCTCAGGACCTCAGCGGATCAGCGGTGGACCCGGATGACACCGGGGGTTTGGTGACGCCGACAGGTGAGCCAGCGGACCTCAGTGGAGTAGACACCGCCATTCCCTCGTCCGATCAGGACGGAACCGCAGAAGGTGGCACCGATCTTGATACATCTGTTATCGTGGATCCTGACAGCGGTGACGCGGCTGACGGTGAGGTCGATTCTTTCAACCCGACGCCCTCTGGACCTGAAGGGGCCGATGGTGATCCGTTTTCCGGCGACTAAGATGAGGTGACCGCTGCGGCCCTGGCGGGCTTTGCATCAAGCCAGTTTATCCAGTCGGCGTCCTCTGTTTGAGGGCGCCGTTTTTGTGCGAGCCGGTGTTTTTTGTTCTGTGTGATACTTGCAACAGTTATCCTTCCTCCCCATTTCAAAGATGAGGCCCACAAAGGGGTCCGCGCTGCAGAGGCGGGCGGATCCGACCGGGTGCTTATTGTAGGAGAGACCAAATGAACGTGGAAAAATTCACCGAACGGTCGCGGGGCTTTATTCAGGCCGCACAGACCATCGCGATGCGCGAAGACCACCAGCGCGTCATGCCTGAACATTTGCTGAAAGCACTGATGGATGACGATCAGGGGCTGGCCGCAAACCTGATTTCCAAGGCCGCCGGTGATGCGGCGACGGTTCGGGCGGAGGTCGACGAGGCCGTGCGGAAGATCCCCGGCGTGACCGGTGGCGACGGCCAGATCTATATAGATACTGCGCTGGCAAAGGTGCTGGACGAGGCTGACAAGCTGGCCAAGAAGGCGGGCGACAGTTTTGTCCCGGTCGAACGGATGCTGACCGCGCTGGCGATCATCAAATCCAGAGCCAAGGACGCGCTGGATGCGGGCAAGGTCACGGCGCAGGGGCTGAACGCGGCGATTAACGACGTCCGCAAGGGGCGCACGGCGGACAGTGCCAGTGCCGAGGACAGTTTCGACGCTCTCAAGAAATATGCGATGGACCTGACGGCCCGTGCGCGCGAAGGCCGGATCGATCCCATCATCGGGCGGGACGAGGAAATCCGCCGCGCGATGCAGGTCTTGTCGCGCCGAACCAAGAACAACCCGGTCCTTATCGGTGAACCCGGCGTCGGCAAGACCGCCATCGCCGAGGGTCTGGCCCTGCGGATCGTGGATGGCGACGTCCCGGAAAGCCTGAAGAACAAGACGTTGATGGCTTTGGACATGGGTGCGCTGATCGCCGGTGCGAAGTATCGCGGCGAGTTCGAAGAGCGTCTGAAGGCAGTGTTGAAAGAGATCGAGGCCGCTGCAGGTGAGATCATCCTGTTCATCGACGAGATGCACACGCTTGTGGGCGCGGGCAAATCCGAGGGTGCAATGGATGCCGCGAACCTGATCAAGCCCGCGCTGGCGCGGGGTGAATTGCACTGTATTGGTGCGACGACGCTGGATGAATACCGCAAGTATGTGGAAAAGGACGCGGCCCTTGCGCGGCGGTTCCAGCCGCTGCTGGTGGAAGAGCCGACAGTCGTGGATACGATCAGCATCCTGCGGGGCATCAAGGAAAAGTACGAGCTGCACCACGGCGTGCGGATCGCCGATGCCGCACTTGTGGCGGCGGCGACCCTGTCTCACCGCTACATCACAGACCGGTTCCTGCCCGACAAGGCCATCGATCTGATGGACGAAGCGGCATCGCGGTTGCGGATGCAGGTGGACAGCAAGCCCGAGGAACTGGACGCGCTGGACCGGCAGATCATGCAGCTTCAGATTGAACAGGAAGCGCTCAAGAAAGAGGATGACGCGGCCTCCAAGGACCGACTGGCCAAGCTGACCGAGGAGCTGGCGAACATTCAGGATCGCGCGTCCGAGATGGAAGCCAAGTGGCAGGCAGAACGGGCCAAGCTTGAAAGCTCGCGCGAGGTGGCCGAACAACTGGATCGTGCGCGCGCCGAGCTTGATATCGCCAAGCGCGAGGGCAATCTGGCCAAAGCCGGAGAGCTGTCCTACGGCGTCATCCCCGAACTGGAGCGCAAGCTGGAAGCGGCTGAAGATCAGGACGAGCTGATGGTCGAAGAGGCCGTCCGCCCCGAGCAGATCGCCGAGGTCGTCGAGCGCTGGACGGGCATCCCAACGTCCAAGATGCTGGAGGGCGAACGCGACAAGCTGCTGCGGATGGAAGAAGAGCTGGGCAAGCGGGTCATCGGACAGCGCAGCGCCGTGCGGGCCGTCGCCAATTCGGTGCGTCGGGCACGGGCTGGCCTGAACGACGAGAACCGGCCTCTGGGCTCTTTCCTGTTCCTCGGGCCAACCGGCGTCGGCAAGACCGAGCTGACCAAGGCTGTCGCCGAATACCTTTTCGACGACGATTCCGCGATGGTGCGGATCGACATGTCCGAGTTCATGGAAAAGCACGCGGTCGCGCGTCTCATCGGCGCGCCTCCGGGCTATGTCGGCTACGAAGAGGGTGGCGTGCTGACCGAAGCGGTGCGGCGCAGGCCCTATCAGGTCATCCTGTTCGACGAGGTCGAAAAGGCTCACCCGGACGTGTTCAACGTGCTGCTGCAGGTTCTTGATGACGGTGTGCTGACCGACGGTCATGGCCGCACCGTGGATTTCAAGCAGACGTTGATCATCCTGACGTCGAACCTTGGTGCGCAGGCACTTAGCCAGATGCCTGATGGGGCTGACCCGTCACAGGCCAAGCGTGACGTGATGGACGCGGTGCGGACGCACTTCCGCCCCGAGTTCCTGAACCGTCTGGACGAGACGATCATCTTTGACCGTCTGGCGCGCGAGGATATGGCGGGGATCGTGCAAATTCAGCTTGGGCGGCTCGAAGCACGTCTGGCCAGCCGCAATATCACGCTGGAACTGGACGATGGTGCGCTCAAGTGGCTGGCCGAGGAAGGGTATGATCCCGTCTTCGGTGCGCGCCCGCTCAAGCGCGTGATTCAGCGGGCGATCCAGGACCAGCTGGCCGAGATGATACTGTCGGGCGAGGTGCTGGACGGTGCTATGGTGCCCGTCAGCGCCGGTGCGGACGGGTTGATCGTCGGTGACCGGGTCAGCCGGTCCGACAGGCAGCCGCCGCAAGAAGCTGTCGTCCACTAGACCAAAAAAAGGCCCGGCATTTGCCGGGCCTTCTTCGTCGTGTCGCTGTGTGCGATTACATCGGCGGCAGAATAACGGCGTCGATCACGTGGATCACGCCGTTCGATGCTTCGATGTCTGCGGTAGTTACCGTTGCTTCGTTGACCATGACGCTGTCACCGACGGAAATCGTTACGTCTGCACCGTTCACGGTAGTGGCGGCCATGCCGTCCGACAGGTCGCCGGACATCACGGCACCGGGTACCACGTGGTACGTCAGGATCGCGGCCAGTGCTTCGGGATCTTCAAGCAGACCCTCGACCGTGCCTTCGGGCAGTGCGGCAAAGGCTTCGTCCGTCGGTGCGAAGACGGTGAACGGTCCTTCACCCT
>Ga0307960_1001501_pt1:0-2500 | contig 13577 bp, 8 predicted proteins | sample OrgLakmetagen542_FD_201832 | JGI IMG/M metagenome (GOLD analysis project Ga0307960, IMG submission 201832) | Saline water microbial communities from Organic Lake, Antarctica - #542 | ecosystem: Environmental > Aquatic > Non-marine Saline and Alkaline > Saline | place: Antarctica: Organic... | reverse complement strand
GATTTCTGAATGGGGCAACCCACCTGAATGTTTGTTATTATTGCTTCGCAATGCACACTCCGTGCCGACCCTTGGTCGGTCTGGTGGGTGTTTGTCGGGGTAGCAAATAATGAGCATAACCAGGTATTTTTAACCTGAATATATAGGGTTAAAAAAGCAAACCCGGGGAACTGAAACATCTAAGTACCCGGAGGAAAGGAAATCAACAGATACTCCCCTAGTAGCGGCGAGCGAACGGGGACCAGCCGAGCTGAGCGTGTGGCTAGAACGTGTTGGAAAGCACGACCATAGCGGGTGACAGTCCCGTATAGGAAGCACAATCAGACGTATTAAGTAGGGCGGAACACGTGAAATTCTGTCTGAACATCGGAGGACCACCTTCGAAGGCTAAGTACTCCTTACTGACCGATAGCGAACCAGTACCGTGAGGGAAAGGTGAAAAGCACCCCGACGAGGGGAGTGAAACAGTACCTGAAACCGAACGCCTACAATCAGTTGGAGGGCCCTTGAGGCCTGACAGCGTACCTTTTGTATAATGGGTCATCGACTTAGTGTATCGAGCAAGCTTAAGCCGTTAGGTGTAGGCGCAGCGAAAGCGAGTCTTAATAGGGCGATTGAGTTCGATGCATTAGACCCGAAACCGAGTGATCTAGGCATGTCCAGGATGAAGACAAGGTAACACTTGTTGGAGGTCCGAACCCACACCTGTTGAAAAAGGTCGGGATGAGGTGTGCCTAGGGGTGAAAGGCCAATCAAACTCGGAGATAGCTGGTTCTCTGCGAAATCTATTTAGGTAGAGCGTCGGACGAATACCCTCGGGGGTAGAGCACTGAATGGGTAATGGGGGCCTACAGCCTTACTGATCCTAATCAAACTCCGAATACCGAGGAGTACTATCCGGCAGACACACAGCGGGTGCTAACGTCCGTTGTGGAGAGGGAAACAACCCTGACCTACGACTAAGGCCCCTAATTCATGGCTAAGTGGGAAAGCAGGTGGGACGACCAAAACAACCAGGAGGTTGGCTTAGAAGCAGCCATCCTTTAAAGATAGCGTAACAGCTCACTGGTCTAAATAAGTTGTCCTGCGGCGAAGATGTAACGGGGCTCAAGCCATGAGCCGAAGTCTAGGATGCAATTTATTGCATGGTAGCAGAGCGTAGTGTGACATAACTCCATGTCTCTTTAGCGGTTTAGGCCGTTCTGGAGACGCGGAGTTTTCTGTGAAGCCGGCCTGTGAGGGATCCGGTGGAGAGATCACTAGTGAGAATGATGACATGAGTAGCGACAAAGGGAGTGAGAGACTCCCTCGCCGAAAGTCCAAGGGTTCCTGCTTAAAGCTAATCTGAGCAGGGTAAGCCGACCCCTAAGGCGAGGCCGAAAGGCGTAGTCGATGGGAACCAGGTTAATATTCCTGGGCCATGGAGTGGTGACGGATCTGAAACGTAGTTCATCCTTATCGGATTGAATGGGCTGCTAACGGGTTCCTGGAAATAGCCCTCCTATAAGATCGTACCCTAAACCGACACAGGTGGACTGGTAGAGAATACCAAGGCGCTTGAGAGAACCACATTTAAGGAACTCGGCAAAACACCTCCGTAAGTTCGCGAGAAGGAGGCCCGGTTTTTACGCAAGTAGAGGCCGGGGGCACAAACCAGGGGGTGGCGACTGTTTACTAAAAACACAGGGCTCTGCGAAGTCGCAAGACGACGTATAGGGTCTGACGCCTGCCCGGTGCCTGAAGGTTAAAAGGAGGAGTGCAAGCTCCGAATTGAAGCCCAGGTAAACGGCGGCCGTAACTATAACGGTCCTAAGGTAGCGAAATTCCTTGTCGGGTAAGTTCCGACCTGCACGAATGGCGTAACGACTTCCCCGCTGTCTCAAATGTGGACTCAGCGAAATTGAATTTCCTGTCAAGATGCAGGATACCCGCGGTTAGACGGAAAGACCCCATGCACCTTTACTACAACTTCACATTGGCAACAGGCCAGGCATGTGCAGGATAGGTGGTAGGCTTTGAAGCAGGAACGCCAGTTTCTGTGGAGCCACCCTTGAGATACCACCCTTGCTTTGCTTGTTGTCTAACCGCGGTCCGTTATCCGGATCCGGGACCCTGTGTGGTGGGTAGTTTGACTGGGGCGGTCGCCTCCCAAAGTGTAACGGAGGCGCGCGAAGGTTGGCTCAGAGCGGTCGGAAATCGCTCGTTGAGTGCAATGGCAGAAGCCAGCCTGACTGCGAGACTGACAAGTCGAGCAGAGTCGAAAGACGGCCATAGTGATCCGGTGGTCCCGAGTGGAAGGGCCATCGCTCAACGGATAAAAGGTACGCTGGGGATAACAGGCTGATGGTGCCCAAGAGTCCATATCGACGGCACCGTTTGGCACCTCGATGTCGGCTCATCTCATCCTGGGGCTGGAGCAGGTCCCAAGGGTACGGCTGTTCGCCGTTTAAAGAGGTACGTGAGCTGGGTTTAGAACGTCGTGAGACAGTTCGGTCCCTAT
>Ga0307960_1001500_pt1 | contig 13585 bp, 19 predicted proteins | sample OrgLakmetagen542_FD_201832 | JGI IMG/M metagenome (GOLD analysis project Ga0307960, IMG submission 201832) | Saline water microbial communities from Organic Lake, Antarctica - #542 | ecosystem: Environmental > Aquatic > Non-marine Saline and Alkaline > Saline | place: Antarctica: Organic Lake... | reverse complement strand
GAACCACGCCGCTGCGTTCATAACCCCTTTGTTGCAGTTAGCAGAGTGGGAGGTCAAACCACACAGTCAAAAGATTTGTACTAACACTCTCGTATTCATAATTTCACACGTTTAACGACCAGGTTGTACGACCACATGTCCAACCACACGAAGGGAGGCGGCACAGTCATAACACATTCATCCACGCCTGACTGCCAGATGCACGCGACATGACAATGCACTTACAGTTTGCTACCGGGGAGTGTACGCACAGGGTGGCTGCCAGACACAAGCAGCAGGGCGTCTGCTGGCCGTCCTCTGTTCTTGATCTCCTCCTGCCGGCTAGATGAGGGTATGCCTGACATAAGTTATGAGTGTGCATGTTTGTGCGTGTGTGTATGTGGTTACGTGTGCTCCATCCTGCGTTCAACTCATTTGTGTGACTATGCAGTGCATGCAAATACATCACTGCAGCGCTGTGGTTCATAACAATTTTCACGAAACCCTGGTACCGGCGCAAAAATTTGAAGCACTGACCTGATGTGGAGGTCACTGACCGGATGCGGTTTTCAATTGTCTGCATGGATCGTAACTGCATGGTGAAGTGACACATATAAGTGTCCTGGACAAGTGAATTCACTTGGGGTTTATAATATAGGTATGCTTGCAATTACACACATTGTTCCGCAAGCATGCTCTAGATGTACTTTACAAGCACATTGAATCAACCGCTGACCGAGTGACAATTCGTTTTGCTAGGATGATCAGGCTGTCCATAATCCGATGTACGCACGTTTGCTGCAACGGTCGTGACTTTGAGGATATCAGGCTGTACGTCGGCTGCGCCTTGCAGCGATACTTCTTTCTCCTCTTTGAGAACTGATGCCGTGGCGCTTCCAAGCCTGCGCATGATGCACCGGTGAATGAGAACAGCGTACAGGATGTACTGTAGTACAACGCACGCTTGTTAACTAACACCGACGTTAACAGTTTCATTGTCAGAGTGAAAAGCATGCATAAGCAAGTAAGAGGCACGTCTGTCCTCTTTCTTACTCGCTCATCTTCCTCCACATGCTGCCCCAAGTCGTGGCCGCTGGCAGGTCAGGAAACACTTCAGCGTGAAAGGCTTGTGTTTCTCGGAGGTTTGCCTCGGAGTTGACTTTATTGCTGCCCACAGAGCGCTCCAGAGTCAGCAGTATGTCAGCTTTGTTGTGTTTGAGAGCTTGTGTACTGCTGCTGCTGCTGCTGCGTGCAAACTGCTTGTTGGTTCTTGTGCACGCAAGGCGTGCAAGGAAGAATGGTGATGGACCAAGGGTATATGAGCAGGCACTAGGTCTTTGTTTGTGTGAGGCACCTGGGCTCAGCATGGAACGGAAATAGGGGGCGAGTCTATCCCTCATAGATCACATTGTGCCCAGTTCCATGGAAACAAAATATAGTATTTGAATAATACATATTCAAGTCCAACAGGATGGGTCTCAAAGAACAGTTGTTCGGCAATATGCGTCTGAGAGACTTGATCCGGGCCGTGCGTGCTTGCAAGACAGCTGCAGAGGAACGGGAGGTGGTTGCCAAGGAGTCAGCAGCACTGCGCGAGGCGTTCAGAGACCAGGATGCTGCCTTCCATCGTCATCGCAATGTGGCCAAGCTCATGTACATACATATGCTGGGGTATCCCACTCACTTTGGGCAGATGGAGGCGCTGAAGCTTATCGCAGGCTCAGGCTTTGCAGAGAAGGTGACCACTTACACACGTGCGCACGCACCCACCCCACCCACACAGCACGCACACGCGCACAAACACACACACTCACACATACACACATACACACACGCACACACACACACACATGAACACACATATACGTACACACACGCCCACACACACTCCACACACACTTCACACGTGTGTGATAAACTCACACAATTAGCAGTCCATAGACATGCCAAGCATTTAAGCATTGGCACGTACATGCTTGCATAACTGACACTTGCTCCTTTTGATTGAAGCTGTGGTGCGTCACTGAGCTCTCGTCTCATGTTCTCAAGCAGTACCTCGGAGTGACAAACGTGCACACGCACACACTCAACTCTCCCACACATGTATACACACGAACGTATGCACTGACACACTTGTCAACCACTCCCTATAGCGCATTGGGTACTTGGGCCTCATGATCCTGCTGGACGAGCGCCAGGAGGTGCTCATGCTGGTCACCAACTCCATCAAGCTAGACCTGAACCACCTCAACCCGTACATCGTCGGGCTGGCTGTCACTGCCCTGGTGTGTAAAGGAGTAAGCAAGAAGCCCTGCTTGCAGTGGACAAGAAGGATGCACAGGGTGCCCTGCTGTATGCGTAGTCTAGCAGGTCGCTGCTCACTGCTCAAGCTTTGGTCACCAAAATGTGATCGTGGGGCACGCTTGCAGCTCCTTTTTGGATTGCGTGCTGCACTCTCTTCTCAAGCAGCCTCCTGCCGCCCCCAACATGAATTCGTGCTCGCTTGTTTCATGCCTCCAAGCCTGTTGCAATCATTTGGCGCACTGCCTGAACCCCTGGCTCTGCTTCTCACACCACCCCCGACAAGGCAGCTTTTCCTCTGCAAATACAGCATAGTTCAGCTCCCGTTTTTCTGGCTAGGATTCACAACTGCAAACACACGCACGCACACACACGCACACGCTCACCCCAAGCAGGGCAACATCTGTTCGGCTGAAATGGCGCGTGATCTGACGCCTGATATACTGCGCCTGCTTAGCAGAGGCAGCCCATATGAGCGCAAGAAAGCACACCTATGCATTACCAGGTCAGCAAGGGCTGTGCTTGTTTGTGTCTACATGTGTGGGGCTTTAGTATACATTTGTGCATTTTTGAGTTGTGTGTATGTGCGTACCTATGCATGTAAATGTTCTCCAGTTTGCTAGAGTGGTGTTCAAGCATTGAATGTCAGCGTGGTTCAATACTTTTAGGCCACTGAACTCCTAATTGTGCTCCTTCCACTCCCTTGCACGCTGACAAACTAGTTTGGATGAAAGCCTGTGATGGGATTTTAATTATCTGATTTTGAGGAACCTCCAAATCATAATTCCTGCAAGCTATCTCTGTGAGTTTGACAGCGGTCCAGTGCCCCTTCACATACGTGCATTTCCTTCCCCACACTTGCTTCTAGCTGCGTAAGGTCTGCTCGGCAGCTCACCTTCCTGCAAACATTGAATACTATACAACCAACACGTGCCTGTACAGGATTATTAAAAAAGTGCCGGACTTGTTGGACGACTTTGTGAATGTTGGGTCTCGTCTGTACCAGGCAGAGGAGGGGGCAGTGCAGCTCACCCTGGTTGCGCTTCTGCTCCAAGTAGGTGTTACATTGTGGGGTGTGTGTGAGTGTTTGTGAGTGTGTGTATGCAGCTTACCCCAGTTTCGCCCCTGCTCCAAGTGAGTGATGCCTTTTGTAAGGTGTAAGGTGCAGCTCAACTTGATATATATATATATATATATATATTGCTCCTTGCTCTTGCTCCAAGGGTGTGTGTGGGGGGGGCGGGTGGGTGTGCTTGCGTACCCCAATCAGTCTTAGATAAATAACACATATAAATAAACATCCGACCACGTATATACTCTGTGCGCCCCTCTTGTCACATGATACCTACCCCTCAAGAATAAATACTTACCCTAAAGAATATCTCCCTGGTCCACCCCCCCCTTGTCCCTAGAATGCAAGTCCTCAATGGCTGATCCACGCTTGGATCCTTGTACTGTCCTTAGACTGCGCATTTGTTATCCCTGACCAGGCCATGGAACCTAGAAGCCTGACCCTCTCATGTACCTGCCTTATGCTCATGGGTGGTTCTCCCCCCCCCCCTCCTCACAAGGACCCCTCACGGCTGAAAAGCTTTAAGGTACTAAAAACCTTGTCCTGCTTGGCAGTCCTTCACTTTTGTTCTTTTGTACCCTGCCCAGATCATGGAGACCGACCCCTCCCGGATGCCTGCCTTGCGCACGCACGTGCCCACTCTGTGCAAGACTCTCCGGAGGCTGGTGCAAGGCGGAGGTAGCGCTGCAGGTTACGACGTCAGTGGGGTATCCAATCCGTTTCTGCAAGTCAAGATCCTGCGCTTGCTGCGTCACTTGGGTAGGTGTGGTGTACATGGCTGTGTGATGTGCAATGTACCCAGGAGTTTGTTCTGTGACGTTGGAGGTTGAGGTCCAGCACTTTTCTTGTCACTTGGCATGACGTGACGAGCGGCATCCTCTACACATACAACTAGGGTTGGCCAGAACCGTATATGACATTTCCGTATACGGTATTATACCGTATATATACCGTATATATATACTGTGTAACTGTATACAAACCGTATACATTGTATATATGGAAATATGGATATCCTCAGAATTAATTCACAGTGGGGTCATTCTGCAGCTCTTGAAGAGCTGAGCTCGCGTACCCAATATAGATTTACCAAAAATGAAAGGTTGGGGAGCTACGCTGCCTCAAAGACGTTCAAAACTGTACAACCATGCCACTGTCACTTCAAGAGTCTGAAAAGTCTCATATATCATACCGTCTTGCGCTTTTAGTATTGCGAGGCCTACTTTTTGCGAGGTGCCGAAATAATTAGAATAATTAATTTGCGAGCATTAAGCTTTTGCAAGGCCCCTGAAAAGTTAAGGAAATTTGCGAACTTTGCGAATTTGGGGAGTTCTTGTGCTCTCCTCTCTGTATCTATTCAGTGTTGGTTTACATCAAAGTTTGAGACGAGTTTTATGGCTCCTAACTTTAGCCTGAGGAGTTACTCTTGCATTGCCTCCCCCCCCTCCTCCTCCCCCTCGTCCTCCTCCGTGGTGGTCTTTGAAATCTCCAAGGTTTCAAGGCCCCTGCCCCTGCCCCTCCCCCTGCGACCCTGCAGGTGCATCCTAACCCACACTGCCTGCTTTTCAGCTTCTAAACTTCTATTGCTGCTGCTGCTGCTTTTGCTGTGAAGTGCAGATGCAAGCGCACCTGATGCTCCCCCCCACTCCACCTGAGTTGCAGCTGTGCCCACGTGTGGGACAGAAGACAGGGGGCTGTGGGGCAGAAGACAGGGGGCAGAAGCCTGTGGGGGCAGAAGCCTGTGGGGGCAGAAGCCTGTGGGGCAGAAGACAGGGGGCATGCCTCTCTCCTGGAGGGGCTTGCACCCCCAATGGTGCAAGCACCTTGGGCCTCCCCACAGGCCTCTTAACTGGGGCAGGGCGGGCTCAATGGCTGCATCCCTGGCTGCTACTGCCTGCTGCACATCAGGCCTGAGGCGGATGATGAGCTCCCGAGCGGGAACATCGTCCTCTGTGCGCTTCCGTTTGGTGCAACCTAGGTCAAATACTGATGCTTGTCCCTTAGGGCGATGGGGTTCCATTGGGGGGATCCAGAAACTACCGCATTAAAAAATCTAAGTATTGCGAGGTCTGAAAAAACTTTATTTATTTTCGGCTTGATTTATTGCGAAGGGCCTCAATAATTATTTAATAACTCGCAAAACAACCAAGCGCAGTACGGTAGCACTAATATGCAGCGTGCAACCATCATGCGGCAGTGCCAAATACATTCTCACCCAATACTGAACTACGTGTGCATCAACGCATACATAGGGTTGGCCAGAACCGTATATATACACCGTATAAGACCGTAAATTTTGTGATTTCCCTGCCAAAAATACCGTATATACACCGTATATATATGGTTCTGGCCAACCCTACGCATACACCACACTCCACTCCACACTACACCACTACTCATCCAAGCGTCGCTTCGCTACACATGCGCATCCATACTCAAAAGTGCATGTGTATCCATGTGTGGGTCCTGACGCTGTGCAAGCTCCTCTTCATTTTCATATCAGTATGCGTCGTCGCACACAGGCCTCCAGAACTCAGCACAAGCTTAACGCGTCAGCAGCAAAACAGCAATGCCGCCCACCAAAACAGCACACGCGCACACCACGTCAGCAGCAAAACAGCACACGCTCACAGAGTGTCAGCATCAGAAATAGCAATGCCACCCACTGAGCAGGACTTCAGACTGCAGACACATCGTTACCAGGGCTAACCAGGCTTGTACTTTTAACACTGTACATTAACACTGTACATGACCTTTCTTTTAAAGGCACTCCTTCTCAGAGGCTATGGCCATCAAGCAACACTGACACACACACAAACACACACACAAACACACACACTCACGCACGCACGCACGCACACACACACACACACACACACAAGCAACACTGCCAGCTCGTTGTCGGCAATACTCACAACCCACCTACTCCTAAACTTGCCTCGCCCCCCCCCCTGTTTAAACACCCACTTGAGAGGATTTTGTGGTGAGCTCGGCAAGCTGCTTTTTCGCAACACGCAGACCCTCCAGCACTGCGACTTCTGCTTGGTTCAGTAAAACGTCCACCAGGGGCATGGCCATGCCCTCGAGCTGGGTGCTGGCAGTGGACAGGCCGTGGGACATCTGTATGTGTGCATGTGTGTGTCTGTGTCTGTGTGCGTGTTTGAGTGTGTGTGCATGTGTGCTCGTGTGTGTGTGTAATATCACGCGCTTGTACATGCAACCGTGTACAGTCGTACAGAGAGCTTACACACAACGTCCGGTGTGCATACACACACACACACAAATACACACACACATATCAAAAAGGTGCACTATAAACAGCAGCAAAACACATTGCACTTCATGATAACACATATGATACCCCCACACCGACACACACCCCATCTACACCAGCAGACACGTGCACGCTATCTCAACCAGATCTTCCCCACCCTCACGCACCTTGTGCAGTCAAGCTCTAGCACCCTCAGCTCAAACGACAGGTGCTGTATGTCTGCAGCACGAGAAGCAGACACATATACACCTGCCATTTCATTCAGGCATGCAGGTTCACCCTCACCCTCACGCACCCCGTACAGGCACAGCTCTAGCACTCAAACGACAGGTGCTGTATGTCTGCAGCACGAGAAGCAGACACATATACACCTGCCATTTCATTCAGGCATGCAGGTTCACCTTTTCCCTCACGCACCTCGTACAGGCACAGCTCTAGCACCCGCAGCTCAAACGGCAAGAGCTGCATGTCTGCAGCACGAGCAGCAGGGAATGCGTAAGGCTGCTGCTGCTTCTGCTGCAGCGTTCTGGTTTTGAGGAAGGGGCTGTCCTTGCTAGGATGCTTGGTGTGCGGTGGGGCTTTGGGGGGCTGGCCTTCAAGTTTGAGGTCCTTTACTTGGGGTATGTGGGTGCTGTCTTTACTGCCGTGGGGAGAGGTGTGCTCTGTGATGGGGTGTGGACTGAGGATTGTGCGAGAGGGCTCTGAAAGTAGGAAGGAAGAAGCCTTGACCGGCACCGGTTTTGCACCCATGCCTTTCGCACCTAGGCTGCTTGAAAGGTGCGAGCTGTCTTTGCCTAGAGCGGGGGAATTCGCTGGCGGCGTCCCGCCACTTGCTGCAGGAAGGTGTGGGCTGTCTTTGCTGTTAGGGGGGGGGTGTGCTGGCGGCATCCCACCAGTTGCTGCAGCACTTGCAGCACCCCCACCCTTCCCCGCGGCTGACTTGGAAGGAATGGCAGCGGAAATAGAGGGGAAGCGCACGCGCGGCTGTTGCCACTTGCGTGTGGGCTTCTGTACAGGTGCTGGCTGCGGAAGGTGGTGTGGATGTTGCTGATGTTGTTGTTGCAGTTGCGTGTGAGAGAGGGGGTGCTCGGAGTGCTGCTGCTGCTGCTGCTGATGAAGGTGCGGCTGCTGTTGTGGTTGTTGGTGGAGAGGGGGCTGAGAGCGCAGTTGTTGCTGCTGCTGCTGCTGCTGCTGCTGCTGCTGCTGCTGGAGGGGGTGGTGCCGATGAGCCTCCTCTGCATGTGGAGAGCCCTTGTGCTCTTTTTGCAGCACATGCCCTAGTTGTTGTTGCTGCTGCTGCTGTCTCTGGTGTTCTTGCAGGTGCAACTGCCACTCCTGCTCCTGTGATTGTACACAGATTCCACGTGTGTGTGTGTGTGTGTGTGGGTGTGCACAAGCATGTGTGCGTATGTGCACGTGCATGCAGTTGCGTGTATGTGCGCATGTAAGTGTGTGTGATTGTGAGTGTGTGTACGTGTGCGTGCATAGCTGTGTGCGTGTGTGTGTACGTGCGTGCGTGCATACGTGTGTGTAAACGTGTGTTTTGGGTGCAAACGTTGGTATGCACAAGCATGCGCAAGTGCATGTGTGTGCGTGTGTGTGTATGTGTGTGTGTGTGCGTGTGTGTATGTGTGTGTGTTTGTGTGTGTATGTATGTATGTGTGTGCGCGCGCGTGTGTGTGTATGTAGTGTGTGTGCATGTGTGTGTTGTGTGTGTGTTGTGTGTGTGCGTGGTCATCCTGAGCGACAGATATGCCACGCATCACACCATGCATTAAAAGATAAGGAGTCTGGCACAAGCCCACGCAAGCTCTCACGGAACAACAGATGCACAGAGGCAGACCTGTTGCTGCAGCTGCTGTTTCATGTCCTTCTTTTGCTGCACTAAAATATAAGGAACCTGGCACAAGCCCCTATTTTCACTGGAGACACACCTGTTGCTGCAGCTGCTGTTTCCGGTCCTCCTTTTGCTGCACTAAAATATAAGGAACCTGGCACAAGCCCATATTTTCACTGGAGACACACCTGTTGCTGCAGCTGCTGTTTCCGGTCCTCCTTTTGCTGAACTTGGGTTGCCCTCTGCTGCCGCTGCTGCCGCACCCACTCCAGCCTCTGCTGCTTATCCTACAGACATGAAATACGCGTGCTACTCTGCAGGCTTGCCAGTACAGAGCCCTGTTTTCAGGCAAGCCAACATGTTGGTGAGTTGGTGACAGGCCTGCGCTGCCCCCTGGAAGTTCTTTAAATGCGTCAGGGTGTGAGTGGCGACGAGTTATGAGGAGGCAGTCTAAGGAAATGCTATCGTAAGGGTCGGTGTAAAAAGAGCACTGTTGTAAGGAAGGCTATGACAGGCACGCCTATTATAAAGAGCCTCCCTGGTGCTAGGTTTAGGGTGTAGGGTTTTGCTGCTGCGGATGCGACAGAGCAGCTCAACGATGCTAGGGAAATTTGTCGTTTGGCTCCAATCCAGCGACGCTGGAGGACCGAGGTGCAACTGCACAAGGACGAGAGAGCGGCCTCAAAGGCGTCTTCCAGAGAAGCTGCCAGCGACGTTGCAGACACTCAAGTGCAATTTCTGCAAGAACTGACGCATCTTCCGGAGCTGCCAGCATGTCCTCCTATTGCTATATGCAGTAGTGACAGGTGAGCGTCGTAGGGGTGGCCAGGACCATATGACTAGGGTTGGCCAGAACCGTATATATACGTATATATACACCGTATATTTGGTGATTTCCAAGCCAAAAATACCGTATGTACACCGTATATATATGGTTCTGGCCAACCCTACATATGACGGGAAACACAAACGCTGTTGTCACAGACACAACATGTGCAGGCTGCGCAAGCACTGTTGACACGCACGAGACGGATCAATAATCTTTACTTTAGGGTTTAAGTTAATCTTTAGGGTTTAAATTAATCTTTAGGGTTAAAGGTAATCTGTAGGGTTTAAGTTAATCTTTAGGGTTTAAGTTCATCTTTACTTTAGGGTACTTTACTCACCTGCTGATGCTGATGCTGATGCAGCAGCTTCTGCTCACGCCGCTGCTGCTGACGATGCGGAGTCCAGTAGTGGTGGTACGAAGGCCCTAATAGACCCACGTGGTGGTGAGAGTGTTTGGGTTTCTCTTCAGCCACACCTGCTCTGCTCGCTCGACCCTTTGTTGCGTGTGCTTGCATCAGCAGCTGCTGCTCCTTCTCCTGTATGTGTGTGTGTGTGTGTGTGAGAGAATGTGTGTGAGTGGGTGGGTGGGTTGCCTTTGTGCGCTTGTGTGTTTAATGGCTCAACGGCGACTCTTGCAGTTTTCAAGGCATATGATGTGTTATTATAAAACAAATCAAACGGCTTAAGGCATACACCGTCCCCACTTTCTGATACAATAGGCAAAACTAAGGTGCCACTGCTTACTACACACAATACACATTGTTGTAGATGGGCTTCTGTGATGAAAACTATCATGTCGTCTGAAGGAGGTCATTTGTGTGTCGACAGGTTTCACGGCAGGGACCAAAAAGGCGTGCTGTCATCAGAAAGCGTATCATTTTCATGCCACACAGCACCAAAGCTGCTGGCCTACTGAATTGCCCAGGCAGGCTATGCAGTCATATGCCTCATATGATCCGTAGGGTTGGCCAGAACCATATACATACACCGTATATGACCGTGAATTTGGTGATTTCCCTGCCAAAAATACTACATACGGTCATATGATCCGCGTACGTACACCGTGTATATATATGGTTGTGGCCATCCCTAATAATCCGTGATTTGTGGGAGCGCTCATCATAAAAAACAGAGAGCGCCATCACACGCAGTACAAGCAATGCATAGACTAACTAGGTGGCCACGAACGACATGCTGCAGCTATGGCGCCATCACACGCAGTACAAGCAATGCATAGGCTAACTAGATGGCCACGAACGACATGCTGCAGCTATGGCGCCATCACACGCAGTACAAGCAATGCATAGGCTAACTAGATGGCCACGAACGACATGCTGCAGCTATGGCGCCATCACACACAGTACAAGCAATGCATAGACTAACTAGATGGCCACGAACGACATGCTGCAGCTATGGCGCCATCACACGCAGTACAAGCAATGCATAGACTAACTAGCTGGCCATGAACGACATGATGCAGCCATGGCGCCATACACTGCTTTAGTGCCAAACAGTGGTTTGATACTAAACACCATTGTGCTGCTTTAGTGCTACTAGCATTGACAAGAGGTACTGGTGCTGCTATCACTGACAAGAGGCACTCTACACTGCTTTAACGCTTTGCTCTAAAGTGCTTTACACTGCTTTAGTGCTACTAGCATTGACAGAAGCACTGGTGCTGCTATCATTGACATAAGGCATGGGTTCTACTAGCATTGACAGAGGCACTCTACACTGCTTTAGTGCTTTATATCCAGAGTGCTTTACACTGCTTCACACTGGAGTGCTACTAGCATGGACGAGGCGCTCTACACTGCTTTAGTGCTTTACACTGGAGTGCTACTAGCATGGACAAGAGGCACTCTACACTGCTTTAGTGATTTACACTGGAGTGCTGCTAGCATGATTGACAAGAGGCACTGAACAAAGACGCACGCGGGAACTGATACCTGCCAGGATTTGACATCATCGCCTTTCAGAAGGTGGGTCGCATTGAAGGCCAGGCGCTGCTTCAGCAAAGTCATGAACCTGTGGACAGCAAAGTCATGAACTTGTGGAAAACAAAGGGAGGATCTACGCAGGCAGTGAAAAACCAGTCCCCACAATATTCAAGGAAAGGAGTCACCTTGGTACCGGGTACCACAAAACTCCTGCACTGCGGAAAAGCAGGGAAAATGAGGTGATGTGTGGGACGATCCGGCTACATACCAACACGACACTTACAGACAGAAAATGGTGCGTGGGACAATCTGGCTACATTCCAACACGACACTTACAGACAGAAAATGATGTGTGGGACGATCTGGCTACATTCCAACACGACACTTACAGACAGAAAATGATGTGTGGGACAATCCAGTCACATCTCAATAAGGCGGTTACCGACAGAAAATGGTGTGTGGGACGATCCGGCTACATCTCAACAAGATACTTACAGACAGAAAATGGTGTGTGGGACAATCCGGCTACATCTCAACACGACACTTACAGACAGGTTACACCCCAACACGATACTTACAGACAGGCGTTCTGGGAGGAAGAAGGGAGGAGGAGCCGTTTGAGTTGCAGCACCATATACACAGGGTTGGCCAAAACGTATATATGCACCGTATATGACAGTATACCTGGTGATGTCCTGCCAGAAATACCGTATACTGTATACACCGTATAACTGTATGGTTCTGGCCAACCTTACACACACAACTTGTTGGCATGCATGGCAAGGTTGGCCGTTTCGTGTGCAGGGAGTTGCAGCACCATATACACCGTGGTGATTTCCTGCCAAATTTATCGTATACCGTATACACCGGATAACTGTATGGTTCTGGCCAACCCTACACACACAGCTTGTTGGCATGCATGGCAAGGTTGGCCGTTTCGTGTCCAGGGATTCGCGGTGCGGTACACCCGTGCTTACACATACCAGCACATGCTACTAGCAACAGTCTTGCCAATCAATGTGTTGTCCAATGTCGTGAGTGTGTTGTACCTTTGCTGGCCCAGGCAATTACATTATGTGTGTGTTGTACTTTGCTGGCCCAGGCAATTACATTATGTGTGTTGTACCTTGGCTGGCCCAGGCAATTACACGGAAGTAACAAAACCTGTGTGCAATTGTGCACATATGCCAATAACACATGACCCCAGCCTTGTGCCCACCTGATGGCAGGGGCCTCGCTGGGCTTGACGACGTACGCGGCTTTGGTGGTGATGATGACGCATGCGAAATCCAGGCTGGCAATGATAGCCGCTTCACGCACCAAGAAAGTGCCTCCTGAGGGGGGCTCCTCTAAAAGCCGCAGGTCACGGCGCTACGCAATCGAAAGAGAATAAAGAACAAAACCACTGGCAAAGATGAGAAAGGCAGCATGATTGAGGTACATATATGCAGGCGCGCTTTCATTTGGCGGGTGCACGTGTGCGCATGTGCACATGCCTAAGAGCATGCACTTAGGAAGGCCCTTTTAAAATTGCAGATAAGAGCCTCGTCTTCTTAGGCCGGATCTTCACGAGACTGCACACTACTTTATCCAAGCGTGACAGCGGGCAGGCAAACCTTCTTAACATACGAGCTTCCTCACCCCACCTGAATTCCCAGATCTGTCATAAGCTTCATTCGGTCCTCCTTTACTACGTAGCTGTTCCCAGATGCTTCAATGCACACCCATGGCTGCTGAAGCACTCCTGTAGGGCAAGCCGGTCATGGGTTGGAATGTTAGCTTTATCTACATAGGAGTGTACTTCTTCTAAATTACTCTCTTGCTTCCTTTCACAGGGTGACATTCGTATAGAAAACGAAGAGCGATGCCTACCTGGCAACAGCTCCCTAAAAGTTGGGGCAGGGTGCAAGTGATGGTGGTGGTGGTGGTGGTGATGGTGGTGGTGCTGTTGCTGCCGCTGCTGCTGCTGCGGCGGCTGCTTTGCTGCCTCATTTAAAGGATGGACACTCTGCAGCACAGTATGTAGAGTAAGGCGTGCGCGCGTGAATAAGTGTGCATGCCTGTGTGCGTGCGTGTGTGTATGTGCACCTGTGTGTGTTGTGTGTGTGTGTGTGTGTGTGTGCGCGTGTGTGTGTAATGTGTGTGTGTGTGTGTGTGTGCGTAATGTGTGTGTGAATGTGTGTGAATGTGTGTGTGTGTGTGTGTGTGTGTGTGTGTGTGTGTGTGTGAGTGTGCATGTGTGTGTGCGTGTGTGTGTGTGTGTGTGTGTTTGTGTGAGTGTGTGCGTGTGTGAGTTTGTGAGTGTGTGTGTGTATGTGTGTGTGTGTGTGGGTGTGTGTGTGTGCGTGGGGGCG
>Ga0307960_1001499_pt1 | contig 13590 bp, 16 predicted proteins | sample OrgLakmetagen542_FD_201832 | JGI IMG/M metagenome (GOLD analysis project Ga0307960, IMG submission 201832) | Saline water microbial communities from Organic Lake, Antarctica - #542 | ecosystem: Environmental > Aquatic > Non-marine Saline and Alkaline > Saline | place: Antarctica: Organic Lake... | reverse complement strand
CTTGTGCACGTGCGTGCGTGCATGCGTGTGTGTGTGTGTGTGTGCTTGTGCACGTGCGTGCGTGCATGTGTGTGTGTATGTGTGTGTGTGCGTGTGTGTGCGTGCGTGCGTGCGTGTGTGTGTGTGTGTGTCTCACCCTGAACGCCTGGATAAACGGCTGGAGAGTCTGGCAAGCCCAATAAAGGAGGTGTTGTTTGGAAGTGTGCAGTATGCTTTAAGCCTTATCCCATGCCTACGTCTGCCTACCTGGTTGATCTTGCAGGACAGAGTTATTCCCATCTATCCACGCGCCAAACTGTTGCAGTAACCCATCCTTTTCCAGGCGAGTCACAAAAGTGAGTTATCACATGGATAACCACCTTTGCGTTGAAATCTTTCGATGATGAGGAATATCTGTATGGCGCCTTCCTATTGGCCATCAGAATGGCTTACGAGCATTTAGACTACAACTCAGTCCTCTCTTACATCGATCACTATATCCAAGGGTCACACTTTCTCCGTCCTTTTTTACCAAAAGAGGGGTCCTTCTGCGTACCTGAAATAGTAAGGAACCCTGCACCTTTATGAGGCGTAGCACCCCCGGCATGTATGTATGTGTGTGTGTGTGTGTGCTGTTTCGTTCTTTTTGGCCAAATGTGCAGATGCGGAGTTTTTATTACCTTTGCTCTGTGTGCACAAAGCCAGAGGCGTCTCTGCATCCCTCGGTCATGGAAAGGAATTATAGGAAGGAAAGTAAAGACGTGAAGAAGGAAACAGAAGCTTTGTTCGAAGAAAGAAATTCAGCAAGTACAAATGCCCCACCAAATGCTTGGTGGTCTATGTTGGTATGTGGCTGAGCAAAGGAACACGGCAGTGGAGCTTAAGCTAAGTTTCTCTAAGCCTAAACCTTTGCGCACTCACCACCAATGGTCCTGCTGCTCTTGCCTTGCTTCCGGCAATTTTGATATGCAGCAAACACATTTAGGCTGTGTACTGTGTATAATACAATGTAACTTTACGAGCTGCGTTCTTTTAAAGACTTGTCGTAATTTGCATAACAAATGTAGCTGGGGGCACGGAGGCTCCGGTTGTTTGGCGCACCCAGCTATTTGAAGCAGGCCTTGCGAAAAGTCTTACTGTTATCCAATGAACCGAAAAAAAGCACTGCTACTCCCTGACATCGTTTTGGTAAAAATGGCTATAAGGTTTACAAGGTTTACAATAAAAGGCCTTCAGTCAAGAAGTGAGGCTGCTAGCCTTGGCATAAATGGCTATAAAGTATCAATACCTTGGCGCACCCGTCGCGCGCACACACACAAACACTGAGATAAGTAAACATGCATGCACACCTGTATGTACTTTTCTATGTCACACGCGCGCAGACCCACACTGCTGCATCTTGGTATTTGCAGGCTTCGTCATGCCTAAAGGCCAGCATGCGCGTAGGCAGCCACGCATTCATAAATTGTACGAAAGCTCAGACCCCCCCGACTGCCTTATCAAGCAGCTTGGATCAGTAAGCACTAAGTTCACCGAGTATGCGCGGAAGAGAGGCCTGCCGTGTCCAGATTTTGACGACGACCAGAACTGCATGACCTTCATCTCCATTGCTCGGGGCAGTGTCGAAGACAGGGCACTGGACCAGAAAACAGCCAACGCATTGTTTGGCACGAGTTCCGATATTGTCCTCCGAGTGGTGCAGAAGAGCATTGGGTTCAGTAAGGAGAAGGCAGAGGAGGCAAAGCAGCTCGCCAGGAGCTTCACAGGTGTGTGTGTGTGTGTATGTGTACCGAAGGCAGCACGTAAAAAGCGTCACGGGTGTGTATATGTGAGTTTGTGTGTGTGTGTGCAGGTGTGTGTGTGCGTGCGTGTGTGTGCGTGCGTGCGTGCGTGCGTGCATATGTGTGTGATTATGTGTTTGTATATGCAGCTTGGTATAGTAAGTGTTGATGTGTAGTTTCTTGTAGTTCTGAGGTGTAGATGTAATGAGGTCATGGTATATGGCAGATTGGTACTTAAATGATTTCTGGTAGTGGTGTCCAGGACCTTTGTACACCAAGTTTACCAGAGGGGGACAACAACAATGGGGTTGCTTTATATGCTCATTGAGTAAGCAAGGCCAAATTTGTAACGTTTGAACTTTGAACTTAGTTCTAGACCAAGGTAATGGAGCTTGCAAATTCGGGCTTGCATGCCTTATGAGCCACAGCATGCAGGTCACACTTTGCAGGCATCTAGCCCTACCAGAACACCCAGTGACCCAAATACACTTTCAAAACTGATTTAAACTTTTTGGGAAATCCCCCCTCGTGGGGGGGTGAGCCCCTAGCTTTGTCTCCTCCCACCTCACTTCACACAGGCCTCCCCAGGCCCACCCAGGCCACCCCACGTGCTGAAACTCGACAGAGGCTTTTAACCAAACTTTCTACTGCACCAGAAAAGTTTGGGGGCCCTGGGGTGCTGTGTGTAACGATTTAGAGAGTTTTACTTTTGGGCTGTCCAGACCTCCTCCCTTGGCCCACCCAGGGCACCTCTCAGGCTGAGACTCGACATAGGCTCCTAACCAAGAACTTCACCGTGCCAGAAAAGTTTGGGGGCCCTGGGGTGCTGTGTGTAAAGTTTAAGAGCAAAGTTTTATGTTTGGAAGCTCCAGTGGAAGCTCCAGGAAGCTGCCCAAGATTCCTCCGCCAAGCCCCCAGGCCACTTCCTGCAGGTTGCAGTATCCATCAGCACACTTCCCTGGCTGCAGATGCTGTGTCAGAGTCCCTTGGTTTTGTTCTGGCTGCAGAGTTCACGTTTGACCATGCGAAGCGCAATCAAATAATACTAATTAAATGGGCTATATAAATTTAGTTTAGTCAGATGTTCATGACACGGGGAAGTTTGCTTAGACGGGACCCTTCAGGAACGCGGTCCGTGTTGGCTCTGAGTGCTCGTGGGGCGTGCAGTTTAAAGGCATGGAGTGCACAGTGCAGGCGCTTGCCGCGCACTGTGTGTCAAAGCAATGTCCAGATATTGTGGTCAGTCCGGGCTCGTACCTGCCCTGTCCTCTTAGCAGACAGGGAACAGCAACAGCAGGAGCAGCATACCCTCACGCCTGCTCCAGCACAGCGTCGTGCACACCACTGCAGCGTCTGTGGGGCAGCAAGGCACACACACAGGCAGGCGTGCACGCACTCATTTGTACACATGCACATGCACACACACACGCACACACAGACACATACACACCATGAGCACGCGCACACACATACAAACACAAACGCGCGCCAATACACACAGGCGCGCACGTACACACACAGACACATGCACACGCACAAACACACAGACACACACGCGTGCGCACACATATACATGCACAATCCTACAGGCACACACACGCGCGCACACACACACATACACGCTCACGCATTCACGCCCACACATGCATATACACGCACACATTGCGCGCGTGATGGGCTTCGCCAATTTTTCAGTGTCGCTAGCGACGCTCCCTCACGTGTCTATCAAACTTGATCATTGAAAAAAGATACTAAGTAGGTGGGCAGGCATGGATTCCAGCCATCTTCTTGCAGAAAACCAGCCAAAAGGCAGGCCAGTCATGCCCCACCCGAAAAGGGAGAAGTAATGCCCCTTTCCCATAATGCACATCTGAGGGCACACAATGGTTTCTATCCATAATGTAACGCTTCTGCATAAAATGTAATAAATTCTGGTCAAAGGTGTGAGTGGGGGGCTGGATTTGTGCCATTTCCCTGCTAGAAAGGTGACATGGGTGTAGAAATGCGGGTTTTGGTCCAAATTTCACCGAGATAGGTTTAGGGTTTTACCATACCCGCTTAGAGCAAACATAGGGGCTGAATATTTGCCCCTAAAGGACTTAGTGCGTGGGCCTGTTTGCTGGGCAGAAACGGTGTATTTTTGAGAACCCTGGAAGCTCGTTGTCTGGCCACCACCTGAGTGGCAGGGGCCCTTCAGCATGTTCCCCAGGGATGCCTTGCCGAGTATTATGGTCTGAGTTGCTGGGGTGGGCATCGGTTGCTGGGCCGTGAGAAAACATTCATTTGAGGAAAATAAGGATCTTTGCTTAGCTATTTAATTACAAATCTGACTCGACCAGATGATCCTGTTGCAAGTAGAATTAAAATATTGACAAGCTCACCTCAGGAGGAGCTATGAGCAGGCTGGAGATCCCAGCTGTCAGCGCCGTTTGAAATTTTTTGGCCATTTCAGACCATGAGCTTGTCATTGTCATTTAAGGCTTATAATATATACTGTTAATCGCAAAATAATATATACTGTTAATCGCAAAAATGGGCTCTGCAATTTGTGCATCCCGTCCAAACCTCGACTTTGCAAAATTTCCCAATCTTTCTGCAATCTTTCAAGGGGGGGTCCGATACCGCTGGACCTTAACTCCAGCCCCCCAAACCTTCAGCAAAATGTTCCCAATATTAATGGAAATACCCCTGGTTGCTGGCACCAGGGAGGAGCTTTGGAAATCCACTTTCTGATAGGGATTTCCACACTTCCCACCTGGGCACCTCCTGCCAAAAATGAGTGATCTAAGAACGCTGAGATATATCAAATTAAGGACTAGGTATTATACCTAAATGCACTTCTCTGCTTGGGGCAAGAATAGGGTTGGCCAGAACCGTATATAAACACCGTATATGACCCTATATTTGGCGATTTCCCAGTCAAAGATATCGTATATATTGTAGGGCTACTAAAGTATTGCGACTCCTACTAATTGCGAGGTGCCCAAATATTTTGCATAATTTATTTGCAAATATTTGGGCATTGCAAGGCCAGCCAAATTAATTCACAATTAGCGATTTATTGCGAGCTTTTGAGAATATCTCCGTGCTCTGCTCTCAGTTGTAACCTTCATACGTGAGGGGATTTGCATTTCCTTGGGTCGCCTCATTTGAGACGGCATAAAGCTCCAAATGAAAGCCGTACACCCGTATGACCATTGCGCGCCCCGATTTTCCAGCAATTGTTTGAGTGCATTGCGCGGGGATTGCACACCCCTCTTAGTGTGCAAAAATTGCCATTGCACACCCCAATTGTGCAGCAATTGGGAGTGCGCAGAGATTTTCCAGAAGCATTGCGCAGGCTGCTGCCATCTGCTGCTGATGGAGCGTGCACGCGTTCTTCACTGCTGCCATTTGCTGCTGCTGGAGTTTACGCTTTGCTTGGACTGGCTGCTGCTGCTGTTGCTCCCTCCTCTTCTTCCGTGCAGCTCTTGCTCTGCTCTGATGCCCCCTGTGGTATGGTGCAGTCTCTTGCTCGGCTCACCCATATCTAAATGCGAGGGTTGCTGCTGCTCTGTCCGTCATGGACTGCTTCCAGCTGCGGGAGCTCCACACTATCACCATGGGAGACGTCCAAACAGGCTTTTTTGTCCACCAATATTTTCGAGTCTTGCCACTTTATACTCCTCTCCTGCAGCACGCACTTTTACCATGGCAGACGTCCGTACGGCGTTTTTGGTTAAACAGTGGATTTGTATTTTGCCACAATATGTCCCTCTCCTGCAGCATGCATCTTTTCCATGGCAGACGTCTATACAGCAGCCCGCGCAGCTCTCTTTTGTCGACACCACAATGCCCTGGTGGAGCGAGCATCGTGTCTGCAGCTTCTTGGTTACTTGCTACAGCTCAGCAGGGAGAGCTTTCCCCTGGTTGGTTTGTTGCAGTGCTTTATTGTGGGGAGCACGCAGCACAGAAAAGAAAACTCATGTTCACACGGCGAAAATGAGCACATGTATCTTACTTACTAGTGTAAGATCCAAGCCTCTGCTTCGGCATTTGGAATGATGTCTGGACTCGTCTCTTTTGCTCTGATGCTTAGAAGAAGAAGGATTTGCTGATAACATCTTTGGACAAAAACATCCAAGAAATATTTGGTATTGAGTTTGCAAAGATGTATATTGTGCTGCTTTAACCTTCATCCAGCTGAACCTTAACCCGATTAGAACTTATTGCAAGTTTGCAATTTGGTGCAGACCACTGAAAGTATTATTATTGTCAACCATAATCACAACCTGAGCCTAAATCGCAATAATAAGACGTAGAACAGGGATGTTTCAATTGCCATGTTGTTCACTTCGGCTGTAACACCTTGAACTGACCAGCAACTTTGCTTCTGCAGGTTCCTGAGGAGTTTTTGCCAGATGACTGGTGGAGTGAAGCAGTCTTGTATCGTCTTAGATGGGACCCGGAGGTCATCAAGATCTGCCTTCAGACTTTGAATAGCTGCAAGTAAGTGGTGTTGCCAATCACAAAAGGGCGCAAATCAAACAGTGTTTGCACCTGTAGTAGTTGCCTTGCTTTTTTAGTGTGCTGTAATCAGGCCTGTGCACTTACGCCGTAATGTTAGAATTTGGACCGTAATTACGGTACCGACCGTAATTACCCCGTACAGTACGGTCCAATTTACAATCGGCCAAAATTACGGTGTCAGATCGTACAAGACGGTGCCCACCGTACAGTACGATTTTGACCTTATTTGGCCGTTTGGCTCCAATTTCAGCCTAAAACTATTGTTTTGTTTCTACAACAAATTTTAACTAATAAAACACAAATTAAAGACCAGAAATCAAGTACTGCGTCCGACTTTGAGTTTCCATGCAAGCCACCGCTGGGACCTTCCCCGAGCTGATGCAGCCCCAACCCAGCCTGAAGGTCGTTTAGGGAAGCAATGTGTGGCGTCAGCACATGGGAAGAGCACACCGGGGAGCGAGAATGGGAGGTTTTGGGGTGGAGAGGTCTTTCTGAGGCCATTTTTGCACCGGCAGTGCCAGTCTGGCACCGTACTGTACTGTACACCGTACAGTAAATTGCCGTAATTACGGTATATTACGATCCTCCAAAATTGCAATTACGCCGTAATTTGCAAAATTACGGTACGTACAGTACAAAGCGTACCGTACCGTACACCGTACAGTGCACAGGCCTGGCTGTAATCGAGTCAAACAGTGTTGGTGTGCGCGTAGTAGTTGGTGTGCTGTAATCAAGTCAAACAGTGTTTGCCCTGCAGTAGTTGCCTTGATTTTTTAGTGTGCTGTAATCAAGGCTGGCTCAATTAACTGCCTCTACTGGTCGTATATAGCTTCCCTGCCTTTTTTTTATTCCAGGCAGGATGTTTTTGTGTCTGTTGCAGAATTAACGTCCTTTTGGATATGCGTGTCATGTGCATTGCTCATGTAATGGTCAAAGACGCGAATGTTGTCCCCCATCCTATACTACTGAACTAGCCACACCTTACTCTTTCCTTCATATACAGTGGAAATAACCTCGTGGAGATGTTTTGCCATTTCTACCTTCAGACTGCATATGCACCATCCGTCCACATGGACCCACACGCAAGACACCAACGCACTGATCAGGTGTGATGTTTGTGTACATGTGTGTGTTTGTGCGTGCATGTGTGTGTTTTTGGTTCTTGGTGCTGCTGCCGCTCGGCCTTGACTTGCGATGCAACAAACTGGCAATCATGAAACCAGGGAATGTGATGCAAAACTTTATCACAAAAAGAGAGCTAGAGGCACATGAAAATTACAATCCCTCCGCCATGAAGAGAGAGCTAGTAGCACCTCGTAAAGAGCTCATCATCCCTCGTCTACCACAAAGAGAGGTTCAACTGGGCTCGTAAAAAGTTCGTGATCTAATGTGTATACACACGGACGCTTGTTAACGGCTCTTACACCCGTTTCAGATTGAGCATGTCCGCTTCTGTTCATGGCAACCTCCTGTCCTTGTTCCCAGGTTATGGCACATCGTGAGGTGTGGGTAGCCCTGTTTGCGGGCTTGTGCAGCAAGGTACCCATCGTTTTGAGGAGCGCTGTAGGCGTTCTCTGCTTCCTCATCTCCGAAGGGAGCTCCATGGTTCTTGCGGCAATTCAAGCAGATGCAACAAGCCCTCCCACCTGCTCCTTCTCTTCTCTCATACAAATGGTGCGATTTTATTTTATTTTGGTGCGATTATATCTTATTTAGATTCATATCTAGAAATAGATGTTCAAACAACAACAAAAAACCAGCTGCTTGCACGCCTTTGCACAGCTGGAAATTCAGCAACCCTACACTCATTGTGTGGCTCTAGCTCACAAGCACTGACTAAACATTGTGCAATCACCACACCACTTGCGGTGCATCATATGTTTTGGTCACGGTTGTGGTAAATCACCATATTCTGTGGTGCAACCACCATACCACTTGTGATGCATCATAATTTGTGGTCACAGTTTTGGTGGATCACCATCATCTGTGGTGCAATCACCATACCACTTATGATTACACAACACAGGGGGCAGCAGAACCGCTCACAGCCGCCCTCAATACGCTGACAGTCTGGCAGCAGCTGCAGAGGAGGAAGGAAGACTCGCAACATCCTAACTGGCCTGTGCCCGAGGACTTGGCAGCAGATGTTGTAGAGGCCCTAGATAAAGCAAGTGCCTATGATGCAGCCTTCTACTTACGCCACACACCACCCAGCGGCATTGACTGCAAAAACAGCATGGGCCAGGAGGTCCCTGCGTTTTGTGTGGAAGGCTCACGGGAGCAAGCCATCTTGGAAGCAGCAGAAGGCATTGAACCCTGGCCAGAAAAGCTACTCCAGGCTCACGTCTCTCTGGTGCTCAAGGTTTGTCTGTTTTGCGCTCTTCTTGCCTTTACTAAATGAATGAAACGTTTTGAATTAGTAAAGGCCATTTTCATGTTTAGTAGATGATCTGCGCAAAAATCGACCAGTAAGGGTGGTTGCAAAGTAATATTAAGAATTGTTCTTATGCCTACTGCAGTCGACTTGTCAGTCTGTAAAATCGAGTTTGACGTGCTAGACAGGGTTTAAGCACTCTTCCTGCACTGCTTGAAGCTGACTGATAAGCCTTGCAGACAGGCCCATCTATTCCTGTTTTGTCAAAGTTGTACCTTTGTGTTAAATATGAAATGCACAAGTGATTTTTACACATTGCTAACATCTGGCTGTTACATTGCCTATTAACATTCCTGCTTCTTTGCCATGTTTGAGTTTGTGAGACACCAAATTTGGACAAATGTATGCGACACAAAAGAACACGTGGCGCACTCGGCACGCGCACAAAGTGGCCAAACAATCATTGACCCTTGCCTTGACAAAAAAAAAGTTATTCCAGGCATCTGTTTTCGTGTGCTACACTATCCAGGTACTTAATGTCGAAGCAAGCAACCCAAGCCTGTTGTGTGTCGGCCGTGTGAGCACCATGAACCTGACTCGATACCCCAAGCGGTGAGTGAATAGTGCATTTATACATGAGGTATTGTAGTGTGAGATTAGGAAATGTCTTCACTGACAATGATCAGGCATGTACATTTTTTTTCCAGGAAATAATCATGCCAATTTCCAGCTACTGTGCTGCTAAAACTATTTAAGCCACCTGCTTCTCGTACATGTTTTGATGTGGAGAGTGATGTCGTGATGTGGAGAGTGATTTTCACTGCCTGCGTAAATTTATCCTCATTTAACACATAAAAGGTTGACCCCAACCGAGACCTATTCAAACCCCACACCTTACATGTCATCAATGCAGTCTTTAACTTACATGTCATCAATGCAGTCTTTAAGGAATAATATGTGGCCCATCTCAGACTGCACAAGACTTCTTGCATCTACTTCTTCACGCAGGTCTCACATGTTGTTGTTGTTGCCAATTTTTAGGGAAGTCGGGACATGAACCATCTTGGACCTCCTACACTAACTTCTCTGCACAGGTCTCTTTTGTCACTGGCTTGTTTCTTAGAGTGTAATCCATGGACCATTTCAGCATTGCTGCGCTACATGCTAAAGGCTGCCAAGGACGGGAGTGGTCTTGCGCCTGATGATGTGCTCGGCATTCCAACACACACTGTCAATCCAAAGTAGGTGCCGTCCACCACTTTTAAAAAAACAGCCAAGCAAAAGCCAGATTATTAGTAGTTTTAACCCTTTATGTAAGCTTGCAAGTAGTAAATAAAGAAGGCAAGAGGACAGCTCCCATCATTTCAATCAAGGAAGAGTGAGCCGTCCTTTCTGTAGGGTTGTCCAGGATCATGTAACCTATAAAGGCACAAACAGCTAGACATTACTGCAGCAATAAGTCTTGAACTGGAAGTGTTTGGCTACCAATCAAACAGCAAGAAATGCAAACTACACAAACAAAAACATCTGGCCAACCAGGCGTTGGCCGGATTTATATTAAAGGGATTATCTGAGCAAGTGCCCGAGATGCACCTTCTTGGAATTCAAGGGGCATCTACTCACACACCACTTCATCAAATTGGATTTGGTGCTCTGGCTGGATACAGCGTACTGGTTAATTGATAAGCGGGGTTCACGCTGTGGCCGATTAGGCAGGTGCCCTGTGACTGGCACTTTTCAAGCTCAGCTGCATTGCGTCAGTGCTGAGCTTTCAAAATATCATTCATGGGGCCCATACCCAACAACACCCCGTTTGGGCCCAGCAATCCAACAGAATTATTTGTATAATGTCCTCTTAATTTACTCGTGTCTAGGGTGGGTCACACACCGTTGTACGTACATACAGGCCCTCGTATTATATTATGTCACACCAGAGTTATTCATTTTGGGATATGTGCTATTTCGAAAGTTTGCAAACCTTCACATTTCTCATACCTGTAAACGAATTCTAAAGTTGCTGTTTCCAATCTCAAACGTTTGTCGAACTTTAAGTCATGTTTCAAATGTTAGAATCCGAAATTGCAGTTATAATTGCAAGCCTTAGATGGCCGTCAAACATTCTGATTTCTTGTGTACTGAACTGCTCCTATGAGTAGTGCACCTAAACAAATAATTATTTGGGTACCTCATATATGAGAATCACAGAAGTAAATTAAGAAAATCTGGGCCTCGCAATACTTAAACTTAGAAAAACCTATTTTGGGCTGGAACCTGCAGCAGGTCATAGGTTTGAAGTCCTTCAAAAAAGAACTCTTTGCTATCCACCCCGAACTTGTTGTCTTTTGAAATGTGGGCTAGCTAAGAAGTTGCATAACTCTTCAATGACAGGAATTAACAGAGAGCAGAGCACGGAAATGCCCAGAACTCGCAAAAGCTCACAATTAATATAATTTGGTAGGCCTCGCAAAGCCCAAATACTTGCAAACAAACTATGCAGATCATTTGGGCACCTTGCAACAATTTGGACTCGCAATATTAAAGGAGCGATACGGTACTTGTGAACTTTAATATGCTATAATTAAAGCAATTCAAGAAGCCTTACAGCGGAGTTAAACCATGGAAAACAAATTCTCATTTCCATGGTTTTTTTTAACTTTCACACACTTTTAAAAAACTTAAAACTAAAATTAATAAAATTTTAATTGAAAGGCCCTGCCCTGTGTCATACGTTGTACAATTCTATGGTACGGTGCAGAAAGTGTAAGTTCAAAACAATATTGAATTTCCTTTGGGAGTCATGCTTTGGAAGTTTGTGTGAGGGCATGCGTGCTTATCAATGGTGTAATTTGGTATTAATCAAATGTCGTAATAAGAATTTGGGTTAGAACAGACCATAACTGGGGCAGGGGGCACAGAAAAGGGCCTAAAATGAGGAACACGGATTAGTAACTAAGGTCGTTTTTGACTGCAGCTATGAGGGAGGTATTAATAAAAGGCTTAGCTGAAAAAGATCCTGAAGAATGACATTGACCCTGAGCTCTCAAACGGTACGTACCAAACGCGACAACACTGGCTGGCACCACACATGCATATACCATACATGACAGTAATTCTAAAGTTCTCACTGCCAGAAATAATGTGCACGGATTGAGAGGAGCAGCAGAGGTTGCAGCAACAGAAAGCAGTAAGGTTCTTGTCAGGACCTGGTTTCAGACCAGGCCTGCGACCCTCCTGATCCCCACTGAGTCTCCCTTCCTGTTTTGCGGAGAAGTTATATGGTACTCCTAAGCCCTAAAACCCTACCCTCAACCCTCAATCTTTGTATGGCTCCTAATCCTTGATGGTGGAGAGCAGTTTCCACTGCCTACGTTACTTATGTTGTGCATGCATAATCTAGCCAAAAGAAATTTACAATGGGCGTCCCCTAAAATTGTTATCCCTCTCTTCATCTTCTCAGGACATCTTTTTGTGTGTACGTACCGTGTGGCATGGGGCTCAAGGTATGTGACCTAGTCTCTGCACCTTTCTGCATCTTGTCACTTACATCGTCTCACTTTCTTAGCTCTAAAATTTCCTGTCGTCGCTTATTTGTCGTGCTCCTTCCAAATTGTTAGGCAGCATTAGGAAACAATAGGCAGCAAAGTAGCGGATAGGTTGGCACCGTCAGGGATAGATAACCAAGCCACCAACCTATGCTTTTTGTGTCTGAATTGTGTGATTTTGCGTGTCTTGTACGATTACCCTTCTACGCAGTTTCTGCTGTCGGTGCTGACTGCGGGCAGCGGATTTCGTCCAAAACTCTTGCAGCTGCTACCCAAAGCCAAGCTCGTTTCGTGCATCTTGCACACCCTGCAAGCGGCGCGGGGGTCCTTCAAGGAGCAATACGTGACTTACACCTGGGATCAGGCTACTGCAAGCTCCAAAGAGATAAGCCCCGATGCAACCTGCCGTTTGATGCAAATGTCTGACACTTCCCGTGTCCCGCACACAGCTCTGAAGGGCACCGTGCCTGCGAGTGGGTGCGAGGGCACATCACTGCTGTCCTTCTGTATGTTGCATGCACTTTCATGCTTTCATTTCCTCCAGTCATCCGATGATTGGGTGCGAGAGCATATTGCTGGCATAAACGCAAAAAGCAGTCATGTGCATGATTTGGTAGGCGAGGCGTTCGAGGTGGTTTGTGAAATTGCTCCAAGCAGTGCTCAATTAAAGTCAGGTGGGAGTGAAATTGCTCCAAGCAGTGCCTAAAATCAGACGTAGCTTCCTTTCTTGTCATTGTACGTGATGAGGAAGTCTTGACTTTCCAGCTCGTTGCAGACTCTTAAAACTGCAAAGCACGAAAATGTTTGCTTGTTATGCACATTTGAGGTGGTTTCATTGCTTATTTGGGTGTTCCTTTTGCACTTACCTAATAAGGCATGATTTTAAACAAGCGTATGACACTATTGGGTTTACAAAGGATTTACAAAGGGTGGTAACCGGCAGCCACATATGTTGGGCTGATAGGCATTGCTGGATCAGCCTGCGTAAAGTAAACGTAAGGTTGTAAAATAGAACTGGTCAGTGCCATATAGTTCTCTTAGGAAAATGAGTAAGAGGTGATGAATGATTGATGAAAAGGCAAAAACCTGAGACAATTAAGGAGCCTGATGGAGAGCCACAACAAGCAGTTCAGGCGTGTTAACTGAACACCAGAATGTATAACCCAAGGGGAGGAAGGGGTTACAAGGGGTTACAAGGATGGCCTACAGCCCGAGTCTCTGGCTGATGGCAAATTGGCTGGTGAAACAAAATCAACCAGTGTCGAAAATTGAAACTAAGTCTGACACAAACTTGAGGAGTCTGTATGAGTCTTGATTCAGAATTGCATTGATCTCAAAATCAGTGATACTGTGATGACAAGTTAAGAAAGGAATAAATTCAGAGCTTGAAGGAGCAAACACACGC
>Ga0307960_1001498_pt1 | contig 13598 bp, 12 predicted proteins | sample OrgLakmetagen542_FD_201832 | JGI IMG/M metagenome (GOLD analysis project Ga0307960, IMG submission 201832) | Saline water microbial communities from Organic Lake, Antarctica - #542 | ecosystem: Environmental > Aquatic > Non-marine Saline and Alkaline > Saline | place: Antarctica: Organic Lake... | reverse complement strand
TGATAGATAGAGAGCGTGTTTTGCATTTGCTCTGGAAGTATGTCGTGGCTTTAATAGATAGAGAGCGTGTATTGCATTTGCTGTGATAGATAGAGAGCGTGTATTGCATTTGCTCTGGAAGTATGTCGTGGCTGTGATAGATAGAGAGCGTGTTTTGCATTTGCATTGGAAGTATGTCGTGATTTTGATAGATAGAGAGCGTGTATTGCATTTGCTCTGGAAGTATGTCGTGGCTGTGATAGATAGAGAGCGTGTTTTGCATTTGCTCTGGAAGTATGTCGTGGCTTTAATAGATAGAGAGCGTGTATTGCATTTGCTGTGATAGATAGAGAGCGTGTATTGCATTTGCTCTGGAAGTATGTCCTGGCTTTGATAGATAGAGAGCGTGTATTGCATTTGCTGTGATAGATAGAGAGCGTGTATTGCATTTGCTCTGGAAGTATGTCGTGGCTTTGCCCGTGGCCACGGCCTACTGCCTCTCCTCCTTCTGTTCCCAGGCCTTGTGGACTGCGGGGAGGACCTGCACACAGCTGCAGAGAGGGAGGTGTTCGAGGAGACAGGGATCAAGGCCACCTTCGACAGCGTGCTGGTCCTCCGCCAGGCGCACGGGTTCGGGTTTGGGAAATCAGGTGTGCGGCAGTGCCTGGACTCTGTATGCAGGGGCCGTGCTGTGCACATGCACACAAACTCACGAGGATTAAGACACATGCACACACATGCACACACATACACACACATGCACACACATGCACGCACATGCACACAAACTCACGGGTATTAGCCTGTCCGCCTCCTTTTTTGGTCTGTTTTGATCCCTGGTTTGTTAGGTAGTACCCTGCACATGCTGCCAGATAGATCCGTGGCAACTGGGCGCTGGCAGAGCTGCTGTAGTAAGAATTCCCATAAAGAGTTTGTAAGGAGGTCTGAGTGCCTTTTTGTTAGCAGTAAATTTTGAGATGTTTAAGTGTGCTTGCTTAAAATAAATTAAGAAACAGCTCAGAAAAGGCAGTGCCCATTGAGGACCTTGCCCCCCACTTTGACCAGACGTTGGGCAACGTAGTGACCTGCCTTAGTATGGCTGTTCTAAGTCATACGTATAGGCCAGAAACATACATCTCGGTGTATATACGGTATTTTTTGCAGGGATCTCATCAAATATACGGTCGTATACAACGTATACATACAGTTCTGGCCAACCCTATGACTCACGAGGCATTGTTAAACCATACTTTGTGACGTGGCATATGGATTCGGAATTAATCTCACACACCTACACACACCTTGTGATGTCTCCCACAGATATGTTTGTGATGGTTGCCTTGACTCCTGAGCCCGGGCAAAAGGAGGTCACCCCCTGCGTAAGTTTCATTTCTTCTTTGACGCTGCTCTTTGATGAGTAATCGGATCAGTTTTGGCAAAGCCATGCTACAAGTAACTATGCAATGAGCGTTCTCTCTGCTGCATACATGGCGCATCAAAGCCCTGCCAGCACAAGAGGGGCAACACACACATTGCCAACTGGTCCACACTATGCCACACTATGCCACACTATGCCACATTGCCAACTGGGCCACACACATTGCCAACTGGTCCACACTATGTGCGTCACAACTGCAAGCACTTCCGCTTGAATATACTGAAGGAAAAGGGGGTACTTCATTGCCCACGCATGTATACCTTGATATAAAATACAAAGCTGCAGTTTCATGATTCATAATTTATTTCAATTGAAACACCTTGGGTTTTTGGTGTGGTTCATAAAGTTATGCCGTGCCTTTTTTGTTGTGTCAGATCAGCAGCATTTTGACCTGTGTGACTGTGTACCCTTGTGACGTCTGGATGGTCACAGGAGACGGAGCTTGAATCTGCAAAGTGGATGCCGATGGCTGAATACGCTGAGCAGCAGTTTCAAAGAGGCGTGCCCTTGTACGAGAAGATTAGAGAAAGGTGCGTACTGAGTTCACACAAACACTTTTCACTTTTCACATACACACATAAACACACACAGCTCCCCTAAGTTCACAGTTCGACCTAAACTGTGGCACTGCTTTGCTTCCAAGCAATTACACGTTTTTATGTCCTGTTCGTTCTTTGAAGCGGTTCGTTCAGGTTGGCCAGAGCCAGACGTGCATGCTGTGAGTAACAGCCAGTTGTTACACTCCGCAGCCTAAGGTTGTTGTTCACTATGCATGTGTTTTTCTCGCGAGTTGTAATGCTCTTTGTAATGGCTCCTTGAAAAGATGCGTTGCACATACTGCCCCTGCACGCTGTAGATTAAAAGTCACTGAAGAACTACTACCTTTATCAATCTCTACAGGTGTATTGCATACGCTGAGGGACGGTACAAGGGCTGGAGGGCTGAAAAGTTGGAAGGACGTGGCGTGGAGAGGAGCCGACAAGACCTGCTGCTGTACGGCGACATTATCAACCCCGCGGCCACAGATTTGATATGAGAGTGAAGCCCGTCTGTGACCGGACCTTGGCACATTCCTGTGATCCCCTCTTGTAACTAGGAAGGAGAGAACTCCGCTAATTGTCATCACAGAGCCAGCAAATTTTAGCCCTGCCTTGCATGAATAAGTAGCAATGTGACAGTATTTGGAGGCAAGCGCCCGAGTGCATATTGAAGCAAATGTGCGTGATTTGCTTACTGTCAGGGGTTTGATCATACAAGCCGTGGAAACCCAAACCTTCAGTTGGTGGTGCAAATATATGATGGTTTCAATTCCTTTGTCAACGTATATTATACTTACGTCTTCACTCCATCAGACATGCATCTGCACTCATAAAAACAAGGTATGCACTGCAGTATGTCCTTTTTCTTTTCTTTCTTTCTACAATTATTTGACACTCGCAGCAAACAAGGAGTGAGTCACAGTACGGTACTTTTGTATGGCTGTACAACGCCCGCGCTTACTAGGTGCTTCTTCTTAGTCAGGGCTATTTATTGTAGCCCATGTATGCGCTGATCAAAGTCTTAGGGAGATTAGGGATGGCAAGTAAGGTTACATTGCTATAGATCCATGCCTCTGGGGCATCTGAGCGGAAGCTTGGAAGGAGCCTGTAAGCACACCTAGCTGAACAAAAGGGGATATGTCTAAGAGGAAGGTGAGAAAGAGGACAGAGAGATGTGATAGAGAGGATCGAGTTTGGAGAAGAAAAGGAGAGTCGTGACTGAGGAGTTGGATGCCAGAAATGGAGTTCTATCATGATGACATAAGATAAAAATTTGGCTTGAGCACAAAGAGTCATGAAGGAAGCAGTGCCAGTACACCAGAAGCCTAACAGTCGCTTTGCGCAGAGAGCCAAACTTGTTACCTACCTCGTCGAACTTGGGGGAGATAAGAAGGTTGCAGTGGGGTCTGTTAACAACACCTGATCTTCTATTGCACGCAGGTGGTAGTCAGGGCTTAACGTGCTTCTATCCTGTGACTCTTCTCGGCAAAATTCGGTACTCTGTGTTTAACAACACGTTTGAAAAATTCAGAAGCTTCAATAGTAAAACTCGTAAGGAGCGAGGTAGTAAAGAGAGAAAGGAAGAGGACAGTAGTGGCAAGAAAAACGAAAGGAAAAGAGAAAAGTCGGTTCGCTTCTAAGATGCTGATAGCAGACAGCTTCAGGGGAACCATGTGGTAGCCGGAAGCGAATGGAATCATATAGACACAATTGCTATGCCTTTTTGAGCGGTTCACACTAGTACAAGTACCACACAAATACAGAATCTTGGTGTTCCAACAGCGCGTTGTAACAGGCATTCTCGAGATGTATGATTAGGAATTGTATTCCTATATGTATCGATACATACGCGGTGTAAATATAAAACTGGTCCCGTGTTAGCAAGAGGATGCGAGCATTGCAAAAAAAACTAGCACCATAGGGACACATAAGGGAAGCTTATGCCCATCATTACATATTACATACACCATATTACTCCAGCTTTCTGTATAACTGGCAACAACAAAATGCAATACACAGGCAAAAAAAAAGGGAAGAAACCATAGCAGAAAAAAAGAACGAAAGATTTTCAAAAAGAAACAATGCAACCTAACTTCTACAACTGCCACAAGACAGGAACCAGAGGAAGCCTTGTGACCTTGTGATCATGTACTATTCCCCCATGCTTCATCACAGCAGCTCATGATGAACGCGCACTTCGAGGCGTCGTCACTGGGAGTATCGTAGCAGTCGTGCCCCCCTGGCTTGACTTGAAGCAGCACTTTGGGCATGACACGCTCATTAGGAGGAGCGCCGGGAGAGTCGCTCAGCCCTGCAGCTGCAAGCTCACGCTTCAGTCGTGCCACTGCCAATGCAGGGTCCCAAAAGTCCACAGTGGTGTCATGGATGCCCACACGCACCTGCATGTGAGATGATTTGCAGTGATTGTGTGTGTGTGCGCGCTTAGAGGGATGCGCATGCTGCTCGTGCTCAGACGAACTTCAGTGTGTCCAACACAAACGTATCCACAGCACGCATCAGCCAAAAACAAAAGGCGGCAGACATTCTATAGACCAGCTCCCCAATCCCTTTCTAAGCCAACACGATTGCTTCATTGATGGATCACATACCCACTGCTAATAGGGCAGCCACTATGTGCCAAGGTATGGGTGCAGTAGCGTTCACAGCAGCATCGATACAGAGTTTATAAAATATAAAGTGACTCACAGGAAAAACTGTGTCGACAGCTATCACAGGACACAATGATGCACAGCGATTGTTTGCTTGAGTTATTTTGCAAAGGAAGCAGTTCAGACACAGAGCTTTTGTTGCGACAAGTGCAATAAGTTTCAAATAAACACAGACAGATGCAATAGGTACCACTGTAAAATGGCACTGCCCTGTTAATGTAGCACTACCTGTGCTGTCCTACGGTAATATGGTACTGTCGTAACCCACTGTCTTTGTGCTTCATTGACATACTGAGCGGGAGTAGATTGAGTGAGTATTCTGAACGGGTGTAGACGGAATGAGCAGACTGAACGGGAGTAGACAGAATGAGCAGAGGACCCTTGACAATCCAAATGTGTAGCAAATGAGCGGCAGAACTATACATACAAAATAGTCGAACCAGGTGTACAGATCCGCTTCCCAGTACGCCCAAGCAGGGCGTGCGTGCTTACCAGCATACGTGGGAAAGTAGGCATCAAGGGCTGGTATGGATCTTTCAGTTGGCTCCAAGCACGCAGCTGCTGAGCTGATGGGATGTTGTGAGCTGGCGACCATCTTTTCACCGACTGCAACAGTGCAAGAACAGTGCACGGCTGTGCAGTGTCAGCAATTGCATTTTAAGGAACGCACGTCCAAGCCAAAGGTCTGTCACTGCAATGGTTTTGTCAGTGTACCATATTTGCAGAGCATGGACACAATGCGACAACGCGCATGCTGTACAAGAATTAAAGCATAAAACCTAGACACCAGGCTGATAAAGGCACAGGCTGATGGAGCATAAGTGCTGCTAATACCATCAATTCAGTAGAACTTTTGCTTTTACGGCATTTGAAGCCCCCAAAATCACAGACCCAACCACAGACCCACCTCGTAGCAAGTAGTACCGTTCAGAGCATCCCCTAGCTCATCCCGGTTGTCTTGATGCTCTTCCAGCATCGGACCTAAAGCGTCCAAGGAGGGCACTGTAAGCACGGCAGCCTGTATAAAAAATCAAAGGGCCATTAAGCTGAGGTACAGCCAGCGTGCAGTGAGGGATGTAACGTTTATGGACAGTTCGCCCCAAGACACTCCCAACACATACTATTGTACACACACACACATACACACATACATACACAAAGCATACATCTAGCGCCGAAAGAGTGGCTATGCTGCCTGCTTCTCTAGAAAGATTAGAAGGGTGACAGGTTGCGGTGTGGAAGTTTAAACTCACTGACTAATTCCAAACACATGCGTAAATTAACAGCCATCGAGGTACCTTGAACAGATGTGGGTGGCTGTTTAGGGCAGCCCCTGCTATCCAACCACCTACAGGGAATCAAATCAACATGTGTGTATGTGTGCGTATGTATTTGTGTATGTGGGTGTGTGTTTGTGTGTGTAATGGATTGAGCTGTGATGTGGACGTTTGATGAGGCGTGTTGTTAAGATGCACCAGGCTTTCAGGTGCAGTCGTGATTACAATGTGACGTTGACTGGTTGAAGGTGTTAGTTCACTGCTTTTTCTGCCTCAGGATGTAGCATCCAAACTGGCCATTTATGATGTGTTTGACAGCACCATGGCCAAAAACGTCGGCGTCCAGCTAAAGCCCCCAAGCTATTGGAATTCATACCTGCCGACTCAGCCAATAGACACAGCTGTCTGGGAGAAGTGAGGCCCAAGGGGCCGACCAGTGCACTTGCGCATGCTAGTAGGTCATCAATGCCAGCCTGCATACGTAGTGCATGCACTCACATGTCAAGTCTACACTCCTGGTAAATTTGTGTATCATTTTGTATTGCTCACTGCCAGGGCATACAACCTGTACGCAGGACTAAGATACTAGGCAATTGAAGTTATAAATAAAGAGTAAATGATTCAAGGGTGATGACTTTGTTTATTGCGGATCCTCTTGCATTCAACGCAACAGAACATACATGTTGTGTACAAGAGCTCAAGCATCTGCACAATAAACATGAAAGCAACAGAACATACATGTTGTGTACAAGAGCGCAAGCATCTGCGCAATAAACATGGAACGCAACAGAACATACATGTTGTGTACAAGAGCGCGAGCATCTGCGCAATAAACATGGAACGCAACAGAACATACATGTTATGTACAAGAGCGCGAGCATCTGCGCAATAAACATGGAACGCAACAGAACATACATGTTGTGTACAAGAGCGCGAGCATCTGCGCAATAAACATGGAACGCAACAGAACATACATGTTGTGTACAAGAGCGCGAGCGTCTGCGCAATAAACATGGAACGCAACAGAACATACATGTTATGTACAAGAGCGCGAGCATCTGCGCAATAAACATGGAACGCAACAGAACATACATGTTGTGTACAAGAGCGCGAGCATCTGCGCAATAAACATGGAACGCAACATAACATACATGTTGTGTACAAGAGCGCAAGCATCTGCGCAATAAACATGAAACGCAACAGAACATACATGTTGTGTACAAGAGTGCAAGCATCTGCGCAATAAACATGAGCGCGCCAAAGCTTGCGTTAAATATACTCGCACACTGACACCTGTTTGCACCTGTTTCAGGTCCCCTCTCCCAGCGGCATGCCATGCAGGTCCAAAGTAGCCTCCCCCCCGAACATGTGCAACCGCAAGCACAAAGCCTGCGGATAGCAGTGCAGCCCTGTGTGCATGCACGCGTGAAGTAAGGTGTGAGAGGAGGTGTGAACGTGCATGTGTGCACGTGCGTATGCCCTTGCGTGTGCAACAATACGTAGATGTGAAGATGCACAGAGTGCGTGCGGAGGAATCAAGGAGTAATAAATGAACAGCACTGCATGTCTTAGTAGCACATAATCATTTCGATGTACATTCCTAACATGCAGCAAATCCTACCCCCCCTCCCAGCTTTGTGCACTCTAATTTTTTATCCAAATTGATACAACACTCCACCCTTCCTCCGTGCAAATCTTGAGGGTGACCACCCCAGATGATGCCACAAACACCACAATCATTCAAAATGCATTTTTCACAGACAAAGTCACGGAACACGCAAAAATTACAGCAACCCTTTACAATGCACATCTTGAGGGTGACCACCCCAGATCATCCTGCCTTCCATGAGTACCCGCTTTTCATGAACACACCTTGAGGGTGTCCAACCCAGATCATCCTGCTTTCCATAAGCACCATACACACTCAGCACACAAGGGGCAGGCTGCCGACGGGCGCCAGTCATAACTGTTGACGCGTCGTACGCTATAGAAATGGGCACGGGTGTACCATCTGCAGGAAAAGCCAGGCATTAACCAATAAGTTTTGAACAATGAGCTTTGAACAATGAACTTAGAACAATGAGCACATTGGCTGGTCAGCAGTAAGAGGAAAAACAAAGGCTGCTAACAACTCCTTCTCTACCTTGTAGGCAGGTCGCTGTGGGCAAATTTCTGAGGCAGGAAGGAATTTGAATTGTGCCTTCAACACACACAACCTTGAACGTGCAGGTCAAGATATATCGTAACAAAAACAGGTCAAGATGTATCGTAACAAATACAGGTCAAGATGTTTCGTAACAAAAACAGGTCAAGATGTTTCGTAACAAAAACAGGTCAAGATGTTTCGTAACAAAAACAGGTCAAGATGTATCGTAACAAAAACAGGTCAAGATGTATCATAACAAAAACAGGTCAAGATGTTTCGTAACAAAAACAGGTCAAGATGTATTGTAACAAAAACAGAGCGTGCACCACGCCCAACACGCGCTGATTCAGACTAGCAGTGCAGCTGAGGGCAAGAAAAGAAATACTGATCACGCACCCGCCCTCACAAAACGCACCTTCTAGCTTATGCACATTGGCATACTACTAGGATTGGCCAGAAACATATATATACAGTGTATACACGGCATTTTCTGCAGGGACTTCTTCGAATATACGGTCATATACAGCGATAAAATATACGATCCTGGCCAGCCCTACATACCACCCACCTGCAGAAACCGCCCACACCTGGTCGTGGACGATGGCACTATTAATAGGGCACATTAGCCTGCTCGGCACGGACAGTGGTGGTGCAGGCGTCCCTGCTGCTGCTGCCGCTGCTGCTGGTGCTGTACACGTTCCTGCTGCTGCTGCTTCTGCTTCTGCTGCTGCAGGCTCCTCTGCTATACTGCGGCTTGTGCGCGCCTCTGCATCCCTGCTGGCTTCTGCCGTCGGCGCTGCATCACTGCTTGCATGCACAGCAAGCTCTAAACTCTGCAGGGGTACGCCTCCTAGGCTGCTGTACTGCAAGGCCAGATGCAGCAGGGTCTGGCTACCACCTGAAGGTGAGGTGAGTCAATGAGTAAGGTCGACGTGTGATCGCCACTTACAGGTTTTTAGGGTTAGGGTTTAGGTTTAGGGTTCCCACAAGAGTTGAGGTAGGCCAATGAGTGAGGTCACTGAGCTGAGGAGTGCCTGTGCCTGTTGAGCTGAGCACAGGGGAGGTATTAGTAAGCCTCTATGTAAGCTACAAGTGTTGATAAACTAGATCAAGTGATGGTAATGTGCATACACTTTTGTCATGAAGTTACAGCACACCTCCCTCCCTTGTGTGGTAGAACTTACAAGCTTACTCACTTCAAAGGACAAGAGGACAAGGCTTACCAACCACCAGGTTACAGTCAGTGGTGGAACCGCACAGGTCAGGCAACAGGCTTTAGCCACGCAACGCACGACCCATTACTAATAACACATGACCCAAGTAGCCTGCCTAAATCCGCCTTGCCCTAACGCCAAGAAACAGAAGCAGTCACCTGGCAACGCACGCGGTGGGCGTAGCTGCACACAGGGCACCGGAAACGACACCTCTGCAGCGCCACACAGCTGCAGCACCGGTTGAGCTCCTTGTGCGTGCGTGTCCAGCTGCGGTGCTGGGTGGTCTCCTTGTGTGCGCGTGTCTGCTCCAGGCCAGCAGAGGGTCAGCAGCTGAAATCGCAGGTGCTGGCCTGAAGCTGGAACCCCTACAAATGCATCGCCGCAGCGGCTCCCGGCTGCAGCTGCCTCAGCTGCTTGCCGCGCGAGCGCACGCACGTTGCTCTCATTGCGCGTGTGCTGTGCGGGTGTGCTGTGTTGCTCTTCTCTGCTGCAACTGAGCGTGCTGGCTTTGTCGCTGGTCTGTAAGCCCCCTGCTTCTGCCCCCAGTCGCCCTCGGGCTTCTGCCGCATTTGCTGCGCTGCTGCTGGGTGGCTGCTCATCACTGAAAGGAGCAGCAGCAGCAGCAGCAGGAGGACGGGTGCGCTTGAGGGACACAAGCACGTGAGCGGAGGGCACAGGTGCTGGGTCGAGTGTGGAGGGAGCACCTACCGCGTCAATACCTCCCGCTAGTTCTTGGGGTACTAGCTGCACATCCCAGATCAGCCAGTCCTGATGCGTGGGAAGCACTGCTGTAATGGCGGGAGCCTGATGATGTCCAGAACATAATCGGTGTTGCGGTGGCTGAGCGGAGGTAGGTGTGTTTCCTTTGCTGCCTTCCATGTGGCCTGCGTGGCTGCTGTCGTGCCCTGGCCGCTGCTGTCCCTGTTCCTGCTGCTCCTGCTCATGCTCCTGCTCCTGCTGCTGCTGCTGCTGCTGCTGCTGCTGCTGCTGCTGCTGCTGCTGGGGGTGCTGCTGCTGGGGGTGCTGCTGCTGGGGGTGCTGCTGCTGCTGTTGCTGGGGGTGCAGATGAGGAACTGTAGCGAGTGCACCGTCGGTGCCGCCTGGCAGGGCAAAGTACACAAGTTGACCGTTGGGGTTCACTGCATCCCACGTCCACACAAGCAGGCCTGTCTGTGGGTGAAAGGCGTCGCTGGAGCTGGGTCCCACGGTACTGCTCAGTAGAGAAGCTGCAGGAGGGCAGGTCCACACACACACCACGTCATAGCGCGCTTCAGGAGCAGGGGAGGGAAACAGAGCGTGCCACGTGAATTCACATTGAGCGTCGGCAGCGAAGGGGCTCGGTGTGTGTAGAGGGTGTTGCTGGTAGGCCTGTTGCTGCTGGTGCTGGGGTTGTTGGAGGCTTTGAGCTCGCTGTTCCTGTCGCTTCTGGCTCTGCTGATGCTGGTGCTGGTGTTGGTAGTGGGAGTGTTGATGATGCTGGCCCTGTTGGTCCTGTTGGTGCATGTGGTGTAGGAAGTGGGAGTGTGGACCATGTTGGTCCCGTTGCTGCTGATTGCTAGGAATGTTCTGTGACTTTATGGAGGAACCTGTGACTTCTGGGCAGAGGACCCACACCCCACGAACGTGGTGGTTAGAGTCAAACGCTTCCAACAAGGAAAGGCTCCTTGCGGTGCTGTTGTCATTGCCCATTTTGTGAGGCAGCGCGGCCACTTGCCTAAATGCAAGTACAAAGGGGGGTGCTGTCACAGCCACCACTGGGGCAGTTGATCCTGCAATTGCTGCTGAGTTAGTTGATACTGCAACTGCTGCTGAGTTAGTTGATCCTGCAACTGCTGCTGAGTTAGTGGTTGCGGCAGCTGGAGGGGACACGAGTGGCGGTAGTGGTAGTGGTGGTGTTGGTGTTGGCGTGGGTGTAGGTGTAGGTGTAGGTGGTAGTGTTGTTGGTGTTGTTGGTGTTGTTGGTGTTGTTGGTGTTGTTGGTGTTGGTGGTGGTGAGGCGGGTACTGTCACCTCCATGACAGTGTCCCCACCTTTGCCTGTGTGTGGGCGTAAATATGAGTATGTTTGCTGTGTTGCTAATTTGCTTCGACAGAAATTCATTAATGAGTGCATGCACATAGCCTATTCACATAATAGAGCACTGTGAATGTGTTGTAAGCGTGTACAGTTGTTTATAAAATACAAGCGTAATGATCTGCCACTTCACACACACATGCAAGTTCATAAGTGCAAAGTTTTTTGTTTTTTGTTTGCGTGTGCTTGTGTGTATGTGTGCAATTGAATGTGTGAGTGTGTGTGTGCATGCAAATTGTGTGCAAGTTCGAGACAAAACCAAGCGCAGACCATATCTTCTTTACTCAGTAGCACACAGGAGAGAAGGACGTGCACTAAACAACCGATTTGCGTCCCAACTGCCACGTAATGCGAAACTTCTATCAGTGTCATTGTTATGTACATGTGAGTAGACAACCACGTAGTTTGCCACAGAATGCAGTAGCTGTACCTATATATGGTATGTATGCTGAAAACAATACCGCTGCCATGATGCAGAAAGAAAGTCTATACATATGTTACGTAAGTATGCATGTGTTTCGTAAATCCATGTATGCGTTTCGTAAGTCTATACCTGTGTCAAGTAAGTTTATACCTATGTGTGTTACGTAAGTATTTGCATGTAATACATGAATCTAAACATGTGCTACATAAATCTATATGTGTTACATAAGCGTACATACAACCGCCTCACCTGCCACGTAATACGTAATGCAGAATGGACATCTGTATTTGTGTTATGTATGCGCGCACAAACAACCACTTACCTGCCCCGTTATGCAGTATGTTTATGGTAGCTGTATATGTATTATGTAATATGTATACGCGCACAAACAACCACATCACCTGCCACGTAATGCAATCGCTGTCCGCATGGGAGCCAGAGCATAGGACCGTGGACCCCAGGGATCGGTGGCAGGGTGGGCTGCAGGGTGCTGGCATCCTGTATGTGTGCGTTGGTGTGCAAGATGCAGTTAACTTGAGTGTTGTGCGTGAGCGCCTTGTTAAGCGTGTGCCCATTTTTTGTTCATGTGTGATGTATTTAATGATCAATGATCATGAGCTAGCTACTGGTGGAAAAAAGGTGGGTAAGCAAACATACCCTTCAGTCGGCAGCATAGTGCACACGTAACAGGGCGTAAACAATCAAATGTGTAGTAAAATCTCGAGAAGCTTAGTGTTCTCACTGGTTCCGGGGCAAAGGTGCATTGCAGTTGTAAGCAACCATGCATAAGGTGCTTCCTGCTTACTGCAACCTGCGTATTATTTCAACTCAGCGGGCGAGACTGACTACCGTAGAACAGGTGAATAATGATATAAAAATGCCACTGATTCAAAAATGCGGTAGTGCAAGCGAGCAATGAAAAGTAGCTCCTATTCTGCAGAAACAAAACATTAACACCGAGCGCAGAAGAAAAAATCACCACCACCAATCACTGACAGCTGACAGCAACAGAACGCACCGCATGCTTACTAAGTCTCATGATCTGCACACACATGTGCACATGTGTGTGCCATCACCACAATATACAATGGACAACACATATCAAAAAAATTGCAGCGTGTAGTACTCTGCAATAGGACACACCTATCCAAACATCTGCAGCGTGCAGCGAGCACTCTGCACATAAGGACACACTTACCCAAAGGTGCAGGGTGTAGCGGGCGTGCTTGAGCCCTGATGCAGGCTCCCAGGCCTCACACTCACTGGCAGATGTGCATGTGTGTATTCGTGTGTGAGTGTGTGTATGTGTGTGTTTGTGTGTGTATGCGTGTGTGTGTGTATGCGTGTGTGTGTGTGTATGTGTGTGTGTGTGCGCATGTAAGCATAGGGATTGTAGGAGAGTATGCACACAAAGCCAAGAAAATATGAAATTTGTGTAATTGTGCGCTTCTAGGGCATGCTGCAAAGCCTTGTGATAATACATAGTATATTGGCAGTATTGGATCCGCTAGGTAACCTATTGCTCAATATGCTCTCATCAACAAACTGGATCAGGGCCTTTTGTTTCAGGCTACCTTATTACCAGATTAGATCACACAAAATTTGGGCATATTCCAACAATCACCCAACTACAAAAATGCACCCTCAAAACACTCGTGTGCTGCTACACGCTTCGAAAAGGGTACGTAAACTACCTACTAAGCAACCACACCTGAAGGCAAAGAAGGAGAAGTCAGGGCTGGGCTGAAGGGCATGGATGTGGTAACCCTCACGGCCAGCCGCCCTGTTGTGCTCATCCAGGATCACAGTGGGAGTTGAGGGGGGCAGAGACGGGGGTTG
>Ga0307960_1001476_pt1 | contig 13677 bp, 14 predicted proteins | sample OrgLakmetagen542_FD_201832 | JGI IMG/M metagenome (GOLD analysis project Ga0307960, IMG submission 201832) | Saline water microbial communities from Organic Lake, Antarctica - #542 | ecosystem: Environmental > Aquatic > Non-marine Saline and Alkaline > Saline | place: Antarctica: Organic Lake... | reverse complement strand
AGTGAGAGTGAGAGTGAGAGTGAGAGTGCGAGTGAGAGTGAGAGTGAGAGTGAGAGTGAGAGTGAGAGTGAGAGTGAGAGAGAGAGAGAGGGGGGGTGAGAGAGTGAGGGAGAGATGAGCAAATATTAGAAATTAATTTCAGATTCATGCAGAGGACTCGTGGTTGTGAGAAGACAAAAAATGGTAGAAATCAATTCCGCAAGCTGCAACCTACTAGGCCAGGTTGTTCACGACTGGGGTTTTATGTCCACAGAGTGGGATGGCCTTATGAAAGATGGCAATGAACGAGCAAATCATTATATTATGACGATCAGCTAGTTTTCTACGCTGTCCTACTGTGACGCCCCTCAAAAAGCTGCACCTTCAATAAAAAATGCTGTTCTGTTTAAAATTTGCCGTGTTTCTACTTGCCTTGCTCAATGCTTGCCGTCAAGTTCATCATAAAGTACAGGAGACGAGAGAGGGCCTCGGGGTCTGTGAACTTAGCACCTGCTGCCTTCATCGCATTGGCAGCTGTTGCCTGCCCTGCAGCCTGAAAGGTGTGAGGGGGTAGGGAAGCTGGATACATAGTTGCAAGTTCAGGTCTGGCAATAACCAAAAGTTTGGGGTTAATAGCAATTAGTGCAAAAAGTGCCAAATGGCAGGCGTTCAAACCCAAGGCCTGCTAGCTACAGCCCCAAAATGGCTGTTCAAAGCCAAGGTAGCGCTAGGCTGAAATTAAAAAAATCTCTTAGTAAATCACCAGAGGGGGTCAACTGAGGCCCTAAACATGGGTGCTTTTGAAAGGTGAATTGAGTATGTGCACCCCAGCTGGCAGTTTCTAAACTTGGTACCCAGAGGTTTTGGCTACACCTGAGCTTGAAAACAGCCAGTTGCGGCGCATATGCCCAATTGCCCGCGGCGTGAACCCCATTTTTCACCACCAATCTGTCATATCTCACCACCAACTGACCCGATTGTGTCATTTTGAATGAACAGTCTACATTTTAATAAAGAATACCATTGCGACAAAAATGGGGCGAAACGGAGCAGTAGTTGGCCAGGTACCCCATTTTGGCCCATTTCCCTTGAAATATCAGCAAAAGGGGTGCCAAAAAGGGTGGAATACCAAGTTCCACCATAATCCGTTTTTCAGCATCCCAAACGATTCCTCATTATAAAAGAAATACTCCTGTCGTGTTTTGAGGTGAAAAAAGACCCTGAATAGAGCGTGGTGCTCTTTACGTAAATTTCCAGTGCCAAAAAATGAACTGATATTCTGCCCAGACAACTGGGGGGGTCCGTTTGGCCCCAAACTTTGTGAACCATCTACTTATTTTATTATGGTGTGCATCAAAAAAGTCGCATTTCCAGACATTTACTCAGTTGACCCCCTCTGGTATTTCACATGTGAGTTCAAATAAATTATGTATTTGATGCATTACACAACTAAGCGGCACGGTATCCTGTATCCTGGACCAAACATTCTCCAGTACATGGTCATTTACGATGTCCATGCACAGCTCTGACCTCCCTTGTCAGCTGAACAGGTTCTACCTCAATGTCAAGAGTGTTCTGGCATGGAACATACACGTAGCTTTGTTCCCCAGAGACATTCCCTATGCCTCACCTTGGCAGCATCTGCCTTTGCCTGCCGAGCAGATTTCGAGGTGTCAAACAGAGATATGGAGGAAGCCTGGAAGGCACCTCGTTTCATGCTTGGTCTGCTCTTTGTGCTCTCTGTCAAGCCTTTAGAATGAAATGAGCGCTTGGTCGGCGGCTTCTCTGCCTTGTTTGCGTCAAAATCCTGCGTGTGGCAGCAAAGTTTGCGATGAGAGTTTGGGCAATCTGGAAACTCTTTTGCTGCGAGCTTTCAAGAAAGCTGTTACATACCTCTTCCATATTTTGCTGCATGTTTGCTTTTTAACAAGCCTGCAACCTGTTCTCTGGTGTGCGTGTGTGTGTATGTGTGTGTGTGCATGTGTGTGTATGCAGGTGTCATGTGTGCGTGTGTGTTTGCCTGTGTTAGTATGCGCTTGCACGTGTTCATGTGAAGGTGTGCGAGTATTGTAGTATGCAGTACAGTTTATTTTTGGTTACATGCACATCTGCGATAACTACTCAGGTTCAAGTACAAAGCTGTTTTATTACGTTTGCATCGTGAGATGGCGGTGGATTATTTACAAGTAAATAAAATGATGAGAGATATCACTTTGCTTCACTCCAATAACTGGAGTTCAAGTGTTACACACTGAACTCAGCAGCACTGTCACATAATGAAGTGCAGACGCACACAACTTTGTTCCCCTTTCAGCTGCCATCCTCCCACTACGCAGGGCTCAACAAATTTTCACAGGACTTTGTGATGCACGATGCATGCTATATCTATGTTATCTTAGATGTGTGAAAACAAGGCCAGTGGTGCAAGTCGCCGGCTCACCTTCAAGCGCATGCTCTCACAGCCGTGCATCTCCACCATCAAATCCTCCAGCCACCTGCGTATACGGCAGGAAGGGCGCTCAGACATGTGTGTATGTGTGTGTGTGCATGTATGTGTGTATGTGTGTGCGTGTGCGCGTGCGCTGGCTTCACCAGTTCACCAAAACAAAATAAGGTCCTCGATCACACGTCAACGCAAATTAAAAAGTCGCTGTGTGCTCACCACCAAAGAGACTCGACCACTGGCCCTTGTTTCACAGGCTCTGGCACCGGGGGCGCTGTGCTGCTGACTGTGTATATGCCGGTATCGCTACTGATCCCCAAAGCTGTGCTGCGGGTAGAGCAAGGCTGATCTTCGGATGTGTGCAGAGGGGCTGAGAGTGGTGTTGGAGCAGTTGCCTGTGATGGACTGTGGGCGTCGCCATTGTCTGGGTCTAGGTACAAGGAAATTGAAGGGAGGCAGGGAGTGAGACAAACATTCAAAGCAAACAGGGTGTCGTGAAAATTGAGCTGTCGTGACAGCTGCACATATATTGGTGCTCATGGCTAGACGTTTGCAGGTTGAGGAGGCTTGGTGTTGTCTACCAAAGTACACTTAATAAGTCTCAGAAACATAAATTGAAACAGTGCGTACAACAGGTGGGCATCACAGCTGCAATACAAACATATCCTCAGACAACTCTTTTCGGGCAACTTTAATTAGGGACCCGCCATGGAGGAGTGCTTCCTTTTCAGCAATAGGACCACACCTCCTTCAAGCAAAAACACCCAAGCGGTCAAGCACAAACAAGTCATGTCTGTTTCGAGCCCCAAATTTGGGGCCTCCATATGTATGCATGAAGCTCACACCTGCTTTTCCTGGAGGATCTTTGTGGGCCACTCCATGTTGGCTGGCATACACCAAAGGTTGCTTATTGGATGCTAGGTGGTCGGCCAGGTGCATGCGATTGAGGGCAGCTTGGGTGATATGTGTGGTAGTGGGTGGGGTGGGGAGGGGGAGGCACGGGGTCTGGGAAGATGGTGTCCAAGAGGCAAGCGGGTGGGCAGCTGTGGAATAAAGGTTAGTGGACAGGAGCTGTTGTTTCACTATGTAGGCAGCTGTGGAACAAAGGTTTGTGGAAAAGAGCTGTAGTTTTGCAATGCGATCTCCTTATGAATTGTGATGTTGTGCAGCAACAAACAGCCGCAGTTACATTCCCAAAAAGCTCGTGCACACACGCATCACATGACACGCAAGCATGTTTCCAATCACACACACATGGGTGAAAACAATTTGCAGTGTTTAAACCTCTCTGGAGGCTTGATGAACAAGTGAATAGTATTGTGTGCCTCAAACAACAACTACATGCAGACACCCACGTGCATACGCTTGGTGCCGTAGAGCTCGCACGACGGACAATGCTTGCACATCCAGCGATTCTTCTAAAGCCAAAAGGGCTGGAGTTGCTGCCAGCCCGCTTGCATGACCCCTTTCTTCTACCATCACCTGCACGTTTGTTTGCATTTGGAGAAGTGCAGCTGGTCTGCTTGATCTAATGACCGACGCCATAAGGAAATTTTGGAGTCTAGCTATCATTGACTGAGAACTACTTGTACGAAAGAGCTGTAGGAAGCATAACTTTTGGACGACACGTGTCAAATTGACTAAAAAATTTATATTCAGGATCCTGGCTTCGAGAGCTATTGACTGGTATATATATGGGTCTAATCGGGGAGGGGTGGGGGAGGGGTCCCCCGGCGATCGCGAGTTTCAAAATCCGACTCGCATCCACCTCTCGTATAAAAATGAAATTAATTTTTTTTCGAGGTTTTAGCTTTGGGGGGTGTCTAGTTTTTTTCTGGGCCAATTCCACGAAATTTTAAACATACCATCGGAATCCTCAACTCAAGACCAGTCAATTGGCACCCTTTTTGAGCAAGTTGGGTAAAAGGGGGGGGGTCTGCGGACATGTTTGGAAATCAGAGGTACGCGCGCTCGGGAGCAGGCCGTGGGGTGAGTCAAGCAACTGGAGCAGCAATTCACTCCAAACTTCCAAAATTGTGCCAGCATGAGATGGTCAGTGGAAATCTGAAGAATTGTAAGCAATGTGGGGTTCTGCAAGCCAGTTGTGGGTGCCTGCGGGCACATGACTTATTAACTGGTAAATTATGTGTGCACGGGCGTCTGTATCTCAGTTTTCTTTCCATAACTCTGCGACACTTTTGTCTCGAGTCTTGATGCGTATGCAGATGGATGGAGGATTCAAATAGGAGCAGATTGGTACCCCTTTTGTCTGGGTGGGCACTGGAAGGGGAATTCAGGGGGTGGGTGATATATTTGTTCCTTTTTTCATCCCCTATACAAGCAAGTTTTTTCCACATGAGGTGGAACAGACTTTTGCAGTGATAAAAATGCATGTAGACAGACCGCACGTAAGAACATCTGGCGATTGGCAATTAAATATTGGTGTTCATACATCGACGCACAGACTGAGGGAAGGTACAGGAAAGAGTTAGCAGGAGCAATCATACATGTACAAACAGTGCAAGATTGGTTGGCAGGATCAAGGAGCACAAGCAGTGCAAGACCAGTCATGCAACAGCACAAGCAGTGCAAGATCAATTAGCAGGATCAAGGAGCACAAGCAGTGCAAAAACAGTCATGCAACAGCACAAGCAGTGCAAAGTCAGATAGCAGGAGCACAAGCAGAGCAAGGTCGGTCATGCAACAGCAAAAGCAGTGCAAAGTCAGTTATACAACAGCACAAGCAGTGCAGCATCCAACAGCAGGAGCACAAGCAGTGCAAGACCAGTCATGCAACAGCACAAGCAGTGCAAAGTCAGATAGCAGGAGCACAAGCAGAGCAAGATCGGTCATGCAATAGCACAAGCAGTGCAAGACCAGTCATGCAACAGCACAAGCAGTGCAAGATCAGTTATGCAACAGCACAAGCCATGCATTTTTGACTACACCACCACTAGTATCCCCACCTTCATCTTTTTATGCATGGCTTTTACACTGCCCTCGATGCTCTGCAGCCCTGCGTCCCCTGATTGGGCGGCAGCCAAGTAGCTCCAAGCAGCTGCAGAAGGAAACTGCAACAATGACCACAAGAAACCTTTATTAAGCCTGAGGATTTCAACGCAGGCAATACAATTGAGGATAGGTAACATGGCGTACTAGAAGCTGCATGTATTTGCTCAGGAACAAACCATGTGAGTTTTTAATTTGATGTGAGTGATCAGGAACACAGCATGGGAACATAGCATGACGTGTGTGCCTTTGCACTCGTGCCTTGCGTCATCTCACGCACACAGCTGCCTTCGTTGACTGACCCAATTGCTCACGCAAAGAAGCATGCCATGCAAGTTCTGGAAGCAAAGCCCAACACTGCAGGCAAAATTATGCCGCCCAAAAAGACACAGAGAAATAGCACATTCAAATAAACGCGGACCCACAGTAAATTGGCTTGCAATTCCGGAGCCTGAGTCTGAGCCTAAACTACAGGGAAACGAGATCAAGACGATTGATAGCAATTGTTTGTAAGCACAACGCAATTAAAACAGTGGTCAATCGCATTGATTTGGTTTTTTACCTCTTGTGGGGGTATAGGTCGCCGCAGATGCTTCCGTCCAGGCACCTTCACTACAGAGTTTTCTGCACAGGGGGTAGTTTAATGAAGATTAAATCGTAAGGGAGCCTCACTTCTCTGACGGATATGGTTAGTGTACGTGAGCATAAGATTGGTGTCTGATCATACACGCAAATTCGCGATTGTGAGCATTGCCTTTCATGCTTCTTAATAAAATTTTGCAACGTCTTGACTTCGTCTGTATGCGGCTGCAATCATGAGAATGAGGAAAACGACAAGCTGCAAGATGGTATTACAAAAAATTGTAGGTCCATGCAAAACGATGCTGCCACTAGTAAAAGATGCAATGAGCACACCTGCATGCAAGAAGTCCTGCGAATCATTCGCCTCAATCTCCATTGCCCCTCGAATTTTTGTTATGGCAGCAGCACCCCCTTCCTGGCCAAATACCTCAATTGCCACCTGTTAGAGTGAAGAATCGAGACTTTTGGAACTTCTGAAATGGAGCTTGTCTTGACAGAGGATTGGTAATGCTGAGAAGGAATGAGAGGAGGGCAGCCATGCTCCTGGCCAGCACATGCACATTCAATGGACTGAGAGGTTGTGACAAACATGCTTTTGAGATAAATCAGGAACGATAAATCATGCACAGAATCAGAAAGCATTGAGGTGATGAGTGTAGTAGGGTCATATGTAATATGTAATATGTAAGCATTCAAGGCAGGCGATCCAAAACAACATTTATTGTACTTTGCAGGAGCTGCCTGAGAAGGCTTAATATTTATTATGCTCAACATGGTAACACAACATCTTACACGAAAAGCACTTCTTTAACCCACATCTACTCCTTTTTCCTACCTGGGAATAGGTGTCCAGCAGTTGCAGTGCAGCCTCAATGTTGGCCGCCTCCTGTGCCTGCAGAGTTGATGGAGTGAATGAAAGGTTAGCTGATGTTCATTAGCTTCACAGCCTTTTTCACTTGCTTAATTTAGGATTGACTTCATTCTCACAAGCTGGTCAGCTATCCCCATTGGTTGAATGCTCCGTGATCCAAACCCAACTGAAATTAAGAGGAAACTTAGAGTCAGAAGAACCCACTTGTGGCTCGTGTGCGTAAGCATTTATGGACGTTCCTGTTTACATGTATCATGAGTTGCGCATCCTCGTGCATCATATCTTCTATCTATATTACCCCGGGACGTGTGGGCACGCTATGTTTGCTAGTAGGCTCCAGCTACTTATCAGCAAGCACTGTATGCATGCAAGCGCCATGTGCTGTCAAAATTGCACACGTACCTGCAGCGCCGTTCCCAAGATTTTCATTTTTGGGGCCTTCAAATAAGCACTATGATAAACAGCCATAAAAGGGATTGTCCTTAAGCTGCTGCAGTCAAAACCATGAGGTGCACAGCCAGGCGCTTCCAGCACAGGAAATATTCCTGCTTCTGTGGCATCATGCACACCAGCAGTCCACGAATGTGTGACCACACCTGTTTCCATTCGTAGCAAACCCTCTCACCTGCTGCAACAAGGCATCAGGTATACAGCCAGGCACCTCTAATGCAGGCAAGGAATTTGCCAAACTGGCATCCGACCAATTGCCGTGCTCTACTTTCAGGCCAGGGCTCAACACTTCTGTGGCGGAGCTGTCGCTGGCTAGCCCGTCCCCCCCAAAGTTTTTAGCTGCAAAGGACACGCTGCTGAGATGCGTGCTCCTTCTATTGGTGTTTTGGCTCTTGGGGTTGGGGGTGCCTTGCACGGTCGGTGCAGCACTAAGACCTGCTCCCTGTGTCAGTGAGCAAGACAATTGTATTGATAACATTTGTTGTGACACTTGGACCAATAAACCCACGTGACAGCTAGTGCAACACATAGCCTGAGCAGCTCACCAGCTGTCTTGACCCTCTCACGTGTCTTCTTACCACCCGGTAAAGGCTACCTTGAGACATGGAATAGTGATCAATGGGCCCAAGGTAGAGGACAATCAGCCTTGTAAGCTCAAATACAGGTCCTAGCAGGATCACCCTACCTGACATCTCAAGCTAGCAATGGTAAAACTTTGCACACTTGTGTGTACCTGTAGGTTTGCCTTAGACATAATGGCCTGTCTTTCTAATCTCTGCTTTGCCCTGTCCAGTGCAGCATCGTAATGAGCCTGCAGTGCAGCATGGTACGCTGCTGCCCTGTGTGTGCGTGTGTGTGTGTATGTGTGCATGCATGTGTGTATGTGAGTTTGTGTGTTTGTGAATATGTGAATAAGTGTATAAATATGGGTCTATATCCTGCACAATTTGATTTGTGTGCATGGGCATGTACACACATGAAGTTGCCTTGGACATGTGGCGTCATGGCATCACCAGTAGCCAAAAGAGGACAAACTTGCAAGAAAATCAGATAGCCTGTATGCGTATTTTCATCATGCGATCATTTTATGTGCGTTAACAAAGTGCAAAATCGTTGCAAGAAAATGAGATAGCCTGTATGCGTATTTTCATCACGTGATCATTTTATGTGCGTTCACAAAGTGCAAGAAAAATAGATTGCCTGTATGCGTATTTTCATCATGTGATCATTTTATGTGCATTCACAAAGTGCAAAATCGTTGCAAGAAAATCAGATATCCTGGATGCGTATTTTCATCATGTGATCATTTTTTGTGCGTTCACAAAGTGCAAGAAAATCAGATAGCCTGTATGCGTATTTCATCATGTGATCATGTGCGTTCACAAAGTGCAAAATCGGCGTGCACAAAAACTAAGCTTGACAAGATCCGCCCTTTGAGACCTGGCAACAAAAGTCCTTAGTGTGCCGCCTCCGTAAGCTGCGGCTGCTGACACAGGCTGGATACTAACAGCAGGAGAGGCAGAAAGTCCCCAGATCGAGGTGGCACATAGCTTCAAACACTCAACAATGGCTGACAAAAGCACTCTGTAGGCCACCTTTGGAAGCTGTGGCTGCTGACACAGGCTCTGGATGCTAATGGCAGGAGGGGCAGAAAGTCCCCAGATCAAGGTGGCACACAGATGTGAACAGTGAACGCACATCGACGTACCAGGACACCAACGGAGGCAGATCTGCCTGATGGGCTGCATCGCCTCTTCCTCCTGCTGCTGCTGTTACGGCTCCCTTATGGGGTGCAACAAAGTCTTGGCTCTCGTAACGCTTCTGTATACGGTGCTGCATAGCGGCGTTCCTGTTTTGCATGATGAAAAAGGACTCGTTTGGATGAACGAGAATGTGTGCACTGCTTTGGCAGATATGGGCAGCACAATGTATGCATGCCTTTTTTCACGGTGCGCAAGTGAACGGCATCAAGGAACCGTCACAAGCAATGTAAATCAAAGACAATGCTACTGTTCATGTACAAGCTGGGTACCTTTACTAAAGAGTGCCAAGCATGTTTGCACTAAGAGACAACCTTTCTTTAAATGACCAACCATAAGGGTGAAAACAAGCGGGTCGTGCGTATGCCAAGTGCACTCGTGAAGCATGAATTCGTTCCTAATGCCACGCTTGTCCCCTTTGTGTTCTGAGCCAAAAAGCAAATAGTGACTTGCATTGTAGACCAGGCTTTCACCTTAGGAATTGTTACCATGCTCAAACGTACTTGCACTAGCCCCCTCACCTCGCCCCTGCTCCTATACTCCCTTGTTGCTGCTGTTGATGCAGGCCGTCCTCTTCAATTCTTTGTGCGCCTTGCTGTAAATCGTTTTTGATACCACTCACAACCTGCGCCCCCTGTGCGTGGGCGTCCCTGCAAACAAGTGTCGAGGCAGTGCACACATGAGACGTGGTGTACATGTGCTTCACGCTACAGAGCATGCTTTGTGTGCATGTCCTGCTGAACGGCTCTTGTGCAAGAAATGAAATTGACGTTCAATGCAAACAGCCAAAAAAACGCGTTCACATCCACTTTGGTGCAAGAATTAGGGTTAGGACTAAATGTGGGCATCATGTATGACCAGGGTTGGTCAAAACCGCATTAAAAATCGTATTTGATGGTCTAACATATAACTTTTCCGCTACAAATTCCGAGTAAGCTCAATGCATCATAGTCCTGTCCAGCCATACGATTGATTGTATGATGCAAGATTTCCTTGCCAGAATTACAGTTTATGGTATGGTTTACACAGAACAGGGTTGCAGCTAAACCTTTTAGCAATACAATCTGTGATTGGAAATCTCTGGGCCATGGGCCACCATTCAGGCGTTTCCCATGCAATTGCCTGATACTATCACTGTCCACCTTTTTTTTATGAATGGGCTACAACGAATGTACTGCTTAAGAGTTGCATCTTTTTTTAATAAATGGGCTGCAACGAATGTACTGCTTAAGAGTTGCACTAATAAATGGGCTGCAACGAATGTACTGCTTAAGAGTTGCACCTGTATTCCCCATTGGAACAAGCGAGGTCCAGCCATGAGAGAGGGACGCCCTGCTTCTTCAGATCTGGTGGCTTTATAATTCCAAGGTGGTGAGCTGTGCCAGTTTGGGCGGCCTGCGCAAATCAACGCATTTACTGTGCTCAGGTGGGTAGCCTGTGCAGATGAAAATATTACACGTTTGTGCTGTGCCGAGGTGGGACGATTTTGTACCTTTCTGTTGCACAGACAAATTGGTCAAAACACCACAAATTTGCAAACACAGACACACACCCATACTCACATACATACACCCAAGGCTACCCACGTGTGCGCACATAGACACACAAAAGCAAAAGATGAAGCATTGAGGCCTTGGCAGCACAAAATACAGTGCCTGTAAGCCCGAATAGGATAAATACCTCACCTCTTTGTACTTGACAATAGGAGTTATGTGCAAAGTCAGGGTAGAAACCACCACCACGTATAGGAGATGGCATATAAAATGTTTACCATTTATAAAATGTATACAACAAAACTGAATATAAAGAGAGGGTCAGCTCTGAGTTCCTACCTCTCGGCCCATGCTGCTCTGCTGGTATCTTGCTGTTGAGGGGTGTCGGGGGGGAGGGCACTGATAATGCGGTAAAGGCAAGTCAGGCTCTGATGGAGAAGTGCTGTGGGTCATCATTGTGTATATGCATAAGTTTGTGTGTGTATTTGTGCGTGTTAATGTGTGTGCGTATATGTGCATTGAACGGCAGCCTGTATGTGTGTATGCGTTTGTGCACTTAAAACTGAATGTGTGAACACAATGCACAACATGCAGAGGGGTGCCAGTAAGCAAATACACTTATTCAGAGTACTGCACAAAAGGCACTGTGGCGCACTATTGATGTGACGCACCTAGAGTTTGAAGGTTCTGAATTTACACTGTTTGGAGAGCCGGGGTGTAAAAGATTGTTGAAAGACGCACGCTTGACAAGGTTTATGGTAGAGGTCCTGCGAGACGCAGCCCCCTCTCGTACATGGCTTGCCCTAAGAATGTGTGTGTGTGATACAGAATGTGTGTGAGCGTGTGACGTGTGTATGTGTGTGACATGTGCGCGTCATGTGTGGCTACGTGTGTGCATGTGACTCATATCAGGTAAACCCATGCAGGAAGAGCGGCTACTTGACTAGGAAGCGTGACGTTGCTGTTACACGCCGGAGCTGCAGCGTACTTCATAACTGTTGCGTTTGATACGGGTGTTGAGGCTGGCAAAAAGTGGGCGGTGTTGTAAGCTGAGCTAAAAGTGGGCGGTGTTGTTTAAACTTCATCAAACCACACATGGAAGGCGAAATGTTGAACGTCCATCAAGAGCCCTGAACCTGATGCTGACGCTCAGGCTGGTACTGAGCGAAACCAGCGATCTTGCTTCTGCAGCAGTTACTCACAAAAGGTGTTGTCCCAAAACGGCCTTCACAAGCGCTGAACCAAGGAACCACAAGAAAGATTGCCTTCTGCTGTATTCACAACCTAAGCCCGCCGTAGCTACACCTGGTATGCTGCTTTTCTTAAAGCAAAGATCGGATGAGAATAGACGTATGCGTCATGATAGAATAACACGTTTTTCTAGTAAATGCAATCCTTGTCTACGATTATTGTCAACCCCGAAATGTCATTGCTAACGTCTGATGATGCTGGCCAGCCCTACACATAATGCACCTGAAGACATCTTTGCGCGAACCCAATAAGCCTGACAGCCTGTGGAGCCGGCTGCGGGGCCCTCCCACGTTAATGCTGGCCTCACTCTTGACGGCTCCAGGTAGGGGCACACCACTACTGCACCAAGCCAGCCAATCATCCTGTTTGTGCGTGTGTGTGTTGGTGTGTGTGCATGTGTGTGTGTGTGTGCGTGTGTGCGTGTAGGCGTGTGTAGGGGTGTGTGTGTGAGAGGGGGGGGGGTAAGAGCATGCAGCGTGCGCTGCACTGCACGTGTGTGTAAGTGTGTTTGTGTGCGCGTGTGTGTGTATGTGTGTGTGTGTGTGTAGAGGGAGGATGCTAAAGCTTGTGTGTGTGTCAGAAGCTTGGTTGAAGGAAATCATGGCACATGAGGATATAGGATATAGGCTATGACGTGAAAACTTGTCGACCTTATTCAATTTGTGAATGCTCTCAAATGTACCATTTTTTTTGTTATTGGTACTGATCAGTCATCAACAATACTGAAATACCTCCCCACTTACAACCAACATTCTCCTCCCTTTGTTCCTCTTCCTTACCCCTCCCGACCTGACACCCCCTTCCCCCTCCCTCATCATTACACAAATGGTGAAATAACGCATGCGTGTACGGTGTTGGAGGCTCAGGGGAAGCTTGCAGACCGGACCCACCTGATTTATGACTCGCTCCTGTTGGATGGGGCTGCTTTCCGTGCAGGCGAGTGCTCTGGGGCTTTCAGGCCTGGTCACAGCTGCACGTGCTTTCGTCGTGGGACGTGCTTGTTTGTGTGTGTGTGTGTGTATGTGTGTGTGTGTTGGCACTGCTTGTGCTGTGACTTGGTTACTTGGAGTTTGGTGAGATTTGAAGGTGCTAGCGTGCCCTATTTACAAGGTGTGATAAAACGCTTGATGCCTACAGAAGACCGTGCAGGCCAAGTGCCTTCTCTGCATTTGTGTGACTTGATGGGCATAAACATCTGTGTTTTAAGCGTCCTCCTTTCATCTGTCTGCAACTATTGTACCATTTAGCAAGTGCATACTGTGCCCCCACCCTGAACTCTCTGATCACACTCTCAGCCAATCAGCATCACTCAGTCTGCAAATATCATACCATTCAGCACACTGTGCCCCCACCCTAAACTCCCTGGCCACACTCTCAGCTCTTTGCCAATCCGCATCACTCATATTGCTGCAGCGTTTTACTCGGCACATGAGTTTAGAGAACGTCAATCGCGTACATGCACATGACCAGGAATCTAAATTGACACCCCTCACATCAAGGCAAACGCTCAGCACCGTCATGGATCATTTGGGAGGGCTATGGATGTGCATGTTTGTGTGAACATGCACGTGAGCATGCAAAACCCCCTAACACCCTCACCTTGAGGCGTGTTTAGAGACGAGCGGCGCTTGTCGAGTAACGAATTGGGCGGCCGTGCTTGTGCATGTCGTGCAGCGCTAGGGGAGGATGGTGGGGGGCTCATCCTTTTGTGAGCCTGAAGCTCACCCTGTCCAAGGTGAAGGGGAGCCACTTTTGTGGTGGAGGTATCAGAGATAAAAGACGCACGCGGGGAAGGCGCGGTGTGACGGTGGTGGTACGGGTCGTGGTATGGGTCATGGA